>Ga0265297_10008996_pt1 | contig 13109 bp, 10 predicted proteins | sample Munlanlwell13791_FD_192502 | JGI IMG/M metagenome (GOLD analysis project Ga0265297, IMG submission 192502) | Leachate microbial communities from a municipal landfill in Southern Ontario, Canada - Leachate well 137-91 | ecosystem: Engineered > Solid waste > Landfill > Unclassified | place...
ACTTTTAAAAGCCTCTTCATTTTTGAGATATCCGCATAGGTCTTCCGGACATCCCCCCGCCTTTTCGGCGCGAAACGGGGACTGATATTTGTTTTCAATATCTTGTTCAGCGAGTTCACTATACCGATAACCGACGTAGTAGTGCCGCAGGCGACATTGAATACGTCGCCCGACACCCCTTTTGCCGTACAGGCATTGAGATTGGCCTCGACCACATTGCCCACATAGGTAAAGTCCCTCGACTGTTTCCCGTCCCACTCAACAAGCGGAGACTCACCCTTAAGCATAGTAAATATAAATATAGGGATGACGGCCGAATATTTCGATTCCGGGTTCTGTCTCGGGCCGAAGACATTGAAATATCTCAAAGAGACCGTCTCGAGCCCGAATGTCCTGGCGAAGGTCACGCAGTAGTTTTCTGCCGCGAGTTTCGAAACGCCGTACGGAGATATCGGAACCGGCGCATGCGTCTCTTTCTGGGGAAATATCTTGGCGTCGCCGTAAGCCGAGCTCGAAGAGGCATATATGAATCTCTTCACAGCGGATTCTTTTGCCGCCATCAGCATATTGAGGGTTCCCGAGATATTCACATCGTTTGTCGTGAACGGATCATCGACGGATTTAGGGACGGACCGGAGGGCCGCCTGATGTATTACGAAATCCATTCCCCCGCAGGCTTTCTCGCAAACCCGCCTGTCCCTTATATCCCCTTTTATCAACTCGATCCTGTCGATAAAAGGCTCCAGATTCCGGCGTTTTCCTGTAACGAAACTATCGAGGACCCTTATCTTTTGCTTACGCCGGACTAATTCCTCTACAATATTAGAACCTATGAACCCCGCACCGCCGGTAACGAGATATTTTGCCATATTATATTCTCACTATGTTGGACCTGTCTTTTATATCCTTCAGGATGTTTCTTGTATCGACGACCAACTTCGAATTTTTGACTACAAATTTATAGTCAACGTCCGAATGGTCGGTAATTATAACGACGCAATCGGAATCCGTGAATGACTCTTTATCGAAAGGCGCGCTCTTAAGATTGATATCCCTTATCTTAAGATACGGAAAATAAGGGTCATAATAAGATACGATGGCCCCATTCTCGACCAAAAGCTCTATGATCTCGAGCGCCGGCGATTCCCGCAGATCCTTGACGTCCTTCTTATAGGCTACGCCCATCATAAGGATATTCGCGCATTTCAAAGGCTTGCCGTGTTCATTCAACCCGGAGATGATCTTGCTTACCACATAGCGCGGCATCTCCGAATTGACGTATGAAGCGAGATCTATGAACCGCGCTTCGAAACCGTACATCCTCGCCTTCCATGAAAGATAAAGCGGGTCCACCGGAATACAATGGCCTCCTACACCCGGCCCGGGATAGAAGGGCATGAAGCCGTAAGGCTTGGTCCTGGCTGCGTCTATTACCTCCCATACGTTTATACAAAGTCTGTCGCACATCAGCATTATCTCGTTCACAAGGCCTATGTTGACTATTCGGAATGTGTTCTCGAGAAGTTTTACCATCTCCGCTACTTTCGCGGAGGATACGGGTATCACCGCGTCGAGGACCTGTTCATACAGGAGCTTGGCTATCTGTGTGGACCTTTGAGATATGCCGCCTATCACCTTAGGAGTATTCTTTGTCTGATACCTGGGATTTCCCGGATCTATCCTCTCCGGGGAGAACGCAAGATAAAAATCCTCCCCCTCCTTCCAACCGTTGGATTCGAGAACCGGGAGCATGACCTCTTCGGTAGTGCCCGGATACGTCGTCGATTCCAATATGACTATCTGGCCGCGTTTCATATAACGCTTTATCTTCTCGACGGCCGCAACTATATAGGACACGTCCGGCTCCTTCGTCTTGTAAAGCGGCGTCGGCACGCATATGATAACGGCATCCAGTTCTTTTATCCGGCTGAAGTCGGCGCTCACGACAAGGCCTTCCTTTAACGCATCCTTTATCTCCTGAGGCGATACATCCAGTATATGGGATTTGCCTGTCTTCAGCTTTGCGACCTTATTCTTGTCTATATCTATGCCGTAAACCCTGAATCCTCCTTTTACAAACGTCAGGGCCAGCGGCAGCCCGACGTACCCCAGGCCTATGACGCCCACCTTCGCTTTTTTATCTAATATCTTCTCTTCCAGTTTCTTAAGCATCCTGACCCCTTCTCTTAAAATACTCTTTCAGCGCCTCTCTCCAGCCGCGCATTTTGTGCCCGGTAAATTTAATAAATTTTGAATTGTCGAGTACGGACATTGCCGGGCGTCTGGCCGGCCGACCCAGCTCTTCCGAAGATATGGGGATGACCCTCGTCTTCGAACCTGCGAGCCTCAATATCTCTTCGGCATATTCAAACCATGAGACACTGCCCGAATTTGAAACGTGATATATGCCATGCCCCCTCCCAGCTACTTCCTCCCCGGAGATCCTGTCTACCAGCGCGTGAATTGCCTGCGCCAGATCCTTTGTGTACGTCGGGGAACCAACCTGGTCGCTGACAACCTTCAGATCTTTTTCGGTATTTGATTTAGACAGTACGGTTTCGACAAAATTCTTGCCGCATCTTCCATACAGCCAGCTTGTCCTGATGATGAAATATTTTTTTAAATTCTTCCTTATGGATTCCTCGCCCCTTAATTTCGAATCGCCGTATGTGCTTAAAGGGTTCGTCTTATCCGTCTCTTTATACGGCTTGGTTTTTTTGCCGTCGAAGACAAAGTCTGTGCTTATATAGATCAGTATCGAACCGGTCTTTTTGCACGCAACGGCGACGCTGTCCGTACCTTGTGAATTTATTTTATAAGCTCTATCCTTATCAAGCTCACAGCCGTCTACATCCGTCCATGCAGCCGTATGTATGACGACCTCCGGCCCTATCTCCGATACAACATCGATAAGGCGCTCCCTGTCGGTTATGTCGCACCGGTTAAAATGCGCTATGTCGCACGCTTTACGCTCGATTAAATCTGTGCCATAGACCGAATGATCGGCACTTAACTCCTGCCAAAGATCGATACCGAGCATCCCGCTCGAGCCGGTTATCAAGACCCGTTTCTTCATCTTGTATAAATTTTACGCTCTGCGCTTTAAACGCTTCCACCACTTCTCGTTGTCCTGATACCACCTGATAGTCAATTCGAGCGCCGAATGAAAATCGTGTCTCGGCCGCCACCCAAGAGCGCTCATCTTCGCTATATCCAGGGCATAGCGCTTATCATGACCAGGCCTGTCCTTCACAAATTCTATCATCTCCTCACCTTTATGGAGAAGGCCGAGGATCGTGCGCGTGAGTTCAATGTTGGATACCTCGCTGCCGGCGCCGATATTATAAACTTCGCCCGCCTTTGCCTTATGCATAACCGTATCTATGGCCTCACAATTATCCGACACAAACAACCAGTCCCTTACATTCATCCCGTCGGCGTAAAGCGGCACCTTCTTATCTTCTATCAAGTTTGTTATGAAAAGCGGTATCACCTTTTCCGGATACTGATATGGGCCGAAATTATTGGAGCTGCGCGTTATGACAACCGGCAGTTTATACGTCACAAAATACGACCTTGCTAAAAGATCCGAGCCCGCCTTGGTCGCCGAGTACGGGCTGTTCGGACGCAGCGGATCATCCTCGCTGAAAGCGCCTTCGAGCGTGCTTCCGTAAACTTCATCCGTTGAAATCTGGATAAATAACCCGGCGCCGGACCCTTTAAAAGCCTCCAGTAAGGTATGTGTGCCAAATACGTTTGTCCTAACGAAGCCGGTGGGGTCTTTTATCGATCTGTCGACATGTGTTTCGGCGGCGAAGTTTACCAGGATATCCGCCTTCTTAACAAGGCCGTTTACAAGTTTCGCATCGGTGATATCGCCCTTCACAAATTTATAATTCTTATTGCCGGCGATATTTTTAAGGTTATCAAGATTTCCGCAATAGGTAAGTTTATCGAGATTGGTAATATGATAGTCGTCGTATTTATCCAGTATATACCGGATAAAATTCGATCCGATGAACCCCGCCCCGCCTGTGATCAGCAGCCGCTTCATGGGCACAGTCTTTCCTCTCTCGCCGCCACAAGATTGTTCGCGCGCAATAACGACTCAAATGTGCCTGCGTCGGTCCACCAGCCGTCAAGCGTGCTGTAGGCAAGCTCTCCTTTTTTAAGATAGGCATTATTGACATCGGTTATCTCGAGCTCACCCCTCCCTGACGGTTTAAGCGATCTTATTATATCGAATACCTGATGGTCATACATATAGATACCTGTTACGGCATAATCCGATTTGGGTTTCCCGGGTTTCTCTTCTATGGAAATTATCTTCTCGCCTTTTAAAACGACTACACCGAACCGCTGCGGATCATCCACCTTCTTTATTATTATCCTCGCCCCCTTAGGCTGTTTCTTGAATTCGTTCACGACGCCTTTTATACTCTTTTCTATTATATTATCTCCCAACATCACGATTATCTTATCGTCTTCCGCAAAATATTCGGCGAGCTTCAGGGCATCGGCTATCCCGCCCTCGCCTTCCTGATATGTATAATTGATATGACGCAACCCGAACTCGCGGCCGTCCCCCAGAAGCCTTAAGAATTCGCCGGCGTGCATGCCGCCCGTCACTATCAGTATCTCCTTGATCCCTGCGTCCACAAGCGTCTGGATCGGATAATATATCATCGGCTTGCAATATACCGGCAACAGATGTTTATTCGTTATCTTCGTCAGGGGATTAAGCCTCTTACCCAGCCCGCCCGCCAATATCACGCCTTTTAATCCCATAGTCTATTTTCTCCAGTCATAGGGTATGTCGTTATCGTAAGGATCCACTCTGAACTCATCCGGACTTTTGTGGTCATAAGCCTTCGTGGGCGTATTTATAACCAATGCTTCGCAATCACTTACGCATTTGAATCCGTGATAGACGAATTTTGGTATGGTAACGAGGATGGGGTCATCCAGACTGATAATAAATTCATTGACCTCGCCGTATGTCTGGGACTTTTTCCTGGAATCGTACAGGGCAAGCCTCATCTTGCCGTGAATGCAGGTAAAATTATCATCCTGCTTCTTATGATAATGCCATGCCTTGACAACGCCCGGCTTTGCGGTGGTAAGATATACCTGGCCGAAAGATTTGAATATTGGATCATCGCGTCTCAATATCTCCATGAGCCTGCCGCGTTCATCCGGAATCATCTTAAGCTTTTTAACGTTCACGCCGTGGATCATATATATCTAGCGCCCCATTCCGAAGTATCTGAACCCGATCTTCTTCATTTTTGCCGGATCGTAGATATTCCTGCCATCGACGATAACCGGCTGTCTCATCAGCTTTTTTATCTTTTTAAAATCAAGCTCTTTGAATTCATCCCATTCGGTGACTATCGCCAGACAATCGCTTTCATCAGCTACGGCGTAGGCGTCTTTGCAGAATTTCACATTACCGCTTTTAAGAAAGGCTTTCGCTTTATCCATTGCCTCCGGATCGTATACTCTTATCCTGGCGCCCTCTTTCAGCAGGATCGAGATTATTGCCAGCGACGGCGCCTCCCTGACGTCGTCGGTATCCGGCTTGAACGATAACCCCAGTATGCCGATCGTCTTTTTGGACAGATTCCAGATGGCGTCCGATATCTTCTTGATCAAAAACTGTCTCTGCATATTGTTTATATTCCGGACCTCTTCCAACAGGCCGAATTTATATCCGGCTTTCTCCGACATCCTTAAAAACGCCGAAACGTCTTTCGGAAAACATGATCCGCCGAAACCGATCCCCGCCCGAAGAAACTCTTTGCCGATCCGCCTGTCGAGCCCCATTCCCTTTATAACATCCGCCACATCCGCGCCGACCTTGTCGCAGATATTGGCCACGGCGTTTATAAAAGATATCTTCGTAGCAAGGAATGAGTTTGAGGCATGTTTTATTATCTCCGCGGACTTTATGTCTGTTATGACCAAAGGCGCACCGAGCCCTTTATACAGCTTAGTCAGCAGGTCGCGCGCCCTTCTGGAGTCGGCGCCGATAACGATCCTGTCCGGATGTAGAAAATCCTCTATGCCGGATCCCTCTCTCAGGAATTCCGGGTTGGACGCTACGTCAAACTCTATCTTGCGTTTGTTAAATACGTTTATAGTATGCTCAACCCATTCGCCGGTGCTGACGGGGACCGTGGACTTTTCTACTATAAGGCGATAGGACGGCATCGAAAGGGCTATCTTTTTCGAGACGTTCTCCACGAACGTAAGATCGGCCTCACCGCTATCTTTCGAAGGCGTCCCTACCGCTATAAATATAATTTCGGATCTTATAACGCCTTCCTTTATATCCGTATCGAAAGAGAGCCTGCCCGCTCTCATATTTTTTTTGATAAGTTCCCCAAGGCCGGGCTCGTATATAGGGATGCGTCCGGATTTAAGTTTTCTGATCTTCTCTTTATCATTATCGATGCATATTACATCATTTCCAAGATCGGAAAAACATGTGCCCGTGATCAGGCCGACATAACCACAGCCGATTACACATATCTTCATATAAATAAATTCTCCTTAAGGTGAAATGAATCTTTCTGAAGGTTCAAGCCTCTCCTCTCCCGACCCCCAAGTATCGAACCTGGTGCTGGGAGAAGCCCCGAATCGCGGCTGCGAATAGGTGCGCTTATAGCCGATAGGATAGTCCGGGAAGGCTTTCAGTGTAAATGTAATCCACAGCCCCACTTCGTGAGGGATCTTCGTCGTCCTGTAAGTAAGCTCCATCTGCCAGCAGTGCAGATCCCTGTATATGGTATATTCCTGCTCTATGAAACTCTTCTGTATATTGAATCTGTCGTATGCGCGGACTTTCCACGTCTCGTTGATCTTATAAATGACCTGGGTCGTCAGCTGGTTGGCTATGTCGAATTGCAGAGATTTATCATAGCTATGGCCTACGCCCACATTCCAATCTCCGTAACTTCCTGTGATATCAAAGCTCTCGGTGCTCACGGCGTAGTTTTTAGTATTTACGCTCATCTTGGCGACACCGGCCATCCATGGATACGGGATCACTTCAAGCTGCATATCCACGCTCTGAAACTTCTGAGTATGGTTCTTGAAGGCAAGGTTACCTTTTTTAAGCCTGAAAACGTACGGCGATGATATGATGAATGTGACAAGGTCGACCGATTTTAACGATCCATCGACGAACCGCTTGGTCTGAAACCTGCTCTCCACGGCAAAATTGGCGGCATTCGAGGTAGCCAGCGCATCCACCCCATCGAACTGATTGAGGTTTGCCGGATCCACCGTGGGCTGATGGGTATAATAGTAACTCGCCGTCGGCGTAATGATATGCCTGAGCTTATGGATATCGAGCCCCAAAAAATTGGTCTCGACATCGAACAGCCTGTAAAACTTTATCGAGGCGTCGACTCCGGTATCGAAGACGCCCCTTATAAAGTTCGTCTTGCCCCATTTGTTGCGGGAATAATAGGTCTCGCGCATGCCGGCAAAGGGAGTTATGTTTAAAGAACGAAAAAGTCTCAGCGCGTACGACAATCTGTTATAAGTGTCCAGCCTTCCGGCACCCACGTCCTTCTGGCCGTCCACCAACCCGTTGGTTGAATTATTGTAGGTATGGTTAAAATATATGGCGCTTGCGGATCCAGTATAGTAAATGGGCGTATTAGGTACCAGGTTGTATGTCGGCACATTTATGGTATATTCGGGCAGGCGCTCGATCACTTCATAAAACTTACCGAATCTTTTCCTTGCCAGAAGGTTGGCGGTAAAAGCCGGTTTCGCGGTGACTACCGATACGTAATTGTCGGGAAGATCCCCTATCTCTTCATATTCGGTATAGAAGAAATCTTTTATGACATCCGTATCGCTCAGCCTGTTGAATTCAACTGTAGCGATCGTGCCCGTCTCTTCAGGCATGATCCATTTATGGCGCCATTGCCAGCGGTATCTGGGCCGCATGTCTCCGCCGCGCTCGTATGCGCCGCGGATATAATCCGCGTAGTCATGGCTATAATAAAATTTTGCCGCGCCGTTACCCACCTGGCTTTCGTAATAATCGTTCAGCCCTATGCCTATACCTCTGGCGGCCCTGTAATCCAGAAGCAGGTCCGCGCGGTTCTTGTCGTTAAGATGCATCCTCAGCGCGCTCAGGGCATAATAACCCCATTCGTCCTTTTCTCCTGCGGTGACCGTCACATGGGATTTCGTCTCATTCAGCGGCTGGACATAATAAGGCAGGTAAAGGACCGGCACGTTTCCTATAAAGAGAAAGATGTGTTTTGCTATGACCTTGTCTTCGGGATAGAATTCGACATGTTTTGACTGTATGCGGTAGTGCGGCTTGTCCAGGTCGCAGGTCGTGATGTAGCCTTTCTTCATGTCGTACTTGTTCTTTTCGGCGGGCTTATCCACCTCGCCGGCTTTACCGTAGAAAGGTTTCGAGCTTATATAGCCGTCGATTATCTTCGCCTCTTTGGTATCGAAATTATAATTTATCTTCTCTCCCGTAAAGAACGAGCCCTTCTGGGTGATCTTGACGTTCCCCTCGGCTATGGCTTCACGCGTATCGAGATATACCGTTATCTTATCGCATGTAAGCACCATATCCTTGTATTTTATGGAAACATTGCCCGTGCCTACCGCCTTTTTCTGGTCCTGGAAATATTCAACCTTATCGCCATCGATCACTATAGGCTCTTTAGGCATAGATTCTTTAACCATGGAGCCTTTCGATGCTACGGTATCTTCGGGAAGAAGGTCTTTGGCATGGACTAAAGAAGAGAGTAACAAAAGCGCTATAATGCTGTACGCTGTACGCTGGACGCCGGACGCTAATCTATTTCTTCGGCACACTTTGCTATTCATTTAAAAATCTTTCATTAAAAAATTTATTGCCCATTATTATACTATTTTTCATACTCATATACAACGTTTTTACCAGATTTTTTCGCCAGATATAGCGCCTTATCGGCATTTTCCGTAAGGCCTTCCGCCTCATCGGCATCGTCCGGATATATGGCGATACCTATGCTCACGGTTACGTTCAGGGTTTCATCGTATGCCTTGAAGACGCGCTCCTCGATCTTCTTTCTTATTCTCTCCGCGGCGGTCTTGGCACCATCGGATCCTGTCTCGGGCAGCGCGATCGCAAATTCCTCGCCACCGTATCTGGAGACCAGATCTATCTCTCTCACGCTCTCTTTCAGGATACGCGCGATATCTTTAAGAACAACATCGCCTACCAGGTGCCCATATTTATCATTGCAGCTTTTAAAATTATCTATATCTATCATAAGAAAGGCAAATTTAAATTTATATCTTTTCGATCTGTTCAATTCCTCGGCTATGCGTTCCGAGAAGTAGCGCCTGACATACAGTCCTGTGAGGGAATCCGTTATAGCGAGCTTCTCGACCATCTCATACAGAAGCACTTTCTTTATCTCGAGAGCCAGCTGCATTGTAAGGACCTTAAACTCTTCAAGATCCTTTTCCGGCAGATCTTCTACTATGAGCACGGCCACCATCCTATTTTCGCTCAATAGCGGTATCGCCGTAAAGGTCCTTCCGTTATCATCACATTTCCTGATGTGCGTCTTTTTCAATTCGCCCGCCAGCAAGCTCACCAGGCCTTTATAGTCGATCTTTGCGCCCTCGGCATCCGTGTCGGCGGACCGCCATACCGTGTATTCTCTGGTGACACGCTGCTCACCTTCCTGTGCGTCAACTATGAGCAGATCGCATCTGTTAAATATGAAATTTTCCTTTATGAATACGCTGAACATTCTGAATATCTCATCAAATTTAAGTCCCGCCGACATCTTCTTCGTAATCTCGTAAAGGTTAACTATCGCAAGTTCCTTTAATTGCATCTCATCTTCCAGGTGGACCAGAGTATCGCACTGATCTGCCAGGGCCCGCCTTGCAGCTTCCCCGGCTTCAAGCCGCTCGCTCCGGGCCCTCTTTTCGTTCTTCATTATCTCTTTATAAGATATAGATGCGAGCTGGAAAAGATTGAAGACAAGGATGGGAAGGGCGGCATTAATATGACTGGCCTTGAACACGAAATGGAAAACCGGATATAAAACGATCCAGCCGAGGACGGCCAGAATATATGAGAAGGTGTTTGGATAAAAATATCCTGCGAGAGCCAGAATTAAAAGATATGTATCGGCCGTTAAGCTGAACAAATCTTGTCCCTCCCTGCGGCTTTTGCTTTGTAAAGACGTTCATCCGCTATCCGTATGAGCTCTTCCTCCAATGTCGCGTCATCGGGATAAACGGCAAGACCGCCTGAAACCGTAACGGCCGCCGTCTGTCTTCTCAATGTCAGGGGGCTTTTCTTCAACACTTTTCTTATCTTCTCCGCTTCCTGCACTGCCTCTTTTTTGTTCCTGTCACAAAGCAGCACTACCATCTCCTCTCCGCCGTATCTGGCGACTATATCGCCCCCCCGCACTGCGGAATTTAATAACCGGGCGATATATTTCAGCACGATATCCCCTGCCATATGACCGAATCTATCATTGTATTCCTTGAAGTTATCGATATCTAAAATCAGAAGGGATAGGACGCCCTTCTTTCTCGCGGCCCTCGACAGCTCTTTTCTGAACCGTTCCATAAAATGCCTGCGCACAAAAAGACCCGTGAGACCGTCTTTTATAGCAAGCTCCTGGGTCCTTGAATAGAGCTGCGCATTCTGTATCGCCACCGCGCCGAAACCTGCTATGATATCGAGAAGCCGCAGGTCATCCTGTGTATATGCCGATTCCCGCGGCCCGTCCATCCTTAAAATCCCGATAACCTTATTCTCGCTGATCAACGGCGATGTTATGAGAGACCTGAACAGCTTTCGCGACTCTCCGGCATTGTCTGCGGGAAACCGGAAATCGTAGGTTACGTCTTCCACTATGAGAGATTTCCTGTGCCTCAATACCCACTGGTCAAAAATATCTCCTTTTTTGGCCCTTACGCTCATGTCTCCCGCGGAGGCAGAAAGCGCGAGCTCCTGCTTTTCCGCGTTTACCAGGAAGAGGAGCGCCCTCCCTTCCTTCTGCAGCGTTTTCGATATGCTGGCGACTACCAGTTTATTTATCTCATCTATCGATAATGTGGTGCTGAGAGACTCGGCAACATTTTTCAGGGCTGAATATTTATTCGACTTCTCTCCAAGGGATGATATCCGTTTCTTTCCGTCCACGATCTTATTCAACAGGACATTCATCTCTTCGTCCAGTTTCTCCAGTTTGAAGGCGACGGCGGCGTCGAGAGTGCTCTTATCATGACCATACGCATAGCCGATAAGGGTAGATACGAACAATACGCCTATAAGCGGATAACCGGCAAAACCGGTCCTCAAACAAAAAACGAGCACGTATATAGCTGAAACCGCGGTTGCGGCCGAAGCGCCGGGAAGGCCTGATGCGAGCCATGCGAACAGTATGGCTGCACCGAAACTGAATATGACGGTGGCGGCAAGATCGGTGTGATAGGAGGGTTGCGTATATGACACGGCTGTCAGCTTCGACAGTAAAAAAATCGAGGATAAGACTATCGTTAACGACAGAATCCCGAAAATCTGTCTATGTGAGGGCATTATCACTGTCTTTGTCAAAGAAGTGTATCTTTGACATGTCAAATACCAGGTCCATATCCTGATTTATAGTAGGTTTATCATGGCCGCCGACTTTAGCGACCAGAGAATTTTTACCGGTATTTAAATATAGATATGCTTCGGAGCCCATAGGCTCGACGACTTCGCAGGTAGCCTTTACTACATTCTCCGGGGGGGCGTCGGAAACAAATAACTTGTCGTATATGTCCTCCGGCCTTATTCCGAATATGATCTCCTTCCCTGCGTACGGCTCTACGATACTCGACATGGCATCGATGACCTTGACCCGGAACTTTCCTTCATTAAAATAAAATTTGTCGCTCTCCCTTACGATATGGCCTTTTATAAAATTCATCGGCGGGCTGCCTATGAAACCGGCAACGAATCTGTTTACCGGCTCATCGTACAGGGTTATCGGGTCGGCTATCTGCTGTATGCGCCCGTCCCTCATAACGACTATCCTGTCACCCATGGTCATGGCCTCCGTCTGGTCGTGGGTGACATATACCATCGTCGTCTGCAGCTTTATGTGAAGCTTCTTTATCTCCGTCCTCATCTGAACGCGCATCTTGGCATCGAGGTTGCTCAACGGCTCGTCAAACAGGAATACGAGCGGCTTTCTCACGATGGCCCTTCCTACCGCGACGCGCTGTCTCTGGCCGCCCGAGAGCTCCCTCGGTTTCCTGTGAAGGAGCTTCTCTATGCCCAGGTTCGTAGCAGCCTCCTTTACCCTCGCTTCGATTTCAGACCTCGGATATTTTCGCAGCTTCAATCCGAATGCCATATTTTCATAGACGCTCATGTGCGGGTAGAGGGCATAGTTTTGGAAGACCATCGCGATATTCCTGTCCTTCGGATGGATACCGTTCACCAGCTGGTTGCCGATATAGACTTCGCCGTCAGTAGCATCTTCGAGGCCGGCTATTATGCGGAGGGTGGTGGATTTGCCGCAACCTGACGGGCCCACCAATACTACAAACTCTTTATTTTCAACGCTCAGGTTGATATTTTGTATGGCCCAGACATTCCCGGAAAACTGCTTCGAAACATTCTTTAGGCTGACTTGTGCCATATAGCCTACATTCTATCATGTTACCGAAAAGAGGAAAAGAGTCTTTAAAAATAACCGAGGAGCCTTGAGAGGGTCTCCTTGAGGCTCTTCCTGTGCACTATCATATCTATCAAGCCGTGTTTTAGAAGGAACTCCGATTTCTGAAAGTTGGGAGGAAGTTTCTGTCTTATAGTCTGTTCTATTACGCGCGGCCCGGTGAAACCGATGAGCGCTTTTGGCTCTGCCATTATGATATCACCGAGTGAGGCGAAACTTGCCATAATACCCGCCATTGTCGGATTGGTCAGGATAGATATGAATACGCATCCCGCCTTATTGTGATGGCTCAGGGCCGCCGATGTCTTCGCCATCTGCATAAGCGAGAACATGCCCTCATACATCCTCGCGCCGCCGCCCGAGCCCGAGACCACCACCAGTGGA
>Ga0265297_10008997_pt1 | contig 13104 bp, 27 predicted proteins | sample Munlanlwell13791_FD_192502 | JGI IMG/M metagenome (GOLD analysis project Ga0265297, IMG submission 192502) | Leachate microbial communities from a municipal landfill in Southern Ontario, Canada - Leachate well 137-91 | ecosystem: Engineered > Solid waste > Landfill > Unclassified | place...
GAGACGAGTGCGCCCGAACCAACACACGAGGCGTTCCGACTCAAGCGCAGCCTTGATAGCGTTGTAGATTTCCATGTCACTTGCCTCCCTTCCGCCGCTCTTCGTCGACGGCGATGAGGGCCTGGGCCACGGCGAGGACTTCGATGGGGGCGAATTCGCAATGCATCTTGCCGAGGAAGCAATCGGCCTGGACACAGACCTCGACGAGATCGTATTCCGGCGCGGCTTGCCTGTAGTTGATGTCGATGTAGAGGGTCCACTCAATCAGCCGCTTCTTCATCCGCGCCGTGGCTTTCGCGTCTTCGTCCGGGTCCGTGCCGTTGAGGGAGAAATGCACAGAACCATCGAGATTGCGCCAACAGAGCCCATCGGGACCGTTGGACATCACCCGCGCCGCCTTCTCGGCGATCTCGCGGGCGGAGGCCAGTTGGGAGGGGGACAGGGTCACTCGGGGCATGGGGAGGCTCCTTCTTCGGGAACGTCGGGGAACTCGCAGAACTCGGGGAACCAGTAGCCTGGCCCTTCGGGTTCTTCCGCCTCCCCCTCGGGGATGGTGGACCGCTTGTAGTGGTGGCAATACGCTTCATTGTCGTCGCGGAAGTGGCAGTATGAACAGTCCTCGATGTGGGCTGGGATCAGTTTCATCGCGCCATGCTCCTTCTGCCGTATTCGGCGATCAGTAGGGCCTCGGCCTGCCCTTCGTCCTTGGCGCGGGGCAGGGAGACCGACGGGAAGAGTTGGGAGACCATCAGAAGGCTCGCCGACTTCGGCTGGCCCCGAAGCCCCATGGCGGGCTTCCACCGCGAGGAGTGAACCATGGTGTAGGGGATTTGCAACGTCCCGAGGATGCCCAGCCAGATGCCGAAACCCATCCCGAAATTGAAGGTGGATGAAACCCCTTGTTTAGGCATGGCAGACACCCGCTCGATAAAGCAGCGGTCGGGCTTGGCGTCCATGACGATGGAGACCATGGCGGGGACGTTGAGATTGTTCTTCTTGTCGATCTTGATTGTGGGGGTGGCCCACGTCTCGGCGAGCGGTTCCGAGTCTACGACGGAGCGAAGCAGGGCCACTCCGCCCGTAAGTCCTGGGTCGATTCCGAGGATTCGCATGGTCACACCTCATTCGGGTCTTGGGGATAGGGGTCTTCGGCCAACGCGGCCTGAGCCCGGCTCGTCGTGGCGTCCGAGACGATCTCGCGCAAGTCGGCTCGGGTCTTGGTCAACTGGCCTTCCAGGATTTCACAGCGGCGGGCGTAGTAGAGGGCGGACCGAATTAGGGTTGGAACGTCTGATATGTGAGGAACATATCCGTCGTCTTCGAGCTCCTTGCCAGCGTCAATCCTCTCGCTTGCTTCTTCGAGTGATTTCAGGCTAAAGATCATTGGGGGCTTTCTCCTTCTCTGGTGGGGTCGCCCCCGCCGTGGCTGGCGACGGGGGCCTATGCGCAACGGGTCAGAACTGCAGGTGGATTCGGATGTTCCGCTCTTTGCGGCGGCGGCGGCGCTTGTCGTCGGCTCGGCTTACCGCTTCAAACCGCTGCGCGGTCGTCTGCTCCTTACGCCACGACGGGACAAGGGCTTTTGCCGCTTCTCGGGCCTTGGCTCGCTTGGCGGTGTCCTTGGCGAGCTTGTCAGGGTCGATCTGAGTGCTGAGTCGCGCCGCGAGGTTGGCGCTGGTCGAGTGAGGGAAGGCTTTACGCATTGCCGCCATCCTGGTCGAAAGGAATCTCGCCGTCGTCGGAATTGCTCCCGCCTTCGTCCAGGTCGGCGAGGTCCACGATGGACGAAACAAGGACGCGCCCGGTCGGAAGGTGTTTCTTGCCGATGACGTGGACGGCGCGGCCCTTGGCGGCGGCGGCATTGTCGTAGGCAACCGGGTCGAGAACTTGGACCTTGCCGAGGCGTCCCAGGATCGCCCACAGGGTGTCACCGTGGTCTTCGACGCCTTGAGCCACATCATCCATCTCAAAAGGCTCGTAGGGGTTGGACACCAGGGAGTCGGGCTTGCCGCTTGCAGGCCCCGTATTTGCCCCAGGATCGGGCTGGGCGGGCTGGTTGGCCTCTTTCACCTTTGCGGCCTCTTCGGCGGCTCTGGCGGCTTCCATTTGCTCCTTGGTGCGGCGGGTGCGCTTGCCGGGGGTGTCGTCTTGGGTCGGGGGCTGGTTCTTGACCTCGGGTTCCGGCTCCTCTCCCCTCAGCTTGCGGGCGGCGGGGGAGTCCAGTTGGCGGGAGACGGGTATGGCTTCCGTCTCGCCGACGCCGACATTGAGTTCCACGGCTTCCTCGGAGGCAAGGGCACGGGCGAGTTCGGGGGATTGGGGGAGCCACTTGCAGAGTTGGCGGACAACGGTCTTCAGGGCCATGGCTTCGTAGTTGTCCCGCCAGAACGTGCTGTCTTTGCCCTTGGATCGGTTGCGATGCTCCTCGATCTCGCCGACCGTCATTACCTTGTGCTTCTGGTAGCCGTCTCGGAAGTCGGCCACGGCGTAGCAGTAGATTAGGGCGTTCTTGTTCGGGGCCTTGCGGGGGTCGCCGCGAAGGGGCTTGTGGGTGAGGAAGGGCTTCAACCCCTCGCCGTAGTCGAATTCGTCGCCTTCGTAGACGGGGATGGCGCGAACGTCGAGGACTTCCTTGGTGTTGCGGGCGAGGTCGACGAGCCCAAGATACCCGGCTTGGAATTGCGCCTCGTACACGTCTCGCCCGGCTCGCTGGCTGAGATGTCCATTCTTGTAGGGCACAAGGTAACCACGCCCGAGAAGGCCGGAGCAATCCAGCCCGAGGGTCGACGCTTCGATTACCGACTTGAGGATACTCCCCATGGTGCATTCCAAGATGCGGGGATTGCGCGACTCGGCGGACAGAACCATCCGAGTCAGGCGGTCGGGGTCAAGGTGGCGAGGGGCTACTGCCGCAACCGCCGCCTTAAATCCATCGCTCAAGACCAGTTCCTTCAGTGCGGAGCGGCTTCCGATGACCGCGTTTTCCTGATACTTCACCATTTCGGTTCCCATACTGTCTTACCTGCCTTTCATCCGCCACGCTGGCGGGGAGATTGTCACCGGCTCGGGAGAGTATCCCGGCCACGTTTGAGTCCGTTCGCATTCGGCGTAGAGGTCAAGGAGTCGCCTGACTTCCTGCCAGCCGAAGGACAAGAAGTCGTCGTCCAGTTCATAGACCGCTGAGGCGTAGGGTGGCGTCTTCTCCACCGCCGCGAAGAGGAACTTGTCGACGTTCAGGCCAAGCTGTGAACACCCCCAGAGGTAGAAGGCCGCTTGAATGTGGTAGCCGAGGTTGTAAGCCGCCTTGCCGAACTCCTCTGGGCTGGCGTCAGCGCAGGTTTTGGGGTCGACGATGGTCCAGGAATCCGGCGCGGTCTCCCGGATCATGTCCAGCCTACCCTTGCAGAGGGTTCCGGTCGCGGCGTCTATCCACACGATGGATACCTCGTTTTGGCGGTGGATAGAACCCAAGTCGGCGATGGTGGGGTTGTTGGCAAGGGATTCGGTCATGCCCCAAATCGCGGTGGCGTCATCTAAGCTCAGAATCTCGAGGCTTCCCACGCTCTCGACCCAAGCCTTCCCTTCCTTGGTTCGCTTGTCCAACCCAGCGGGGGCAATCGTGTATTCGTCGTGAAACGAAGAGGCGGGCTCCAGCAGATAGGCGTGGAAGGCGCTTCCCAGCCTCATAGCGGGCGTTTGGGCCGGTGGGTCGGCCAAGTAGGCTTGAAGATGCGCCGGGCTCTTCTGGAGGCGTTTCAGGTCGCTCTGGCACACCGCGTCCCAAGAGCGGTACACGTCGTGGGGGACGCCGGGGTAAACGTCGGGGGCGGGGCAGGGGAGGCGGCTACTCATCTCTGGGCTCTCCCTCCAGCCAGTCGCCAAGGATCACCTCGGCTAGGGCTTCTTTCTCTGAGTCTGAAATCTCGTCAACAAGGTCAGTCTCGTCGTCCCAATCCTCCCGCATCCAAACGTGCTCGATCTCTACCGTTGCGCCCTGCCCCTGCTCGGCGTTGCCACGGTCGACGCGGTATTCAACCTCGCAGTTCAGAGTTACCTGAACGTCCATGGTCTTTGAGCGCAGGTCGCGGTAGGACATTAGGTCGCCTCCTTGTACAGTCGTCGCCGCCTCAGCCTCAGTTGATCGCAAATCATGGGTTCCAGCCGGGCAGACCGACGCTCCCCTCGAAGCAACTTCCCCACGAAACTGCGGGAGGCCCCTACCTCGGCGGCGAGGCTTTCTTGCGTGAAGCCAAGCGCCAAGAGGCGGGCCTTTATGTTGCGGCGTCTGAATTCACTCATGGAAATCCTCGGGGAAGAAAGTGGGGCGGTTCAGTTGTGGAATACTCGGCAAGCCGCCACAACTGCGTCGCGGTTGTCTTCCGACCAGTTGTTTCCCGGAACGACTTGGATTTGTTCTCCATACATAAACGGGTCTTGAATGCGCACGATGTCCCGCTCCACGAAATCGAGAAGAGCGCCAGCGGACTCGGGCGTGTCCGTAATCGCCTTGCTCGGGTAAACCTTCTGTATAAATCCGAGAGCCGTTTTGCGTTCGCATGTGGCGAACTGAATTGTCGTGTGTGACACCTGGAACCTCCGTAGCGTTGGAAAGTGGGGCGGAAGCCACCTCATCCGCCCCCAGTGCGTTGAAACAGGGTCAAGGTTGCCGGTTGTCCGGTGCGGCGGCCAGCCGCGCCCCGTGAGGGAATGGCGTGGTCCAGGGCCACGGCGGTCGCGGACCGCACACAGGGACGATAGCCTGGATTATCGGGCGGGCTCCCGTGTCGGAGCCGGGTTGTGCTTCCGCCCGTCGATGCCGCCGGGGAGGGACCGCGCTTGACGGCTGCAACGTTGCTACGACTTCGCGCGGGAATTGTGGTGGGACTTGTTGGTGATTGTATGGAGGGTTGCCCCGATGGTCGTCGGGGAGGAGGGATACACAACAGGAGGGAGGGTTGTCCAGCGGCATCGAAGGGGGGAAGAACAAAAGCAAAGGGTATCACCTCCTTTCTTTGAAGAGTGTTTCGGGCGGCGGGCCGGGGCTTCGCTCCAGGTCGGGTGTATTACCCTCTCTTAGAGGGGGCATCGTGCCCCCTGTCTGTTTCCATCCGTAGACGGGTGGCGGTGGCGAGTCAAGCAAAATCGACATGGGGAATTCCAAGTCTTTTTGTCTTGACCGTGGATGGGTGACAGGGGGAGGCTGTCCTTGTGCGGGCTTCCTCCCCCGCTACCTCCCCCTTCTCCTCTCGCATCGGTCCCCTGGTTACGCCGGGGGATCGGTGTTTAAGGCCCTGCGTTGCCTTGTCCGGGCGCACGCCAGCTTTTCATGGTCGCGCTGTCGGATGATGGGTCGCGGTTTCCGAATCCATCGCCCCTCAAAGACGTAGGACACGAAAACCTCGCGGTGTATTCTCGCCCCGTGGCGTGGCCGTTCGGATTTGCCTTCCACGCGGTAGACGGTTCCATCGCACGGGATTTCGTCCCCCACCATCAGCGAGTCGAAACCCGCGTGTCCGAGGGGCGGCGTGTGGCATCGGCTCATGTCGGATCACCCCCTTCCGGTCTGGAGATGGCTTTTACTTCATCCCCGCATACCGTCAGCAAGCCCTCTCGCGTGAGCCGTGACAGGCTTTCTGAGGTCTCGGTGTGGTTTGCGTCGGCGGCGAGGTCCAAGTGCCTGTAGAGCCACGCCAGCGTCATCGGTCCGTGTTCCCGGACAAACCGGAGGCATAGCACGTCCAGGGTGTCGGGGTGCGGCGGCTCCCTCGCCATGTCCACCGGGCGGATAATGCCGTCCTCGATGGTGAGGTTGCCGTCGGCGATTTCGAGGTTCACGGCGCGGAGTGTTGGGCGGTCGATCATGGCACTACCTCCACTTTGCGAGCGTTGGTTTTGAGAACCGATGTGCAGCGCGGGCGCAACCCACGCGGAAGGTCGGCGTGCCGGGTCCCCGTGCTGCATCGGGTGGGAACAATGTGTTGACACTTATCCCAGTCGGCGCGGGAAACATAGCAAGAGTCGCCATGGTCGAGTGTGATCTTGAGCATTTCCATGGTTACTCCCCCTTCGCCTTGGCGATGGCGGCGCGAAGGGCGACAATCTCGGGAGGATCGCTGCGGCGGCGAACGCCCCAAGTCGATAAATGCTGCGCGTGTTTGCTCTCCAGGACTTCCAGCCGGGTCAGGGCCGCCTTCGCCGCGTCCAGCAGGGAGGGCGCGGGGGGATCCGATTTGGCCCGTGACAACGCCTCCTCCGGCGTCCACCCATAGCCGGAGTATCCGTCAACCGTCTGCACACTGCACGTCTCGCGATTGGCCGGAGTCAGATACACGTTGCTGTTTTCGTCGATTCCTCGCCAGGTCCCGCATTCTGTTTGAGTCCATTCGATCTTCATCGTTCTTTCCTTCTCCGCGTGTGGATGCGCGGCCCCCGAGTCGGGTTCAACCGTGGCGACCGCTACGCATCCAATCCGGCATCCGTCCGGCGTCGTGGTGGCGCTGTTTTGCGGCTTCCCTGAGTTGTAGGTCGCGCTTCGTCCGGAGGAGTTGCGCGGCTTCGCGGTAGTCTTCTTGAGCCTTGGCGCTGGCGTTGGCAATCCTGTCGGCGTAGTGGATAGCAAACCCTATCCCGAGGTCGCATTCCATCGTGTCGGCGTATTGCTTGGCTTTTTCTGGGTTCATCTTCGCTACTCTTTTCTCCGCGTGTCGGATGCGCGGCCCCCGAGGTGGGTTAGGCCCTGGAATCCCGCCCCGTGCTGTATCGCTTGGCGAGGGACCGCGCCGCTTTCGCCGTCGACCGCTCGCCGCATGGGATGGTGTCGCCCCACTGGTTTTCGTAGTATATCTGATAGGTTTTCCCGTCCCAGTAGAGTTCGGCCTTGCCGTGGGTCTCGGATTCGATTCGTCTGGAGTTCGTTTTCATCTTGTCTTTCTCTTTTCTCCGCGTTGGCGTGGCGCGGCCCACGGGAGGGGTTAGGGCTGGTCGGCTCCGTAGAACTCTCGATCCTCAGCGAGCAGTTTCCGCAACGCACGTTTCGCGGAACTCATGGACGCATACGGTGCGCCAACATACGTAACCGCGCTGTCGCTATGTCCGTTCGCGAACCACTGCCCCCCGCCCTCCGGGGAACTGAATCGGGTCGAAACGCACTGGCTGTTTTTCTCGTAGTATTCATACAACCAAAATCGGCCGCCAACCTCCCGAATACGGAACTGGTTTTGCTGGTATGTTTGCATCTTCCTTACTCCTTGTCGTTTCGTTTCGTCCCCCTCCCCTCTTCGCTCCCCTCCGTCCATCAGTCCAGCATTACCCCCAGACTGATTTGATTCAGCATTGCCCTCAGATTGTTGTGGGTTTCTTGCGCCAGCCTCACGTACGCCCCGATGGGTTTCCCGTCCACTCCCTCGGCGGTCGCTATCATCTTCGCCCGTTCGGCGAACGTTTGCGCCAGCCCTTGAGTGGTGAGGGAAATACAGCGGCAACGCGACAGGAAGGGCGCGGCATCCATGTTGCCCTCAAACTTGTCCATCCCGTCGATTGTGGTGGTGAAGATTATTCCCATCCACTCGGGGAATCGCTCGATTGTCTTGAGCAGCTGTGTAATCATCCCGCCCTTGATCCCGTGGGCTTCGTTCACGATGTAGGCGCGGCCCGTCTTCCCGCTCCCGTCAAGGTCCAGGATTCTTGCCCCAATGCGGTCGGAAACGTGTTGAATCCACTCGCGGTTGACTTCGGTCCCGTCGATTTCCTCAATCGCTCCCGGTTGCGTCAACTCCCGAGCGATGAGGTAAGCGAGCGTTGTCTTGCCGGTCCCGGACTTCCCGGAAATCCACCACGGATTCCCGCCAAAGCCCTTCAGTGCCCCGCCGCGTCGAATCAGTTTGACGGCCTTGTCTTGGCCCACCACTTCGGACCACTGGCGCGGGCGGTATTGCTCTGTTATCGGTTGCCGTTGCGTCTGTGTCGCCATGGTTAAACCTCCAGTCAAATTGTTTCCTCCCGCCCTCCCCCGTGACTCACCGGCGAATGTAAGCGTTGACCCCGATGACAACGGGCTCGCCGTTGACCGTGGCCGTCGTCGCCTGATTGCCGTGGGAGGATGCCACCACAAGGGTCTTTCCGCTCGCCGACGGGCGGGGGTCCGGTTCAACCGGAAGGGTAATCGTGAGAATTCCGTTTTCGATCTTGGCCGTAATCATGTTTCGAGTCTCCTTCTGTGTTTGGTTTGTTCCTCCCGCCCCTCGGGATGGGCTACAGGGCGGCGAGAATCGCCTTGGCGGCGCTTTCCAGGTCCGCCACAACCGCTTTCAGGTTCGCCGGGGTCAACGTCCCTCCGTGTTTGGCGTGGATCAAGTCTAGCCGGGCAGTTGCATCCGGGTTGACGTATCCCGAGAATGGCGAGAAATACAGAAAGGCCGTCCCTTCCTCGCGCCGGGTTTGCGCAGCTTGCATGGCCTTAAGCATGGCGTCTTTCGCCTTCTTGAGCTGGCGAGGGCCGAGCCCTTCGGCTTTCCAGGTTTCCATTTCCGTTGTCTCCTTGTCTCTCTTGCGTTGTCTCTCCGCTCCCGGATGCCCCGAGAACCGGCCTAGCGTGGCGCTAGCGCCCTCGGGGCACGGCGGGAAGGGGGAAGGGTCCTAATACATCAGGTAAGCGTTCGGGTGTTCGGGCGAGCTCCACATGGTGTGGACCGTCAAGAAGTTCCCCGACTTGTTCACGAGGTGACAGGACCGGCGGGACACCTCGCCGCGACGGTTGAAGCTCCGCTCAAATTGGCGGAACGTGTCGGGGTCGGTCTGGACCTGGATTTCGACGTGGACCGTGTATCCGCCCCGTTTGATGTAGCAGTGAAGCGTTTTCTCCTCCCGCTGTCCATAAATGCCGTCGACTTTGTAGTACCACGGGCCGACGGGGCGAACCCCGTGCGCTTCGTTGTCGACAAGTGGGAGTTTTTCGAGTTTCTCACTCCACGGGCGAATGGACAAACAACCATCCAGGACGCGGTACAGCCCCTCGGGGTTCAAGCGTTCCGCCAGAACCAGTGCGTCCGGAAGGGTGTCGGCCTTGACAATCGCCGTTGCGTCCCCGTAGCACTCGAATTCGTGCAAGCGATCCACGGGCGGGAGTGCGGGGTCTTTCGCGAGCTCCGCCGAGATTGCCGAAAGCTTTTCCGCCGTCGCGAGCTCCCCCGCAATGGCCGCAAGCTTTTCCGCCGTCGCGAGCTCCCCCGCAATGGCCGCAAGCTTTTCCGCCGTCGCGATCTTTTCCGCGCACTCGGCGAGGATTTCTGCTTTGGTCTTCATTGTCAAACCTCCGTTTGGTCTCTCTCTCCGCTCCCGGATGCCCCGAGAACCGCCTTGGCTTGGCCGTAGCGGGCTCGGGACACGGCGGGAAGGGGGAAGGGTCACAGGTGGAACGTTGCAATCCCCACCGTGTTTCCGCTCAAGTCGCGCAAGGCCATTTTGATCGGGTCCGCCTGACTCCCCCCGCCGTCGGGAATGTCCCGCTCGACAAGCGCCCGACCGAGCCGAATCAGGATTCGGCCAACCTCCGCGCCAGCATCTTCCACCGTGTGGCCGAAAGCGGCGTTGCCAGTTTCCATTTCGATCTTGAACATGGTCCGTTTCTCCTTTGAGGGTCGAGGGTGGGGGTTCAGGATTGCGTCAGGTCGGGGGCAAGGATGCCATAACCGCCAAGGTCGGTATGAAGGTAGCGGGGAGTTGGGCTTTCGCTTTGACAGTGATTCCACCGTTGCGCGAATTCCGAGCGAAGCTTCAGCGCATACCCCCGAGGGTCGGAGTTGCAGAACAATTCCCCCGATTCGGCCATCATCCCCACGGTGTCGCCCAACAGGGTTTCCAAGCGTCCCATGGCCTTTTCTTCGGCCTTGTCCCACTCTTCCTCCGTGGTGTCGCCGTTGCACCAGTCGCAAGCGGCGCGGTTTGTCACGTTCTCAATCCGCCTCAGTTTCTTGCACAGCGCCACCGGGTCTTTCTCCGTTGCCCCCGGAAACATTGCTAGCAGGGTTTCCCCGTGCCGTTTGATCGCCTCAAGTGTCTTCGCGTTCATGTCTGTTACCTCCGTTTGGTCTCTCTCTCCCCTCTTGCAAGGGCTGGACACTGGCCCGAGGGGAATCAGTCATCCAGGAAGGCGCGCGCCGATCGCTCGATTTCTTCCAGTGCCGCGCCGTCGTACGCGTCGCGGTACGCCTCAATCAGTTCTTCCAGGTCTTCCGGGTCGGTCCCCTCCACGTCCACGTCACAGTTGGCGAGAACGTCTTCCTCAGTCACGCCGTTGGCCCACTGCCCGGAAAGGTCAAGGTGGGGGATTAAGTCCATGATTTCCGGGTCGCATTCCTCGATCCCGTCAAGGAAGCGTTGCGCGGTTTCTTTCTCGCCACGGGTCGTCCGTCCGCCCCAAAGGTCTTGGGTTGCCCACTCCGCCGCGTTCTTTCCGTCACGCTTTCCAGCCTTTTCCATGTCGGCCTTGTATTCGGCCCACATTGCGTCTGTCACGGTTTCGTTTTCCATGGTGTCTCTCCTTGTCTCGGAATTGGTTCAAACCCTCAGTCTCGCCCACTCGATACGGCCAGTGTCCAAGCCACCGCAATCCACCGTAGGGAGTGGGCAAGGTCAAGATTTGAGTTGTCCGGTTGCCCTACAGTCCACCGCTGGATTGCAGGTTCCCGGGTTTCGGTTGTTCTGATGTCACGGTATTTCCCTCAGTCCGTTTTCATCTTCGTTCTCTTTTCTCCGCGTTGGCGTGGCGCGGCCCACGGGAGGGGGTTAGGAGTCTTCGTAGTTCTCTTCCACATCCGACCACGCGGGACCCAGGTATACCATCTCCGTGAACGGGTTGCGCAGTTGTTCCGTAGCTTGCTCACAGTCACGCCGGAACGTATCCGATTCGCGCTGGTCGAATAATCCGTCTACGTCTCCCTTCCCGAGCTGCTCGTACAGTTCAGTCACAGTATCCCCTTCAACATACGTGACAGTCGAGCCTGACTGGTAATATCCGTTGGTGTATTTCATCGTCGTTCTCTTTCCGCCCTCGCGGGCTTTGGATTTGGTTCCCCTCTCCCCTTTTCTCGCCCCTTGCGAGGGAATAGCATTGCAAGCACAATGCCAATTCCGACCCGTTGGCATGGGTAAAGTTTTACCCACTGAATCCATTCGACTTGCAGAAAAACAGACCGGAAACGCCAGTCTCACAATGATACGCCTAGGGGTTTACCTGATGGAAACGGTTTACACATTACCCAAGTCTTGGGAAAGCCGATACCCAGAAAAGCACGGGAACAAGTTTCAATCCACGCCCCCGGGGGGGGGGGCGACGAAGGGGCGGGGATTGGAGTGGGGATGGGATGCTAGGCTGATAGGATTGCAGTACCCCCCCCCGCCCTTCCCGAGTTCAATCCGGACATCTTTATCCTGATTCAGAGTTATCTTCCCCCGACCGACACCCGCGCGCGTTTGTTGCCGCAAGCAATCAACTGCCAAGGCCAAGGGGCTGACGGTTTGTTGCTTGCGTCAACCAACTGGCTGTCTGGGCCCGCCTTCCCCCCGGTTTCGCCCCGCTTTCACCCTGGATGTAGTGCATCGCCGCCCCCCGAGGGTAGCATGTAGCAGGGTGGCAGATAGCAGGATGCCTGAGATTGCTAGGGTTAGCCTTGCTGGTGGCCTTGTTTTGGTCTTCGGTAAACGATAATTTAACGAACATGGGTCCCCTTTTCCCCCGGTTTCTTGACCGTCGACCCCGCCACCCCGCCGGTTCTGCGACGTATTTATCTCCCCTCTTCCAAAAATCTGCCCACACCGGGTTTATGCAGAAGATGCGCATCGCCCCCCTCCTAGACCCTCTTTCCCCTCAAGGCGTCCCCCCGGCTTCCCTCTCCCCCACGTCCTACGGGGGGGGATAAACGCCCCAGAATCGCTCTGGACCTGCTTCAACGTGGTTTGCATCAAGAAATGGGAGATCGTCGATCCTGGGCCGTTCTAGGCGGTTTCTATGCCGCCTCCCTTGCCATTCCTGGGGTGCCTGCTTCCAGAAATGTAGAATATCCCGGGATTCATGTCGATAATGCTTGCTATTCTGGGTGTGGTGGGGGTAGGGACGTGGGGTTGAAGGGCGGAAGGCTACCGGGAAGATGTCCGGTCTGAGGAGTCCGCACCACTAAGCCGGAGCCGAAACACCTGACTGGGCCATGGTTACCCGGTTGGGCGGCAAGTGCCAAATCCGGATTCGGGAGTTAATCGCCCCGACTTCCGCCCTTCAAAACCTGCCGAGCGGTCCTTGCCGGCTATCGGGGACGCCCCTAGGGTCGTAAGGCGATAGACAGGCCGGGGATGAAAGAGCCTCCGGGCCGCTCGGGAGAATTCAAAATCGACAAAGGAGAGTTCCATGAAAGCATCGAGTTCAAGTTCGGCGTGTGAGTTGGTTGGATCGTCCAAGGGGTCCATTCCGGCTCAGGGTTCGGGATCGGAGCGTTTCGGGGAGTTGGTGGGACTGGCGAATGAGGTTCATGCGAACCTGAAAGATCTGGAGAACAGAATCTACCAAGTCGTGGATGGGCTTCTTGGGGCGTGCCCATCCGCAAACACGAAAGACCCGGTTCCCGCGTGCCGCGCCGGGTTTGTGGGGAAGATTCAGGACAGCCTTGAGCATTCGATGGGTTCGATCAAGGAGATCAACGAGGTTCTGGATCGGCTGTAACGGGGGCGGGAGGGGGGAACATTTCGTTCAAAGGAGTTTCCAATGATCTATCTGACGTTTGACAGTGATGGGAAGGCGAACTTGCATTACGGGAGGGGCGATGTGGCCCCGAAAGTTGTGCGGGAGACCGACAAGGAGGGTGGCCGTGTGACAGCGCGGTTTACGTCGGGGGATGGGAAGAGTTCGGTTCGGGTGTCGGAGTACGACGACAAGGGAAATGCTGGGCAGGTGTATCGGGTGGAGGCGGGTAGCCTTCGGGTGTTGACTGCGAAGGTGGATTCCAAGAAGGGGGCCTGACGATGAATTGGACCGACTGCTGGGGGGAGTGGCGCAACGACGAGAAAGGCGGTGGAGAATGAACCAAGACGAGATCGACAACATCGTGAAATCCGAGA
>Ga0265297_10008998_pt1 | contig 13104 bp, 17 predicted proteins | sample Munlanlwell13791_FD_192502 | JGI IMG/M metagenome (GOLD analysis project Ga0265297, IMG submission 192502) | Leachate microbial communities from a municipal landfill in Southern Ontario, Canada - Leachate well 137-91 | ecosystem: Engineered > Solid waste > Landfill > Unclassified | place...
AGCCAGCATTTCGTTGACGGTAGCAACCCCTATAAACTCGGAATGATTACCTATTTCGGCCTGATCGTTTGGCGCCGGCGTTGCGGTACACGCCAGGCGATATTTTGTATCGGAGAACAGGTTTATCATCTTGCGCCTGGTAACGCCGTCAAACGATTTTAGGATAGAACTTTCATCAAGAACCACAGCATCAAATTGCGCTGGATCAAAATAGTCAATCATTTCATAATTGGTAATACAAATATCGCTATTTACTTCATCCTGGTGGCGCACGTATTGAACGTCAATATTGATTTTATGGCCTTCCCTGACTGTCTGTCTTGCAACAGACAGGGGCGCAACGATCAAAGTTTTTACACCTAATAATCGCGCCCATTCGAGCTGTACGAATGTTTTGCCGAGACCGGTATCAAGGAATATAGCCGCCCGTCCTTTTCCAACTGCCCACCGTACAACATCGCGCTGGAATGGAAAAAGCATAGGATGTGCTTCATCTACTGAAACATCTTTTCCGTGATAAACATTCGCTATTCGCTTCGATGATAAAAATTCTTTGTAATCAGTCATCCCAACCACTCCGTTACGACACTTCGGGCGTAGTCGTATTCAGGACCGGAAAGCTTCAGACCGATAACGACATGCAGCGCCTTGATCTTGTACGACGATCCGCAGCCTCTTTCGATTCCAGCCTCTTTGAGCGCGGCGTGGACTTGACGGCGGATGGTGGTTTCCTGGTAGGGTTTGAGGGTCATGATTGTGCTTCTCGAAATTGTTTGATAACATCGGAAAATTCACCATAAACAAGGGTTGGATCCCATTCCATTTCGTCGTAATTGGCGTAGGAATCATAAAACGCTGCGTCGTGATAGTGGGCATAGTCCCACCCAAACCACCAGTAACCTTCCGGCCATTTGTCGTGAGCTTCGTTTGCAAACGTCAATCCACCGTGACAATCAATATCGAGACCAGAATAATCCTTGCCATAAAATGGATGAGTTTTTGGAACTCCGATATATCCGCAAAGAGAAGCCGGGCCGCGCATGATCAGACAGCGAAATTCACCATCCATCCAATCGGCATATATCCGTCCCTTTTCGTGAGAACGGCAATCTTTAAAGCCATAATTTAAATCCTTAATTTCGTCTGACATTTCAATTTATCCTTTCGGCGGGGCCTTTCGACCCCGCCATGTGAAGGGAGATGATGGCTAATCTTCCAGCTTGATCTTTGCGGTCGGCTCGGTCTTTGAAATGACCAGCGGTTCTATCTTGGCTTCTTCGAGGATTGCTTTCCAATCGTAATTAAATTCTGTTGTTGTGAACTTTGCCACGACTTCGGGTACTTCATTGGCAACTGAATCCCAATCAACGGTATCAATTACTGATTTGTGCTTTTCCATAATTTCGTTTGGTGCCGATTCTGCCGGGGTGACATAGTCATAAGTCGCACGACCGCCGGAATAAGTCACGCGGACTTTGCCGACAACCATAGTCTTTCCGACTTCAATAACGGCTGATTCGATCTCTGCGGAGAGAGCGTCAAGAGCGCGTTTCTGTTCTTCCCATTGGAGCATTTTCTTTGCGAGTTCTGAGGCGTTCATGATTTATCCTTCCTGTTCCTGATCTGATATTTCCGCGCCTAGGTCGGCGGCGGGAATGAGAGAAGGTTGTGGTTTCTGGGTGGCCGGTGTTTGGCTTTGAGTTCCAAATATCTTGGCGTTCTCGGCCTTGCGCTCGGCTGTGATTTGTTTCTGCTCTTCGGCGTTGGCGTCGAAAACATTTTCATCCCATTCGATACTTGCACCTTCGTAGTTTCCAGGGTCTTTCATGGATTGCAGGGATGGGAACCGTTTCTTGAGCGCAATTTTTTCTGCGCGCTTGGTGGCGCGTTCATTGCGGTCAAACATTTCAGGTTTCCATTCGTTTTCCATTTTCTTATTATCTTTCCAAACATTACCACTGAAATGTTCGTCGCCTTTTACAATCCCAACGCCAGTCCAGACCGGCTCTGGGCCGACATATTCTTTCGCTTTCTCGAACGGGTCTTTTTCTCCGAGGTCGCGCAATTCTCGAACGGTCTCAAAATAAGACCTGCGCCAGGTTTTATTCGTGATGCTGTCGCGCAGGGTTACAAAAACGGCGATGTCTTTTTCAGGGTCGAATACCGCTTCTGCTTGCGTTGCTGGGCGTGATTCAATCCAGAAATTTTGAGGATCACTGATTCCGAAAACGTGGCACTCGTCAATCAAGGCTTCCTGTGCCTTGCGGCGGAAACCGACGATTCCAGTTATCGGGCCGGTCTTTGGCATATAGTAGCACTCTTGAGCAAATGGGTTAAGTCCATTCGCGGCGGCATATTGTGCCAGTGCATAGACTTCATCATTTGTGAGTTTTTCACCATTGACGATCATAAATTTGATACGCTGCGCAATCTCCCGCGCAGCCTTTACGGTCGGGCTTTCAATCTTCTTTTCCTCTGCCTTTGCCAATTCGTTATTTTTATCCATTTTCATCCTCCGTTTGAATCCCATTGCGGGGTTGGTTCCGGCTCTTGCCGGTAGTGGATGGGGAGCGGGTCGAACGCTCTCACCCGAAGGAACTGATTTACAGTCAGCCGCGCCTCACCATCTGCGCCGCCCATCCATTTGCCGGGCCTGGGCTGAACTGGCTTAGCCCGGCGGTGTTACTTTTTGGCGGCTCGGTGGGTAAGCGTGTAATGGCTGTAGTTTCCCGAAAATCCTCATAACCGCTACACCGCCAGAATTACCAACCGGATAGAAAGTGCATTTACTCTATCGCTACCATGTGGGCCCTATTCCAACGGTGCACGCCGTTTCGGCTGGTTTTGCAAACTGGCGGCTCGGTTGCTTAATATCTTGAGCGAGAACCGATATTTGTAACACCGCCAGATAATGCCTATTCAGTTTTTAATGATCCGTTACCAATCGCCACTGCGAAAATCTCTGATAGTATCTCTTGTGTCACGATCCAGCATGTCCTGATCGTCTTCCGCGATTTCATCTTCCCAAAAACAACTTTCAGGAAATGCTCGTTCTTGCAGCGATTGGAGATATTCGTCCTCGATCTGGTAATTTATGGTACTCATTTGATTTGTCCATTTCGATAAACCCGCCGCCAGGCTTGGGCCTCGCCCGTTATCCCATTTCTTGAAGGGGTTTGTACCTCCATCTCAGCCAGTAAGGTCCTGGCGGCGGGTGGCTGAACTAAAGTTTTAAGGTGCTGTATTACAGATTCGAGCTGATTTGTTTTGAAATTTCAGAGACGATGACCTGGTCGCGCATTTGGATCAATTTGGCTTTTAACAAGATTGCCTGTTCCTCGCGCATTTTCTGTTTCTCGTCCTCGCCGTCCATCATTCTCTTTACGGCATCTTTCCCTTCGCCAGCACGTTCTTTATCGCCGCCACAAACCATAGCGCCCATGAATAGTCCCGCAAGCATTGAGCCTGTTTTTGAAGCAGTAGTCCATTCGGTTACCGCTTCCGTCAAAATATCAATTTCGTCAGACGTAAAACCAGTTTGCATTTCGAATCCTCCTTAAAATACGATCTGTGCGCCCTGTTGGGCTATAAATAACTCATTACCGCTCTTTCGTGCGCGGCCACAATACTTTTGACGTGATCTTCCGTAACCATGCGCTCGTTGTACGTGTCAAACCACGAACCAGACGGCTGTTCGACAAAGACCTGCGAATTTCCTCGATCATCCCACATCGGGATTGTGTAGACTCGCAATCGTCCGTTATGTGGCAAAACAGGATTGCATTCACCGCTAAGGATATCAGGAACAGGATTATCAACACGTCCATCTTTGATCCTTTCGCTTTCAGCTTGCCACAGGTCACGGTCTATTTGGGATTCTGTTTCACCCATGACTTCAGCAACGCGCTTTCGTAGCGCAAGTTCTTCGTCGGTTACTCGTAAACGCCAGAATTTTGATTTCATAACACCATTGTAACTACAATCTCACAAAAAGTCAATAGTTTTCAGGAAATTGCTCAAACGAGTTTTCCGCCGGTGCTTATCCCTGGTTTTATATAGGCGCGGTTGAAAATGCTATAATGTCATTATGGATATCGTCAAAGACCTTTACGAAAAGTTAGGCTATGCTATGCTTTATGGCGTGGGGTTTGTTGTCGATATCGTCTGGTTGTATTGGAGGAGGGTTTGTGATAAACTGAATTAACGCGTTATATTCTGATCAGATTGAAAGGATAAATAATGGAAATTTTGACAAGTGCTTTATCTCAGTTGGGATTGCTTGGAGGGGCGGCTGCTATTATTGCCGTACTTATCAACATCTTTAAGACCCTCGGGGTTATCAAAGACGGTCAATCCCCGGCAGTCAGTACGGTTGCGAACCTGGTAGTGTTCATCGGCCTGGTTGCGACACAGCTTTTCAAGATCGACGTGGATGTGCTCGGCCTTGATGAACAGGCCGGTCGATATGCCGTTATGCTGTCAACCGTGTTTGGCTATTTCGTGGAACTTGGCGGAACGAAAGTCATGCATAAGATTCTGGCCGGTACTCCGTTAGTCGGCAAGTCCTTCACGGCAGAAGCCAAGAAATAATTATGTGATTACCGGCCCTGTTCGCATGCAAGGCGGTGCGCCTATGACTGATAACAGCACGCTATAAGCCGGGCAGGGCCGGGATCAAAAAATGATATGAGTGAACCTATTCGCTGTATTGGCACGGTCTACAAAGTCCAGACGCTTGTTGATCACGGCGTAAGGATTTCGATAGACCTACCAGAGACGGCCATTATGCAAGCTGCTATGTTCATGGAGTGTCAGAGAATGGCCGTCGTATTGGATATTTCAGCGTTGCCAATGGACGCGAACACATCGGCAGGCGACACGCCGGATGGTAAGAAAAGCAGACCGGAAATCAAATCTTTGAGGGGCGCATAGTTTTACAAACAGGAACAAATGGCACCACCTAAAGGATCATCCAACAACCCCAACGGGAGACCGAAGAAAGACACAGCCTTGACAGACATGCTCAAGGTTGCTTTGGGTCATACCTATGATTACGGCGACAAGAAAATATCCGGCAAGCGCATTTTATCCGATCTGGTATCGAAGGCGGTCATCACCGGTCGGGTCAGGTTCCCGAACGACACAGAGGATTCCGTTATTTCAGTAAAAGACTGGATAGAGCTTGTCAAGTGGACCTATGAACGGGTGGACGGGAAGCCGGTGCAGCCGATTGGCGGGGATAGTGAATTAGGCCCGATTATCGTTCAATTGGTAAACGATGCAGAAGGTTGAAATCCACACAGAAGTTTTGAACGATGCTTATCTTCCATTCCTGGAAGATTCAACGCCGGTTCAAATATTCTTTGGTGGGTCTGCATCTGGAAAGTCTGTTTTCGTTGTCGGGCAGCGGTCAGTTATCGACGTTCTAAAGGGCGGAAGAAATTACCTGATTTGTAGGCAGGTCGGGCGAACAATCCGCAATTCCGTTTTCAATGAGGTTCACAAGATCATCACGGAATGGGGGCTTATCGGTCTATTCAATATCAACAAGTCGGATATGGTAATAACCTGCCAGAACGGATACCAGATATTATTCACCGGTCTGGATGATGCTGAAAAGCTGAAATCCATAACGCCAGCCAAAGGCGTGATTACCGACATCGTTGTCGAGGAAGCCACAGAGACCGAACCGAACAGCGCAAAGCAGTTAGAAAAGCGTTTGCGCGGCGGCTCCGAATCAATCCCAAAGCGGCTGGTATTTTTATTCAATCCCATCCTTCAAACCAATTGGATTTACCAGACCTATTTCGCTCCGATTGCCTGGGCGGACGATCAGCGGGAATACCGGTCAGAAGATTTATCCATCCTGAAAACGACCTACCTTGATAATCGTTTCCTGACTGACCAGGACCGCAAGCGACTTGAAGCTGAAAAGGACTCTTATTATTACGACGTTTACACACTGGGGAAATGGGGCGTCCTGGGGGATGTGATTTTCAAAAATATCAAGATTGAAGACCTGTCACAGATGCACGACCAGTTCACGAACAACCGCGCCGGTCTGGACTTTGGCTTTTCTTCCGACCCTGCAGCCATGCCGGTAATCCATTTCGACCGGAAAAAGAACGAGATTTATTTATACCAGGAGCTTTACGAGCGGGGACTTACCAACCAGCAGCTTGCTCCGCTTGTCGTGGATATGATTGGCAATAATCCGCTGAAGTGTGATTCAGCCGAACCGAAGTCTGTACAGGAATTGCGCGATAAAGGCGTCCAGGCATACTCGGCTCATAAGGGTAAAGATTCTGTCAATTTTGGGATACAATGGTTGCAGAGTTTGAACGCAATCCATATTGATTCAGGGTGCATAAACTCAAGGCGCGAGTTCACGACATACCACTGGAAGCAGGACAAGGACGGTAACGCAATGAGAATACCGACCGACAAAGACAATCATATTATTGATGCGACCAGGTACGCGCTTGAGGATGACATGGAAGACCGGGAAGCCACCTCCATCGACAACCCATTTTATTTTTAGGTAAGGAGCAGCACATGAATATTATCCAATCCGGCATACAAAAAGTAATGTCTTACGCTTATCCAGGTGGAAAGCAAGAGGACGAATACGAGACTGCCCTTATCGCAAGACAGAAGATGCTCAATGAACTGAAACAATATTACGACGGCAGACAGCGCCGGCCGTTACTTCCGGCGCCACTCGGGAAAGACTATAACGTCCTGGCGAACCTATCCGGGATCGTGGTCAATCGGTCTGTGTCGATGCTGGTAGGCCCTGGCGTGGACTTCAATATCAAAGACAAAACCGCGCATGAATACATCGACCTTGTTTATCAAGCGAATAAGGGCGATATCCTACTTCACGATTTGGCTCAATTTGGTTCGATTTATGGTACGCCTTTCCTAAAGATCGTCCCAAATGGCAGGGAATGGAACGGCGCTACTTATCATCGGTTAGTTGCATTGAATCCGATGAACCTTGTTATCAAAACCGCTGCGGACGATATAGAAAATGTTCTTGTCTATGTCTACCGCTGGAATGAAGGCGAAACGGCATGGCGTGAAAAGACCACGAAAGAAAATGACAAGTGGATCGTCACGGTCGAAAAGTCAGACAAGGAAACTAAGGGCGAATGGGTCAATGTAAAAGAAACGTCATGGGATTATCCATTCTCGCCTATTCAGCATACTAAGAATTTACCCCTTGCCGGTTCTGTTTACGGCATGTCGGATATTGAAGCAATCATCGAATTACAGGATCGTTATAATTCCAGTCAGTCGGATATCAATGTCATTCTAGGTAATAACGCCTTCCCGCTTCGATATGTCAGCGGCGGAAAATTGCCGCGCTTGCAACTAAAAGACGGCTCGACGGTTGTCGATATTTCGCCGTCAAAGATCATCGAATTCAGCACGACCGAGACGAAGATGGGCGTAGCAGAAATGGAATCAGACCTGTCAAGCTCTAGGGCATTCGCCAATGACATCCGCCGTGACATATTCGATATCTCTGCAACCGTGGACGCTGAGACATTGCGCCAGAACGCCAGTACACTTACCAACTTCGGGCTGAAAATTTTATACAAGGACGAACTCGCAAAGAACAACACCAAACAGATGCTTTACGGGGATCTTCTATGCACGGTCAACCGTAATCTTTTGACAATGGCCGGACTGAATAACGATCCTGGTAAAATCGTTTGGGGTGATCCGCTGCCGACAAATATCGTAGAGAAAACAACCGAACTGAAAGCAGAGAAAGATTTAGGCATTGTGTCCGATGAAACGATCAGCCTTGAGTTGAACAGGGATTACCAGGACGAACAGCAAAAGCGGGCAAGCGAGAAAAGCCAACAGGACAAGGTCGGAGGCAACTTGCTCCGCGATTTTCTTGCCGGAAACAATAGAAATGTTGTATAATAAGATAACGCTTGGGAGGGCGTGATTATGAGAAAATTGCATAACAAAACAACGGCGTTTTGCGCGAGAATTAGCGAGAAGGATCGCGAATTGCTTAACAAAATATGCGAATTAGAAGGGTTAAGGATATCTGACGGAATACGATTATTAATTCGTGAAGGCGCGATGAATAGGGATATGATCGGAACTCCTGGCCAATTGAAATATCCACATCGAAATATAACCGATGCCCCTATTATCTGAATGGTTCCGCCTCCGCGCACAGTTAGAACAACAAGACGGTAAAGTCCTTGACCGGCTGATTTCAGCGTATGGCAAATCATATTCACGCCTAACACCTGAGATTGATGCGCTGATCGAAAAGATGGAAGCCGATCTTGCCGCTGGAAAACTGACAAAAGAAACGGTAGCGAAATCGGCGGCGTTCAAAAACCTGATCCGTGAAGTTGACCGGGAACTATCCGACTACTCTGGCTATTTGAAAACAGAAGCGGCGACGGCTGCAGATGCGGCCGGCAGGTCTGGATTATCTGGCGGGAAACTCTTGATGCTTGCGGCTCTTGCTGATGCGCTAAGTGTTCCTATCGCGGACGTTCCACGAGAGGCGGTAAAATCCGCTCCGCCGGATGCGCTCGCTTTCCTTGCTGACTACCTGCGAAAAGACGGGCCTTTGTATCAGCGCATTGATGGATTATCCGGTTATCATGCCGAACAGATAGCCGCTGGAATATTGGAGCGTGTCGGCCAGGGATTGAATCCTAGAGAGATTGCGAAGGATATAACCGACTTGTACGGAATGGGGCTATCGGAATCCATGAATAATATAAGAACCGTCCAGCTTTACTCATACCGACAAGCAAACGCACTTGTTCAGATTGAAAATGCCGACGTTCTGCAGGGTGGTGTTTGGTGCGCTGATATTGGAGACCCGGCTACTTGTGAGAGCTGCATTGCACAACACGGTACGGTTTATCCGGTCGGTACGGTTTGTAACGATCATTACGGAGGCCGGTGCGATATCCTCCCCTGGGCTATCGGTGCGGAAAACCCGATCAAACAGAACGGGGAATCATGGTTCAAAGAACAGCCTGAATCCAGACAACAGGATATTTTAGGCAAAAGTAAATGGGAGGCGTGGAATTCCGGCAAGTTTGAATTCAGCCAATTGAGCGCCATTTCAAGTAATGAAGTTTACGGCGAAATGAGGACAGCAGCATCTTTGAAGTCACTGATAGGAGAGGAATGACTAAGAGATCACATGGCGATGGTTCAATATCTATTAAGCCAAATGGTTCATGGTTGGCACAGGTATCATTATGCGGACATCGGCTAAGTAGAGTATTCAAAACATATTCTCAAGCAGATGAATGGGTAAATGAAACTAATGCACAAGTCTGCGGCGATGCACATGCAAAACGACAAAAAAAAATAAATAAAAAAATTGATCTGATATCTAAAGAAAATAACGACGGAAAATATCAAATTTCTTTATATAGTAGTAAAGCGAGATTAAAAAAATATAAACTTACATTGGATCAGTATGAATCAATACTCGAATCACAAGGAGGAAGGTGCGCAATATGCAATATAGTATTTACCCAAACTCCGCACATAGACCATGATCACTTAACCGGTAAAGTTAGGGGTATTTTATGCAGAAATTGTAATCATGCGCTTGGTCTTATCGGAGACAGTCCCATGCTTGCGTTAGGATTGGCAAAGTATCTTATTGAGCATGAAGCCCGTGGTATTCCGTGGTGTAGGTTGATAGTTTCACAAAGTTTAATGAGTAATAATGTCTGACCGCGCATTCTGGGAGATCGTCTACCGTTCAATCATGGCAATCGCAAAAGCCATAAAGGAGAGACACCTATCTATTGACAAACAATAACCAAAGTGTATAATTGTATTAGCAATTAACAGACCCCGCCGAAAGGCCGCGCCTGTCTTTGGTCGAGAGATCAGAGCCAGGCATTTTTTATTATATAGGAGAAAATCGCAATGCCTGAAACAACCACTGAGACGGTGGAAGTTGTAGAAACGAAAGAAACAAAACCAGAAGCGCAGGCCGCTCCGGTTGAGTTGGGGAAAGACGGTAAACCTTTTGACAAAGCGCGCGCTGAAGAACTTATTGAAAAACTGCGCAAGGAAAACGATGAAGCCAAAAAGGCCGTCAAGAAATTGTCTGAATTAGAAGCCGAGATGTCAGAGCTGGAAAAGCTCCAGTCTCAATTGAAAAAGCAGGAAGAGGATTTGAAAGAAGCAAACCTCCGCGAGATGCGAAGGATCGCCGCTGATAAAGCCAAACTACCGCTAGAATTCGTATCGCGCTTAGTCGGTACAACGCAGGACGAGATGGACGCGGACGCCGCAAAACTGGCCGCCGTGATTCCAAAAGTCGCAAATCTTAACGTTACCAATCCACCTCCTAACGATGCCACCATTACAGACGCACAGCGCCGGGCATTCTTGCAGGGAGGTCCTTTACCAGGAGTATAAAATATGACCGCTGCTAATCTGTGGAGCGATGTTAGTGCAATCGCGACAACGATTCAAGAAATGGCAATGTTCCATGTTCGCGAGAGCTACACATTGCAGAATTATGTCACTACCTTTGGTGACATGCGAGGTATGAATATCCGTACCGGATATGAGTACAACCAGGCCGCCGCCGTCGTGGTCGCTGAATCCGATGACCTGACTTCCAGCGCGTTTACGCCTTCGGCCGGTCAATCCTTGACCCCCTACGAAATCGGCCTTCAGTTCTTCGTTACCGATTCTCGCAGGGATTCTGAACTGCCGGAAGATATCATCCGTGACGGTGCCCTTGAATTGGGCATGGCCGCCGGGGATAAAATCCAGACTGATCTCATCGCTGAAATGGCGAACCTCACCGGTGGAATCATCGGAGCGGCTGGTACTGCGATTACCTGGGGTTATGTGGCTGCTGCCATCGCCCAGGCCCGCTATATCAACAAGAGTAATTCCGTCCCGCTGAACATGTTCATTCATGGCTACCAGTGGGCTGTTCTTGCCCGGGCCGCTTCTATCGCCGGAGCTGCCGTTGGAACTGCCGCGCCGTCCTACGCCGATCTGATCACCCGCACCGGTTTTGCTGCTGAATTTATGGGCGTTCCCATCTTCCAGCTTCAGGCCACCCCTGACACCTCCAGTAACTTTACCGGTGGTGTGTTCCCGCGCTCTGCTATCGCGCTGGATATGCGTAAACGGCCAACTGTTGAACCGGAGCGCGACGCTTCCCGCCGTGGTACTGAGTTCAACATGTCCGCTACCTATGACGCCGGAGTTTGGCGTCCCGCTTTGGGCGTCCAGATGATCTTCGACGCTACTGCCCCCACCAGTTAAGGAGATGATATTATGGCAGGCTTTGGTGATGTAAATATCGTGTCTAATAACGTCGGGGCGCTGACAAATGATTTCCGTCCGATGTTCAAAATCCCTACCGGTTACGGCGGGGCTACCTTCCTCAACGCCCATGTGACAGGTGAAGGTGCGGGGACTTCCTACCTGCAACTGGTTGACCTCGGTACCGCTGGAACCGCAATCGGTGGAACTATCGCGGCTTCCGGGACCGCTACCGTTTCCGTTGCTGGTATCCCGGCTGAATTGACCCTGGTTACCGCCTTCGTGGATGAGGGCCATTGGGTTGGTGCATGCGAGAACAACGTAGGAGCGACCAACGCGATCACGATTTTCTCCTGCGCCTATGTGATGGGTAAAGCAGGATCATAATCATAATCAAGCGCCCGGCTCAGGCTCACGTGGCCGAAGAGGTGTTCCTCCCCACCCTGCCGGGCGCCTTTGGGAGATGTCAAACGAGGATGACACATGAAGATTAATTTTTTTAGCAACGCCCCCTGGTGGCAAACAGGCTATGGTGTGCAATGCCGTATCAATGTCCCCAGAATGATAAAAGCCGGGCATGAAGTCACAATCACCGCCTGGACTGGATTACAGGGCGGCGTTTTGAATTGGAACGGGATTACTACCCTGCCGGGATACATTCACCCTTACGGCCAGGATATCGCCGGAGCACACGCAAGCAGCGCGGACATTATGATCTCCCTTTTGGATTCCTGGGTATGCGAACCTGAGAGATATCCAAAGAAACTCCGCTGGATTCCGTGGTTCCCGATTGATAGCGAGCCGCTTATGCCCGGTGTTCGTGTCAAAGTCGAACAGGCATACCACCGCATTACCATGTCTAAATTCGGCAATCAGATGATGGACGATGCAGGTCTGGATTATTCCTACGTCCCGCATGGCATAGAGACAAACGTATTCAAACCGATTGATCGTAAAGAAGCTCGAAAGACTGTCAAGTTTCCTGATAGCGCATTTGTCATCGGCATGGTCGCAGCCAATAAGGGCAATCCATCGCGCAAGGCATTCCAGCAGCAGCTTGAGGCATTTGCACAGTTCAAGAAAAAGCACACCGATGCGATTATGTATATTCATACTAACGTGTCAGAGCATGGCGAATACGGCGGCGTGAATTTACCTGAGTTGTGTAAATTCCTGGGGCTGCGTGAAAACATCGACGTAATATTTCCAGATCAGTATCAGAACATCTTGGGATATCCCGACGAATGGATGAACAATCTTTACAACGCCTTTGACGTTCATACCCTTGTTTCAATGGGTGAAGGATTCGGCATCCCGATTGTAGAAGCTCAGGCTGCGGGCTGTCCTGTGATTGTCGGTGATTGGACTTCAATGTCAGAGTTATGTTTCAGCGGGTGGAAAGTCCCAAAGAGCGAGGCCGAACCGTTCTGGACTGCTGGCTCAAATTACCAGTACCTTCCGCATACTGCTGCGATTCTTGAACGGTACGAGGCCGCTTACCACAAGAAAGACAATCAAGTTTATAGAGATCGCGCCCGCGCGGGAGCATTGGATTACGACGCTGATAAGGTGTTCGTTGAATACTGGATACCAACCCTGAAACTGATTGAGGATAAAATAGCGGACGAACCGAGACGGGCAAAAGAAAACCACGTCCATCAATGGTCTGCTATCGGTCTATACAACAAGGACGGTAACCTGTCCTTCCCGTGTATCGGATGCAACGATGAGAAAATAATGGGTGATGAAAACGGGATTGTCGTGGACGGATTCAAGCCTTCATTTGACCTCAATTTT
>Ga0265297_10008999_pt1 | contig 13104 bp, 14 predicted proteins | sample Munlanlwell13791_FD_192502 | JGI IMG/M metagenome (GOLD analysis project Ga0265297, IMG submission 192502) | Leachate microbial communities from a municipal landfill in Southern Ontario, Canada - Leachate well 137-91 | ecosystem: Engineered > Solid waste > Landfill > Unclassified | place...
GTCCGGCTTTGGCTAGTAAATGAGCCAATTGATGTCTTATGCGTGAAGGTTCATCCCATCGTGTTTTTGTAAAAAAGATGAATTGCATCTATTACGATTTAAATCTTGGGTTATTCTCAATCAAATGATTGGGTTTTAAATAAAATCTATTGATTTTACTAACAATAAAATCAATAGATTGATTATCAATTTCAGGAAATATTGGAAGTGAAAGTATCTCGTTTTGATTCCGAAACGCGTTTGGAAAATCGTTTGGCTTGTGTTTTAAATATTCATAAGCAGGATAAAAAGGTAAAGCCTTCGGGTAATTTAACATTGTTGATATTCCAACACTGGTCAAGTATTGTCGAAGTTCATCCCTTTTATTTGCCCTAATGACATAAAGGTGGTATACGTGTGTTCGTTCTGCTGCAACTTTAGGAATACGCACTTGTTCCAAATTCGCTAGATACTCGTCATACAGGGATGCAATTTTTTGTCGAGAAGCAGTCCAGAAATGAAGATATCGTAATTTCACAGAGAGAATTGCAGCTTGAAGTCCATCCATGCGACTGTTAATACCCTCCATCAGATGCTCGTTTTTGCCACCATGCCTTGCATAGAGTTCACACCAAACTGCTAACCTTTGATCGTTTGTTACCAGACATCCTGAATCGCCCATTGCTCCAAGATTTTTACCAGGATAAAAAGAATAGGTAGCGGCAATTCCCATAGTTCCTACTTTTCTACCCTTATATTCAGCCATATGTGCCTGAGCACAATCTTCAACCACCCAAAGTCCATGTTTGCGTGCCATACTAAGAATTGGATCCATATCAGCCGGTTGACCATAAAGGTGTACAGGTATTATGCCAACAGTTCGTGATGTAATTTTCTCCTCTAGGCATTCCGGATCAATTGTAAAGGTTGCATCATCAGTATCGCAAAACACGATTTTCCCTCCCGCTTGTGTTATGGTCTCTGATGTAGAGATCCAAGAGTGGGCAGAGGTAATCACTTCGTCTCCTGGTCTTATTCCAAGGCCCTTCATCACGATGTATAAAGCATCAGTCCCATTGGCGCAAGATATACAATGTTTAACACCAATCTCAGAAGCAAATTCTGATTCAAAGTTGCTAACAAAGCGTCCTCTAATAAATGCTGATTCGGTTATAACAGATTGAATAGCTTGATCAATTTCGTCTTTAATTGTCAAATATTGAGAGTAAAGATCAACAAAAGGAACGTTCATTTTTTAGTATTATTTAGTTTTCTAATCAGTTTCGCAGGATTACCTGCAAAGATACCATGCTCATTGATATTTTTTGTTACGACTGAACCAGCTCCAATCACTACATCATCGCAAATGGTTACTGGTAAAATAGTAGCATTGCTTCCGATTGAAACATTATTCCCAATGATAGTTGGTTTATAAATATTTCTATGCCCTTTTGCTGGCCCACCATTTGAAAATGTATCATTAATAAACATAACACCGTGACCGATGAAACAGTCGTCCCCAATCGAAACAAGGTCGCATACAAATGTATGTGATTGAATTTTGCATCTTTCCCCGATATTTACGCCATTCTGGATTTCCACAAATGGGCCAATAAAGCTATCAGATCCAATAGCACAACCATATAAATTAACAGGCTCAACTACAGTGACATTATTACCAAACTTAACGTTTACAATCGCAATTTGCTTTTTATTGTATACCATTCAATATTTGTTTTGTGTATTTATTTTAGCTGATTGATAAATTTTATCAATTATCTCTACGGTTTTCATTCCTTCGAAAAAATTAGTAGCAATCGATCCCCCATTATGCAATACATCAATTACATTGGAATAAATTTTATCATGGTTACTCATCGATCCCAAATAATTTCCGTAATTATTCGGCCTATTTCCTTCTGGTAAATCTTTAATTTGATAACCTTCGATGTTTTGATATTCTAGTTCATTCAAGTATTGTCCACCTATTTTAACGGTACCCTTTTCTGCGAAAATGGTTAATGATCCTTCCATGTTTTTATTATAGCTATTTACGGTATAATTAATGGTGCCAATTGCTCCGCAATAGAACTCTAATGCGACCACTCCGGTATCTTCAAACTCAATAATATCCTGATGTGCGAAGTTAGCAGTAATTGCATAAGCCCGGTTTATATCTCCAATCATCCAATACAACAGATCAATAAAATGACTGAATTGCGTATATAATGTACCACCATCTAGTTCTTTTGTCCCTTTCCAGGAGTTGGCATAATAATCAAGATTCCGATTCCAAAAACAACTTAGTTGGACACTATAGATTCTCCCAAGAATACCACTTTCGATCGCTTCCTTAACAGCTATAACAGGAGGGTTGTAACGATTCTGTTTGATAATAAATAATCTTTTGTTTGCTTTCATTGTTGCGTTGATCATATCTCCACAATCTTGAACATTTATAGCCATTGGCTTTTCACATAAAACATGAAATCCTGCTTTAACAGCCTGTATCGTGTGCTGTGCATGTAAACCATTAGGAGTGCATATTGCCACAACATCTAGTTTTCCAGTTTCCTTTTCGAGTAGTTCTGAAATTGAATAATAGACCCTGCAATGGTATTGCATAGCAATCGCATCAGCTTTTTCAGGAATAATGTCACAAACTGCACCAAGTATTCCGTTATTCTGAATATGTTCTGCATGGCGTTGGGCTATTCTACCACATCCAATAATTGCAAATCGTAATGGATTATTCATTTAATAATTGTTGTTATTTTGAATAAATGGTTAAAATCTAAATATTTACTGACAAATAAGTCTCGAAAAGTATTTCTAAATTTTTTTAAGCTTTGCACGAATAAGCAAAGTCCGTGTTGGAGAATTATAAGGGAAAGAAAGAATTACCGGTTTGCGTAATATCCATTTTACAGCATTTTTCGCGCAATAAATAAACCCGTCAATACGATCTTCAGTGAACGATACAATGTCAAAACCAGCTTCATCTAGAAAGCGAGCTAACTGTTTTTTCCCCGCAAAGACTAAATGATCAGGAAGTGTCAAGGGGCCGGGGAAATTTCGGCGATGACCTATATCAGCTGCATTCCCAGTTTTAATCAGGATTTGTCCTTCCGGGTTGAGAACTTCTTTGATGTCTTTCAGGAATGAACGAAAATCTGGTATATGGGAAAAAATATCCAAGATTGAAATAAAGTCATAGCTACTGGTGATCTTATTGAGGTAGCAAGCCCGAATTGGCAATCCGAGTGATTGCGCATAGTTGACCTTGAATGACATTGGCTCAATTCCCTCTATTCTACTACCTCTGGGAGCAATCTTCAAAAGAGCCTCGACTAATTCTCCGTACCCAGCACCAATATCCAACCACGAAAAAGGTTTAGAATTGTGGATAATTTCGCCAAACAAAGATTTAATAAGCCGCTTGTTGGATGAAACTTTATGTGCCTCTCTGCGGGCACGAACATTTATTTTACCCATCCCATCAAGACTGTGAACGCCGTGAGTTACCGCCTGTTCAATAGTATTCATGGTAGGGCGTGGATTAACAAATAAAAGACCGCAGGAGCTACAACGCACACAGTCAAAGCCATTTTCGGATGCCCAAAGGGAAAAATGATTACTTGAACACAATGGACAAGGAATCAGTTCTTTAAAATTGTCATCATGGTTAAAAATATAACTTTTTGCCATTTACAAAAATATTTTCATATCATTATATATGTTTACTTAGACCAAAGAAAGTAAGGAGCTCTAGTATAAAGATTATTTAGCCCATCATAAAGCCTACGTTCTGACCGATAGTATGAATGAGGTATGGCTGGTCGTGCGAGATACTCGTCTAATTGCAGCCTGGTCCATCCCATTTTTTTTAGAAAATAGGTTTTATCTTCTTCCAGATCTTCAATAGAAGGATAGGGAATACTTTCTAAATTTCTCAGTGCATTTTCCCTCGAGAGTTGACCTGATATAATTAGTGAACTGAGGTGTACGCGACGCTTATCCACTCCAAATTTGGTTGGTAGAATATAACCCTGATAAAACCGAGTAAAAATAGACTCATAATGCTTATAAGGATAAGGCTTGTAGCCCAAATTATTTTGGAGGTATTCCATAGCCTCTAATTTGTTGTAATCAAAATAATCCAGAAATGAAATCCAACGTCTTTTGCGAATAACTTCATGCCAGATACGTTCCAAGGTACCTATCGCGGGAAAGGAATTAATTTTAACTCTACCGAATCGATATGCAATAGACTTGATGTTACATCGATCATACTTAAACCAGCTCCAATCGGGTGGCATACGAAGGCCTTCACTGGAAGTGTTCATCCCCGACAGAATGAAATTAACATCGTTGGCTGCAGCTTGCCTATAATTAACAGCTTGCATAGCGTTGTCGTAGAGCAATTCGACATCCACTACATTGGCATCAAAAAAAGCCTGCATCAATCGACGATACTCCTGCCAATCAATGACATGTGTATACAGATCTACTCCAAGCCCACGTACCAAGTTGGCGATGTTGTTCTGGGATAATTCCGAATTCCATCCATTGTCCATGTGAACGGCAAGAGGGCGTAAGCCTAGGTTTAAAGCCTTTACCAAAGCCCATGAACTATCGACCCCACCTGAAACGCCAATCACACAGTCATAACGCTTGCCTCTACCCTCCTTTATAACTTTTGCCACAAATTTTGCCAATTCACTTTCACGCTCAGTTGGAGTTATGCTGAATAACCTATGGGAACTTGCTAATAAGTCACTACAATAATTACAGATTCCATTTTTGTCAAAATGGATATCTTTCGCGCTGGTGTCCATTACACAGCGCAAACAAATTTGATTTGGTTTAGTTATCATGTAGAAATAAATAATGATTCAAGTTCTTTATAATTTGGATATGTGATTAAAACCGCACGATGAGGCCCTTGGAAGACGAAGAAAGCACCAGCACTCACAGCGCTGGCACCAGCATTGACCGCAGCCTTGATATCAGCTAAACTGCCAACACCGCCAACGGCAATTAGAGGTACAGACAATGCTGCACTAGCCTCATGAATCAACTCCAAATCCATTCCCTTCATGGTACCGTCATGATACACCGAATTAAGTAGCACCTCCCCTGCTCCGGCTTCAACTGCTGACTGTATATAGGCGAGCCATGGCATTGTCAATGTCTTTTGTGTGGCGGCGCTATAGAGACTTCGTTTGCCGAATAACCCTTTTTTAACATCCGCAGAAACCACCACACTCTGACTTCCAAAACGATCCGCAATTCGTGTGATCAGGGAAAGATCTTTTAGAGCTGCGGTCTGAAGGCAGACTTTTTCAACTCCCAAGGCAAAGAGCCTTTGTGCCTGTTCAATTGAATGAATTCCACCGCCATATGCGAGAGGCATAAAGCATTCGCCGGCGAATTGCTCAATGAGTGCGTAATTAGGCTCTAGACTAAATTTGCTAGCAGTAATATCCAAAACAATCAATTCATCCACTTCCTTATCGTTAAAGATGCGTATTGCATTAATTGGATCGCCTACATACTTAGGCTTGTCAAAACGAAGGGTTTTAACTAATCCTCCATTTTGTAACAAAAGTGAAGGAATAACTCGATGTTTAAGCATTACAGATCAATAAATCGTTTTAAAAGTGTCATCCCAAAACGATGACTTTTCTCTGGATGAAATTGAACACCGAAAAGGTTCTGTTTATTTATAGCGGCAGTGAATTCACCACCATAGTTAGCAGTCGCTAAAATATCTTCGGATGCTTTACAAATAACATGATAGGAATGGACAAAATAATAGCGTTGCTCTTCAGTATTTAAGGAGATGAGGTGATTAGATTTTTTAACTATAACCGTGTTCCATCCCATATGTGGAATTTTTAAAGATGAATCCACATCAAATTGGAAACGGTTAACTTCTGCATTGAACCAACCCAATCCCGGAAGCTGTCCTTCCTCGCTACGCTTGCACATCAACTGCATACCAAGACAAATGCCCAAGATAGGTATCTGTCCTTCTTTGACAAGTTTTGTGAGAGCTTCAATCCATCCGCCATCTTTAAGAGCCTGCATTCCAGCGTCAAAAGCCCCAACTCCACTAATAATAATTTTTTTGGCTCCAGTAAGCATTAACGGATTACTGATTATCTCAGCTTGAGTTCCACATTTTCGCAACATATTCAAAACTGAAGAAGTGTTTCCTATTTGAATATCAAGAATTTTTATCATTGTAAAAGTTAGAAATAATACATTATTTTTCACTAATCATCTTTTTGTCAGATTTTTTAAACGGTTGCAATGAAGGGAAATGATATCGGCATATTGATCAACCCAGGAGTCTACACTGTGAGAAAAAGCAAGATCCTCCAAGTTGGATTTCATTTGATTGATCTCAATAGAAGTAAGATTACTGATAGTATGCACATAACTTTCAATTGTATGTACAGAAGGAACTGCACCACAAAAGTGCTCCCTAACATAGCTAGCCATAGCACTATCAGGACTGACGACCACTGGAATCCTTGCTTGAAGGCACTCCCAGAATTTATTTGGAACTGTCATGAATTTATGATGGAAATGTTGAGATCCAAAAATGACTAATCCCAGATCATATTCATGCAAAGTCTCCACTATTTGCTCATTGGGAACAGGATCCAAAATTGTGATATTTCCTATACATGCTGCAATTCCCTTGAGCTTGGAAATGTACCTACCTGGTCCTGGACCCATTAGGGTCAATTCGTAGTTCGAACCTAACTGTTTGGCAATTTCTATTAATAATTCCAATCCTCTTTCAGGAACGAGAAATCCATGATGTATAAGGCGTATTTTGGTTGATGTTCTTGGAACAGCAATAAAATTTTTCTGATAAATAGGCATATTCGCAACAACAAGGATCTTTTCTCTTGGTATTGAGAATTCATTTACGTAAGCATTGGCAACATTTTCACCTTCAACAGTAATCAAGAAAGCCTTATCGAAAATCAATTTTAAAACAATCTTTCGATAACGCAACTCTGTTAATCGCCACTTCAAATTCCCATCGAATTGTCGTGGTAGATATTCATTTGAATCAAATACATATGGCAAACCGGTTTTTTCGGATAAGATACCATTGAAAATATTATGAGCAATAAGGAATTTAGGATTATCTTCCTTTAATTCTTTAATCACCTTAATTAGAAAACGCTGTTCATAAAAAAGTCTTGCTTGAGGGAATAAAACACCGAAAAGTTTCACCAGTCGATAAATCATTGGCGATGGCGTTTTAAATACCTTGAAATATCTAAGTTGGTCTAATCCACTTTGCCCATAGCCAGCAATTTGATATCTGGAATAAAGCGCTCGAACTTGATTTCTAATGCGGTGTTCACTTTTGAAGTTTAAACCACCAATATTGAGAATAACTACGAGCTCTTTTTGAGATGAATTCATATGATATGTCGAATTAAAAAAATGTATCAGATACGTTTGTTAATACTGTTCCAGAAGTTATCATGTATTTAAATCCGAATTATCATAGCGAATATTAATTACAATTGTACAAAATAAAACAAGCAACATCATGAGTCTGAATGACATATAGATGCCAGCTGTATATGCAAATGCCATCGATGCAAGAAGAATTGCAGTTGAAAAGTGAGAATAACTTTTCAAAAAAGGTACAGATTGGCGTATTGTATGTTGTGATTGTCTCCAAAGAGCGAAAAAGTAACCTCCAGAGACAATTATACCGATAATACCATACCGATATAAAATCAAAATATATTCATTATCAATATTCGACCCCAGAAACTCTTTTTTATTTGGACCATATCCAAAGAATATTGAACGGCTAATTAACGATAACGTTTCAATCGCCCCATTTAATCTTGACATCCAAGCCACATCTTCTTCCAAATTATTAATTGAGGCATATCTTTTAGTTGACTGTTGAAAAACATCTAGGTTTAAATTGATAACCGTGTATATCGTAACAAAGACCACTGCTAAAGCAACAACTCGCTTGAGACTCAGGTTGAATTCAGAATAGAAAAAATAAATCACTACAAGAAGTAAACATACAAATGCAGTTCTTGATCCAGAGGCCAGAACGCCAAGGGCCATGATTATCATTACCACACTTGAAGTACCAGAACCAAATAATTTGTGTTTGATCGTATAAAGCGTCAGGGCAAATCCAAGCATATTTAACATGCCTAAATCATTTGCATTACCCATTGTTCCCGTAGCTCGAGCTTGAGCATAAATTATGATACGCTCAGAATCTGTGAATAGTGATAAAATTGGTCTTATAGTTTCGGGTGCAAAATACTGGATGACAGATATTGCACCTGCAACTGAAAATATTAAAATAGCAATTTTTAGGAATCGTTTTAGCTCGATTAAAGACAAACTTGTTGACGCAACAAAAATATACAGTAGAAAGTATAGTATTGGCTTTAAAAGTTCAAAAAAATCTCTTGCGTCAACTGAGACATTCAAAAAAGTCATTCCATAAATTGTCGAAACAAAAAAGCTAATTGCCAGTGCAATAGACCAGTAAGCAACCGATGATTTTATGGTCTTTTTCCCCACATGAAACACCAACAGTCCTATTATAAGAAGAACCCACTCTGGTCTTATTTCAGGTGAAGCTGAACCAATCTTTATCCAGGGTAACAGTATCAGACTAAAGAGTAAAAAATATAATATATGTATTCGCCTCATTTATCAATTAAGTCCATCACCGGATTATCCAGCACATATTCATAATCATATTTCTCGGGACTTCTCGGCTTCATCGGTATTGGCTTTCTCGAATCAGCTAATATTTGTTTGTTTTTTTCATCTAAACAAACAACCGGGAACCTTTTATCATAAGGCTTAGCATATAAATTCAGGATCCTGTACATTCTCTTTATGTATTAATCAGTTATATTTGTGATACACCACATCTTTTTTAACCATGGTTTACATTCGTTTTTTTTAGTATCAGCCGAATTGTTTCACGGTTGATGGTATTCAGGCAATATTCAATCTTTAGTGTATTTTCAAGTAATCGTAATGTCCATCTCGATCTCCCTTCAGGTGCTTTTGAACATGCAAGAGCGATAATGTCAGCCTTTGCTTTTTCATCATACTTGATTGGTTGACCGGAACGCGGTTCATCTTGAATAGCCCCAACAACCCCTGCATCCAGGTAATTTCTTTTAATCCGCCAGATTGTTATCCGGCTAACAATATTATTGCTTTTCATTTTTCTCAGACCTGTTATCCAGTAGTATGTCAAGCTTATTTATAATCGAATCAATAGATAAAGAATGCCTTAATAAATGCTTTTGCAATTGGTCTGTAGCTTGATTTATGGTCATAATGTTATTTAGGCTAACGAGATTAATTTTTTCTATACTACCAGATCTGAAAATTGTTTTAGTTTTATTTTTTAATTTGCTGATTACTAATGGAATAATATTAAAAAACACTAATTCAGCATATTTAATAAATAATAATACCAAGTAACAAATTCTGCTTGCGAAATTTGACGAATTTTTATTTTCAAAGTAATTTCTTAAAATAACTTTAGAATATCCTTTATGTTTTTTCAGGACTAAAACTGTTAAAGCCTCAATATCAAATTTACTCAGTAACTTTAATCGATTTAAATCTTTAAGCGAAGCAATAGCTGAATCAGCCCAAATAGTTTCAACGCTGTAAAATTTAGGTACTTGATCAGACCAGAAATATTGGCCACGCTCTCGAAGATGAGGAATATCTTCAAATTTTCCTTCATGTTTTCCAGATCTACTATCTGCCGATGTGCTAACTATACATATACCGGATATGGTTAGGGGATAATCTATTTTAATAATTCTCTTTACGAAGGCAGTAAGAGCGACAGAGGTATATATATCGGGTGACAAGCCTCCAATGTAAAAACCAGTAACTGCTTTAACGTTCTCAAGTATTTCCTTTTTTACAATTCCATGATATAATTTTGGTAAATTTAGGTTTAAGTATCCTTGTCCACCATTTTTTAGCAATTTATGTACTTCTTTTGTTGTATCAAATTCCTTTACATTTCCTGTAATGTTGTCTATTCTTAAGAACCCGTTGTGACTTTTGCAATTTCTAAAAATATTACATGCGTCAGGCCACGCATAATATGCTTTTAGTTCTGGCAAAATTGCATCAATATTATTTTGCAATGCCCACTTGGTTAATTTAAAAATCTCGGGATTAATTCCATCATCATCTCCTATCAGGCACAGGTATTCACCAGAAGCCATCTCGATTGCTGCGTTAAAATTAGCTATTGAAGAGAATGGAGGCGGTGTATAATTATATTTGAACCTCTTTTCTGTTACTTTAATTTGGGCGTATTCAAATAGTTCAAGTGAGTCTGTATTGTCTTGAATTATTAATTCAAAGTCCGAATCTTCAAATTTGAGGATTGTTTCAATTGCATTTATGCAATAAGGAACACGATTCTTTGTGGCAATTAATATTGAAAGTACTGGCTTCAAAATATCTGATTTGATTTTTTGAAATACTGTATTTTAAATTGAGAATATATCATAGTATTTTCAGGAATTTTTTTCTGTAATCAAGGCATGAACCCTCCAAGTTTTTTTATGATTGTCCATGAACTTTAGAAATTTTTATTTATTTCTAGACCATCTGAATTTAAAGAAACTGTAGACATAAGACACCCATTATAATCTTTCCCTGCTAATGTTACAATTCCTTGAAACTCTTTCCAACCCGTTTTTTTATAGAAACTCATTAGAGTATTCTTGCACAAAAGTATTGCTGTTGATCCAAGGTTTCTAATGTAGTAATTGCTAATTGACATCAACAAGATACCTAACCCATTTCCTTTTGCTTCCAAATCAACACATACATTTCCAATGCCTAAGAAGTACTCTTCTTTTGCTCCTAAATAAATGTTTATATGTACAATGTTTAAATAAGCGATAATAATTCCATTTTTATCTTCAATCCATAAATGATAATCCTCACCATTTAGATTTTTTGAAAGCCATTCTTTGTGTGAATCTTCAGAATAATCCCAATGTTGGATTTTTAATGATATTATTTTGCAAATATCATTTTCAGACAAATCTAAATGTTTAAGAAAAACAATTTTCAATTCTGTTATCATAGAATATTTCGTTTACCCACCAACCTGATGGAAGTGCCAGAAAATGGTTATAAAATTCATTTACACCTTTTAGAACTGACTTATCCCCAAAAACACTGTAAACATTATTATTAAGGTGAACGCCAGAGGAATAAAACCCTTTTTTTCTGAATTCTATTATTGATTCTCTTTTTTGTTTGGAAAGGACGCCGTACACCCAATAATTGGGTAGGCTATTGTTAGTCTTTAGGGATTCTAGGCCATCATATTTTTCCAGAATATCATTCCACTTTTTTGCGTTTTCACGCTGGTCGCCAATAATCCATTCAACCTTCATCATTTGCTGCGTACCAATATACGCACTCACTTCATCCATAGTAGCACTATGACCGACCAATTCAATATCGCAGTCCGGATTGATTTCACCTAATTCATCTCTGAACCTGATTCGATCAATACCAGCATCCCTAACCAATAGGCTTTTTTTGTAAAGATTTTTTTCTTTAAAAACCACCGCACCCCCGTCAATGGTATTGGGTATTCTTACAGGGTTAAAAGAGAAGATAGTAATATCTGTTCCTACATTGCCCATTTTCCTACCTTTGTACTCACTCCCGAAGGCCTCAATACAATCATCGATAACAGTTACACCAAATTCTCTCCCAATATTATTTATTTCATCCACATAACCTACATAGCCACAAAAATGATTATGGATGATGGCTTTGGGGCCAACCTTCATTAAGCGCCTTACGCTATCAGGACATAAAGTGCCGGTTTTTGGATCTACGTCTGCCCATTGCACTTTAACACCCATGGAAAGCAATGGCTGCGTAGATGCCAGACAAGCCATAGGTGAAACGATAACTGTGTCACCAGCTTTTACATCAAAAGTTGACAAGGCAACCAGAATTGACATATTGAAAGTATTCGTTACAATTACATAAGGATTGCCCATGAAATCACCAAGTAATTTTTCAAATTCCCTTCCGTATTTGCCATAAGCTAACTGACCACTATGAAGTATTTCATTAACAAGCGGGACTTCCGGCATGTAGGGTTTATAAAGTGGTATCATTGTCACCATCCTCGTTCTATCGTATTCACAATGTGCTCACGCTCTTCGTTACTGACCCACCACCCGCAAGGCAGATGAACCAGCTTGCCATAAAAATAATCAAGATCTGGTAATACACAATAAAAGTCATTCAGGTAAGTGTGCCAATCGCTTCGTTTGTGAAGTTCAGAAGCTACAATCCCATTTTCTGCCAATTTCTTGATGAAACCATCCCTGTTTTCTACTTTAAGCGTATAAAGCCAATAAGATGGTTCGCTGTTTGGATAGTATTGCAACAATTCAATCCCGGTCACACCTTTTAGCGCACTATCAAAATACTTGCCGTTTTCGATGTGAGATTTTACAATAGTTTCAATACTTGCAAGCTGTATCAGTCCAATAGTTGCATTCACATTGTTCATGTGGTATTTATATCCTTGAAATCGAATATCGTTATCAAGGCGTGTTTTCTTTTTATCAATGCCGAACCATCTTATAAGTTTTGCCTTCTCGTATTCTTCTTCATTCAAGATTTGGAGTATGCCACCGTCAATTGTCGTTAAGTGCTTTATTGCCTGAAATGAAAAAACGGTATATTGGAAATGGTTCCCAGCTTTTAATCCGTTGAATTTTGCACCTAAAGCATGTGCTGCATCATGGATAACCGGAATACCATACTTTTTTGAAATAGTTTGAATAGACGGTACATCAACTGGCGTTCCGGCATAATCGACCACCATAATTGCTTTGGTTTTTTTACTAATGTTTTTTTCAATTGAAGTAGGTGAAATGTTTCCTGTTTTTGGATCAATATCAGCATACCTGATTTTAGCACCGGTCATTTTAATGGCCACATTAGTAGGTTCAGCGGTAAGAGCGGTTGAGATCACTTCATCCCCCTCGCCAGCACTTGCTAATATTAATG
>Ga0265297_10009001_pt1 | contig 13100 bp, 8 predicted proteins | sample Munlanlwell13791_FD_192502 | JGI IMG/M metagenome (GOLD analysis project Ga0265297, IMG submission 192502) | Leachate microbial communities from a municipal landfill in Southern Ontario, Canada - Leachate well 137-91 | ecosystem: Engineered > Solid waste > Landfill > Unclassified | place...
TTATTTTTCGCCGTTCTTTTTGATGCATTTGATGAGGTCCAGGGAGGAAGAACTCAGACAACCGAAGCCACCAAAGAAGCGGAGACGGTTTTAAGGCTGCCGAAAAATTTGGCGCCGGTGAAAGTCGGGATACTGCCTTTGTTGAAAAACAAGCCGGAGCTGGTTAAAAAAGCCAAAGAGGTCCGCGATCTGGTCAGGGAATGCTTTAACTGCCAATATGACGAGGTCGGTTCCATCGGCCGCCGCTATCGCCGCTTGGACGAGGTCGGAGCGCCCTATGCCGTAACGATAGATTTTGACAGCTTGCAGAACAACGATGTCACTTTGCGCGACCGCGACACTATGACCCAGGAGAGAGTGAAGATAACGGAACTTCCCGATTTGTTGAGGAAAAAATTGGGTTGTTAAAGAATTTTTAGGGTTCAATATTTAATTTCTAATCGGCCTAATTAAATACCAACGACCAATCAAATTATAAATCCCAAACCCCAATTATTTACGTTTTGGGATTTCACTCATTTGGGATTTTATTGGTCATTGGACATTGGGGTTTGGGGTTTAATCGGAGGTTAAATTAATTGGGAATTTTGTTTTTATGTATCAAAAAATTACCCTGCCCAATGGTTTAAGGATCATTACGGTGCCGCAAGATACGAGCAAGACGGTCACTGTTTTGGCTTTGATAGGAACGGGATCGAAATACGAAAAAAAAGAGATAAGCGGGGTGTCTCATTTTTTAGAACACCTGCTTTTTAAGGGAACCAAAAAACTTCCTACGGAGATGGATGTTTTCGGCGTGATGGATGAGATTGGAGGGATGTTCAATGCTTTCACCGGGCCGGATTACACCGGTTATTACGCCAAGGTCCAGACGGAAAAATTCGAAGTTGCTCTTGATTGGGTTTCCGATATGTATCTGAACGCGACTTTGCCGGAAGCGGAGATCGAGAAGGAAAGAGGGACGATCATAGAAGAGCTGAATATGTATTACGATCATCCGATGCGCTATATCGGGACCCTTTGGAGCAAGCTTTTATACGGCGACCAGCCGGCGGGTTGGGATATCGGCGGGACCAAAGAAACGGTTCTTAAGATAAGCAGGGAGGATATGGCCGCATACCGAAAAGCTCAATATGTCGCTTCCAATACCATCATTTGCATGTCCGGAAATTTCAACGGCCAGGACGCGGAAAGATCCGTCGAAAAATATTTTAGAGAGATCTCGACGGCCAGCCCTTTTTCGAAGCAGCCGGTTTTGGAACACCAGGAAAAACCGGAAGTTTTAATTTATAAAAAGGACACCAAGCAAACGCAAATAGGAATAGGCGTCCGGAGCTATAATTATTCTTACTCAAAAAGATATGCCCTTGAGCTTCTTAGCATCATATTGGGAGGCATGTCGACTTCGCGCTTAATGGAAGAAGTGAGGATAAAGAGAGGCCTTGCTTACAGCGTTGAAGCGGACAATATAGTTGATCCCGATACGGGATCGTTGATGGCCTCCGTCAATCTGGACAGTTCCCGCCTGGAGGAGGGAATCAAAGTGATACTTCAGGAATTCAAAAAGATCTCGATCCGGGAAGTCTCGGCCGGGGAGTTGAAGAAAGCCAAAGACAATATTATCGGCAGAAGTTCGATCGCTTTGGAATCGTCGCATGCCCAAGCTTCATTTTATGCGGAGCAGGATCTGATGGAAAACAGGATATTAACCCCCGAAGATATTTTTGCTAAGATAAATGAAGTGACGGCCGGCGATATTCTGGCTGTGGCCCAAGATATTTTCAAGCCGGAAAAATTGAATCTCGCTTTGATCGGGCCTTACGATAAAAAAGAAAAATTTCAAGAGCTTTTAAAGCTCTGACAAGATCATTATGGCTAACGGGAACACTCTGGACATTTCGCTTGGGTCGATCTTAAAGATCGGGCTGGCTGTTTTGGCTTTTTATACCTTATATCTTCTCAGCGACATTCTGTCTTTGGTGTTTTTTGCTTTTATCATTTCCGTTCTTTTCGATCCGGCAATCGATCTTTTGCAAAAATATAAAGTGCCGAGGGTCCTGGGCACGGTTTTTATATATTTGTCTTTTTTCATATTGGTCGGCGGTTTTTTTTACCTGACCGCGAATTCTTTTTTCTCCGAGATCGACAACTTTTCCCAGATGCTTCAGGGTTATTTCCAGCAGGCTTACCCGTTTTTAAAAGACTTTAATCTGGATCAGTTCCAGAATTTTGAAGTATTCAGGCAGTATTTGCAGAATTGGGCCCTAACGGCATCCTCTAATATTCCCAGCGCGGCGGCGACCTTGTTCGGCGGTTTCTTTTCGATGGTCACGATTTTTACGATATCGATATTCTTATCCGTTGAAGAAAGGTCTGTTGAAAAATTTATATATTTGATATCTCCCAAGGAGTATGAAAGCTACATATGCAGCCTTTTTTCAAGAGTGGAGACTAAAGTCGCCGGTTGGTTCGGCAGCCGTATTTTGGGCTGTGTTTTTGTCGGCATCCTGACCTTTATAATGCTTTGGGCGTTCCATCTTGACGGCGCTTTGACTTTAGCGCTTTTCGCTGCCGTCACCAACATAATCCCCATAGCCGGTCCGATCATTGCCGGGATTTTCATGGGGATATTCGCGCTTATCGAATTGGAACCGGTCCAGGCGTTTTTGATCTTGATAGGCTTCGTTTTGATACAGCAAGTGGAGGGGAATATTTTAACTCCGCTGCTGACAAAAAAAATGGTCGGCATACCGCCGGTGCTGGTAGTGATCTCTTTATTGATAGGGGCGCGCCTTTGGGGAGCTTTGGGCGCGATATTGGTAATACCGATGGCCGGTATTCTCTACGAATTTTTAAAGGAGTTTCTACAAAGGAAGAAAGAGGAAGTTTAATAAAAAATGCCCCAGCTTTATATTGTTGCCACTCCTATAGGTAATTTGGAAGATATTTCCGCCCGAGCCTTAAGGGTATTATCCGAGGCGGATTTGATATTGTGCGAGGATACCCGCAATACCCAGAAATTGTTGGAACGGTTCAGCATCAAAAAGCCGCTGTTGAGCTATCATCAGCATTCGCAGATCAAAAAGACGGATCAGATAATAGATTTTTTGAAGCAGGGCAAGATAATCGCTTTGGTTTCCGACGCCGGTACGCCGGGAATTTCCGACCCAGGAAATAAGCTGACAGAGGAAGCTTTGAGATCGTTGCCGGACCTGAAGATCGTTCCGATCCCCGGTCCGTCGGCTTTGGCCGCCGCCGCGAGCGTTTGCGATTTCTCTATGGATAAATTTTTGTTCATGGGGTTCCCGCCGGTCAAGAATAAAAGAAAGAAGTTTTTTGAAGAGGTCCTAGCCTCGGAGCATCCGGTTATTTTTTACGAATCAACTTATCGGATAACAAAAAGCCTTGAAGAGATCGCGGCCTTGGAAATGGAGACAGGGTCGCGAAGGAGGATCATAGTCTGCCGGGAGCTGACCAAAATATTCGAGACGATCTACCGCGGGAGCGCGAAGGAAGTGATAGCTTTGCTAGAGAAAGACGTTATAAAAGGGGAGTTTGTCGTAGTGGTCGGTCCGGAAAAGCAGACCGCGGAAAAATAAATCAGCGGGTTCTTCTTTTTTGCAAAGGATTTTACCTTGTGCTAATTATAATAGACTATGGACCAAAAGAAATTTTATATCACCACCACTTTGCCCTACGTAAACGCGGCCCCGCATGTGGGTTTCGCTTTGGAAATAGTCCAGGCGGACGCGATCGCGAGATATCAAAAGAGCATAGGGAAAGAGGTTTTTTTTAATACCGGTACGGATGAACACGGATTGAAGATTTATCAAAAAGCTCTGGCCGAGAAGAAAGACCCGCAGGACTATTGCGATGAATACGCGGCCAAATTCGGATTATTAAAAGAAAAATTAAATCTTTCCTATAATAATTTTATCCGTACGACCGATCCGCATCACATCAAGGCCGCGCAGGAATTTTGGAAAAGATGCGAAGCGAGCGGCGATATTTATAAGACAAGCTATAAAGCCAAATATTGCGTCGGTTGCGAATTGGAAAAGACCGATTCCGAACTGGTTGACGGCCGCTGTCCGATCCATCCCAATAAAGATCTGGAAGAAATAGAGGAAGAGAATTATTTTTTTCGTTTTTCAAAATATCAGCAACCTTTATTGGATCTTTATGGCGCTAGCCAGGAATTTGTCATTCCGGCAACCCGCCAGAAAGAAATATGCAGTTTTGTGAAAGGGGGATTGCAGGATTTCAGCGTCTCCCGCTTAAAGAGCAAGATGCCTTGGGGGATACCAGTGCCCGGGGACGGGGAACATGTGATGTACGTTTGGTTCGATGCTCTGGTGAATTATATTTCTTGCCTTGGCTGGTCCGAAGATGAAGAAAAATTTACCAGCTTTTGGGGGACGAAAGAAAACCGAAATGCCATCCAAGTTGCCGGCAAAGATAACTTGAGGCAGCAGACCGCGATGTGGCAGGCCATGCTTATGTCGGCCGGTTTGCCGAACTCCAAGCAGGTGTTTATCCACGGGTATATCACTTCCAACGGTCAAAAAATGTCCAAAAGCTTAGGCAATGTGGTCGATCCGATCGCTTTGGTCGATAAATACGGGACGGACGCTGTTCGTTATTATCTTCTCCGCGAGATCCCGGGCTGGGACGACGGGGATTTTTCCAAAGAAAAGTTCGAGCAAAGATACAACGGCGATCTGGCCGGAGGACTTGGCAACTTATTGGCCAGAACCTTGGCTTTGGCTTGTAAGCTGGATGCGCAGAAAGAGCTTTCCGATAACGCGTTGAAAACGGCCATTGAGGCTGCCAAGGAAAGATCTTCAGCGGCTATAGAGGCTTACAAATTTAATGAAGCTTTGATCGCGGTTTGGGACCTGGTGGCTTTTTGCAATAAAATAGTCGAGAGGGAGAAGCCTTGGGAGCAAGGAAATGAAGAATTGGCCGGAAAGAACAGAAGGGTCGTGAATAATTTATTGTTCAGTTTGGGAGAGATCGGCAAGATGGTAGAACCATTTTTACCGGACGCTTCTTTGTCGCTGGCCAGCCAGCTGGAAACAAAAAGATCAATGCCGTTATTTCCGCGGATCAAAGACAACTAGGGCGAATAATGATAATTTGTGGACAGTTTGTGGAGAAGCAGTGAATCTATCGAGGATGGCCAGCGCCAGAAATAATCTTTTGCCGAGGGTTAGACCCTCCGCAGCGAATGGTCTAACCCTCGGATGATTTAGGGATAGACATCGCTCTTGACAGTTTTTTTAGGTTTTGTTAATTTAATCATGTAGATATTCCATGAACACTGCAAAGACACAATCCAGATCATTCGTCGTCGTTATTTTGGGCCTTCTTCTTAGAAGGGCCCGTCTTTTGCGTATTTAGTGGAGAAGTAAAAGTTACTAAATATTTCAAAGAGGGCCTTCCATAAAAAAGAAGGCCCTTTTGTTTGGAAATTGGAAGTCGAGGGCAGAAGGTCGAAAGTCGGAAATCGTAACAACTCTCGACCCTCCACCTTCGACATTCAAGAGGTTCATTACCGTTTTGGATCTTCTCCTTAAGCCAAAGCTTGAGAGAAGATATGAGGCGATAATATCGCGGCGGCTGCAGAAACAGGGTAGTTTAATCTTGCGGGGATCCCCACAAGGATCCAACCGTACCGCGGGCTTTCGAAACATGTTAGCTCGCACCCAAAAATAACTTGGCCATCACACCAAGGAGATATGGGAGATTTATCCCGTCCCTCGGTTTCCCAAACATGGAAACCGCCAATCTTGCTAGCTATGTTCGCACAGTATGGTCTCATAATCGCTCTTTTATGGATGGATAGAAAATCGTTGCGTGACCTTTCACGCCAGCGGCTTTCTATCCATCCCCCCTCTTTTGTAACCTTTCTTTAAGAGGTCTGCCCCGCAGGCCTCTTTTCCATTTAAAATACACAGGTGGCACCTGTGCAAATATTGAGAGGAAGTGTCGTAACAACTCCAAGGGGTCTAACCCCTATTTTTCTTTGTTACGCAAAGGACAGCTGGGCGGCCGTTCCGTTCTGCCGATTTGATGGTCCTTTTGTATTGTACGATAATAGCTATTGAGATTTTGAGAAATTATGATAAGATACCTTGGGCATAAAAAAGCATTCTAAAAATGCTTAATTTTTTGGAAAAAAATGGGGCTTAACCCCCCGCTTTTTCAGGAAAAAAATGGGGCTTAACCCCCGCTTTTAAGGAATAAGTCATAGAGAAGAAGGGAATGCAAAAAAACGAGTCATTTGAGTTGATCGATACCCACGCGCATCTGAACATGTTTGATTTTGACGTTGACAGGGAAGAGGCTATCGCCAGAAGCTTTTGCAAAAATATTTTTATGATCAATGTGGGCACCAATCTTAAGAGCTCGCAAAAGGCATTAGAGATCGCCAGCACTTATACGGCTGGCGTTTTTGCGGCCGTTGGATTGCATCCGACCAACATCGATTACAAGGGCTTTCATCTTTTTTCGGGCACCGGTCAAAAAAGACCGGAGAACGTTCTGGAGAATGGCTTTGATGCTTTGGAGTATAAAAAAATAGCCAGCAACCCTAAGGTCGTAGCTGTAGGAGAGATAGGGTTTGATTACCATTATATGCCAGAGAAAGAAGAGGATATTCCTTATTATAGGTCCAGGCAAAAAGAGGTATTCGAAGAACAGCTGTTTTTTTCGGAGGAGTTAGGCTTGCCGGCGATCATCCATTGCCGCGATGCCCATGAGGAAATGATAGCGATCTTGGAACAAAAGACCGCCGCCGGTTCGAAAATAAAAGGAGTGATCCATTGTTTCAACGGAACCTGGCCGCAGGCTAAAAAATATTTGGATATGGGATTCTTTATCGGAGTGAACGGCATAATTTTCAAGATGCGGCTGGACGAAGCGCTGAAGAAGATTCCATTGGGCCGGATCGTTTTAGAGACGGATTGTCCGTTTTTGGTCCCGCCAGGGGCTGCCAGCCAAAGGAATGAGCCGTTTTTTCTTCCAGATATCGCTAAAAGACTTGCGAACATAAAGGGTTTAAATTTTAAAACCGTTGCTGAGACCACCACCAAAAATGCCACAAAATTATTCAAATTAAAAAATTAATATATCAGCCCCGTTTGTTTCAATACGAACGGGGCTTTTAACAAAAGACCCGAGACGAGGACCGAATGCCTCCGCGACCTTCGACCCTCTGCTCTCGACGTTCAAATACAAAGATATGGCAGACAAAAACATGATAGTTATTTCCCTGGGAGGGTCTTTGATCGTTCCTCAGGAAATAGACAAGGAGTTTCTCAAGGATTTTAAAGGGTTGATCGTAAAATGGGTCAAGGCCGGTAAAAGATTTTTTATCGTTACAGGGGGAGGGAAGACGACCAGGAATTACCAGCAGGCGGCCAGAGAGATGGGGATCAAAGATAAAACGGCTTTGGATCAGCTTGGGATATATACAACTTACGTCAACGCGGAGCTGATTAGAAATTTGTTCGGAAAGCTGGCTTATTCGGAGATCATTAAGGATTATTCGAAAAAAATAAAAGGGGATTCTAAGATCGTCGTCTCTCCCGGCTGGAAGCCGGGTTGCAGCACCGATTTTGATGCTGTTTTTGCCGCTAAAAAATACAAAGCAAAGCGAGTTATCAATCTTTCGAACATAGACCTTCTTTATGATAAAGATCCGAAGATCTATCCGGACGCGCAATCAATAGAGCTGATCACTTTTGACAAATTGCTTAAGATAACCGGCAAGGTCTGGCGGCCGGGGGCGAATATGCCCTTTGACCCCAAGGCCTCCGAGCTGGCTAAAAAACATAATTTGGAGGTGATAATCGCCAGCGGAAGGGACATTGCGAATTTGAACGATCTGATCGCGGACAGGCCTTTTAAGGGAACTGTCGTTTCCAACAAAATTTAGATCTAGGGCCTGCCGTAAAAACCGCCAGAAGCCGGACTTCCGGCCGGTTTACTTTTTGGCTGAAATGCGTTATTTTTAAAGAAGATAAGCCTAAAAAGATCACTAAAATTATGGCGGAAAAAAATCCGGTCAAAAAAGACCAAGAATTATCATTTGAGAGAAAATTTTCTTTTGACGGATGGGACGAAAAGACATCGGCCGAATGTTTTGAATATGCAGAGGGCTATAAAAAATTTCTTGGAGAAGCGAAAACAGAACGCTTGGCAGCGGTTTTAGTTGAGAAGGAAGCGAAGAAATTTGGATGCCAAGAATTGGAGCATGCTGGTAAAGGCAAAGAAAACGGGTTTCAAACCCCGTTTTATTCCATAAATCGCGGTAAAACTATAATTTTAGCGCGTCCGGGCAAGAAAAATATAAGCGAGGGAGTGAGGATAGTGATGGCGCATATCGATTCGCCAAGGATAGATCTTAAGGTAAAGCCGCTTTACGAGTCGGAGCACATTGTCTTTTTGAAAACCCATTATTACGGCGGAATAAAAAAATACCAATGGACCGTATTGCCGCTGGCAATGTACGGTACGATCGTAAGGCAGGACGGGACAAAAGTGGAGATAAGCATAGGGGACAAAGAAGAAGATCCTATATTTATGATCACGGATCTTTTGCCTCATTTGGATAAACTGCAAGGGGAAAAGAAGCTTGATGACGCGATTCCCGCCGAAACCCTGAATGTGCTTATCGGCAGCACCGGCACGAAGAATAAAGATGACAAAGAGCCGGTCAAAAAGAATTTGTTAAAGATATTGAGCGATAAATACGATATCATCGAAGAAGATTTCGTGTCTGCCGATCTGGAACTGGTGCCGCAAGGCAAGGCAAGGGATATAGGCTTTGATCGCAGCTTGATCTCCGGCTATGGCCATGATGACCGGGTTTGCGCTTATGGCGCGGTGAAAGCCTTTTTCGATGCCGATAAGCCGGAATACGCGTCGATAGCGGTGTTGGTTGACAAGGAAGAGATCGGCAGCGAAGGAGTTACCGGAGCCAGTTCAAGCTTCATTGTCGACTTTATCAGCGAATTGATCTATTTGGAGAACGGCCAGCACAACGAAAATTATTTACGCGATGTTTTATCTGAATCCAAGGCTATTTCCGCGGACGTTACCGTCGGCTACGATCCTGACTATGCGGAAGTTTTCGATCCCCAGAATACGGCGCGGATCGGGGCGGGAATAGCGGTTGAAAAATATAACGGCGCGCGGGGGAAATACGGCAATGAAACAACTGCGGAATATATGGCTTTTATCCGCAAATTTTTGAATGAAGCCGGGGTTTGCTGGCAGACCGGCGGAATGGGAAAAGTGGATATGGGAGGAGGCAGCACCATCGCTAAATTTTTAGCGCGCTACAATATGGATATCGTGGATATGGGTCCGGCGCTGTTGTCCATGCACGCTCCTTTTGAGGTAGCGAGCAAAGCGGATATCTATTCCACATACTTGGCTTACAAGGCATTTTTTGAAACCAAATAAAATTCAATTTATGGAGAATTACAATCCGCAGGAAATAGAACCTAAGTGGCAAAAATACTGGGAAGAGAACAAAACGAATCAGGCCGATGATCCCAGCCAGACCTCAAAGCCCAAATTTTACGTTCTCGACATGTTCCCCTATCCTTCCGGGTATGGTTTGCATGTGGGCCATTTTAAGGGTTATGTTGCCACCGACGTGTCGGCCAGGACTAAAAGGCTGATGGGACATAACGTCTTATACCCGATGGGATGGGACGCTTTCGGTTTGCCCGCGGAAAATTACGCGATCAAAACAGGCGTTCGCCCGGAGGTTACCACTAAAGAGAATATTGAAAAGATCAAGAACCAAATGAAGATGGCTGGGTTGAGCTATGACTGGTCCCGCGAAATAAACACGACAGACCCCGGTTATTACAAATGGACGCAGTGGATATTTTTAAAGCTTTTTGAAAAAGGATTGGCTTACGAAGCGGAGATGCCTATCAATTGGTGTCCTTCCTGCAAGACTGGTTTGGCTAATGAAGAAGTGGTTGGCGGAAAATGCGAAAGATGCGGAGCGGAAGCCGGGAAAAAGAATTTAAGGCAGTGGGTTTTGAAGATCACGGCTTACGCCGACCGTTTGCTCGAAGATCTGGAAGGGCTGGACTGGCCGGAGAAGATAATCGAGATGCAGAAGAATTGGATCGGCAAAAGCGTTGGAGCGGAGATAAAATTCAAGGTCAAAGACGCGGACCAGGATATAGCCGTGTTCACAACCAGGCCGGACACTTTGTTCGGCTGCACTTATATGGTCTTGGCCCCGGAGAATCCCTTGATAGAAAAATTTAAAAATAATATTTCCAACTACGGAGAGGTTGAAAAATATGTCGTATCGGCCAAGCAAAAAATGGAGAGGGACAGGATTAGCGAGGTTAAAGACAAAACAGGAGTAGAATTGAAAGGTTTGGTTGCGTTGAATCCGGTCAATGGCCGGGAAATATCCATTTGGGTCGCTGATTATGTTTTAATGCATTACGGTACCGGTGCGGTAATGGCCGTTCCTTCCCACGACAGCCGCGATTTCGAATTCGCCAAAAAATATGGATTGCAAATCATAGAGGTGGTGAGGCCGGAAGAAGGCGGAACGGAATTGCCCTACGAAGGAGGAGGAGTTTTGGTCAATTCCGAACAGTTCAACGGTATAAATTCCGAGGCCGCGAAGGGGAAGATAACGGAATGGCTCGCCAGAAAAGGCGAGGCCGAAAAAAAGGTCCATTACAAACTAAGGGATTGGCTTTTTTCCAGGCAGCGTTATTGGGGAGAGCCGATACCGGTGGTTCATTGCCCTGATTGCGGAGTGGTTCCTTTATCTGAAAAAGAATTGCCGTTGAAGCTGCCTGAAGTGGAAAAATACCAGCCGACAGGCACGGGCGAATCGCCTTTGGCGGCTATAGAGGATTGGGTCAATACCAAATGCCCTAAATGCGGCGGTCCGGCTAAAAGAGAAACCAACACTATGCCGCAATGGGCCGGTTCTTCCTGGTATTATTTGAGATATATTGATCCGGAGAATAAAGAAGCCTTTGCCGGAAAGAACAAAGAAAAATATTGGATGCCTGTCGACCTATATGTCGGCGGAGCGGAGCACGCGGTTTTGCATTTACTTTACGCGCGCTTTTGGCATAAATTATTGTTTGATCTGGGAGCCGTTTCGACCAAAGAGCCGTTTTCCAAATTAAGAAGCATCGGGTTGGTCCTAGCTGAAGACGGACAAAAAATGTCGAAGTCGAAAGGGAACGTCATCGCCCCCGACAGCATAGTCAAAGAATACGGAGCCGATGCCTTGAGGGTTTACGAATTGTTCATGGGTCCGTTCGAGCAGGCAATAGCTTGGAGTACGCAGGGCGTCAAAGGAGTGAGGCGGTTTTTGGACAGAATTTATCCGTTGGTATTGGAAGCCGGGCAAAAAGAAAAAAGCGGGCCGGAAACGGAAAGAGCGCTTCATAAGCTTAACAAAAGGATATCCGAGGATGTTGAGAGGATGAAGTTCAATACGGCCGTGTCGGCTTTTATGGAGTTTGTTAATTTTGCTTCGGAAGACAAAGAAAGGTTTGGAAGGGACGCGGCGGAAAGATTTTTAGTTTTGTTTTCGCCGTTTGCCCCGCATTTGGCCGAAGAAATTTGGGAAAAATTGGGCCACAAAGAAAGCATTTTTAAAGAAAAATGGCCGGTTTTCGATTCGGCTTTGGCGCAGGAAGAAAAAATAAATTTGATCGTGCAGGTGAATGGGAAGGTGAGGGATAAGATAGAAACGGATCCCGGAATGACCGAAGAAGAAGCCAAGGCAATGGCTTTGGCCAGCGAAAAAGTAAAAAAATGGATGGATGGCAAAGAGCCAAAACAAATAATCTTCGCGAAAGGCAGGTTAATAAATATAGTTATTTAATTTAAAGATCAAAAGCCGGGCGGCAATTAAATTTTTACCTGCCTGCCGGCATTGTCATTTTGCATTTTGATTTTTAAATTTTAATTTTATTATGTGCGGAATAGTCGGTTACATCGGCAAAAGACAAGCCTTTCCGATATTGTTGTCGGCTTTGAAAAGGCTTGAATACAGGGGTTACGATAGCTACGGTTTTTGCGTTTTCAACGGGACCCAAGATCCTTTTTTGCGTAAAAGGGTCGGCAAGATATCCGATGCGGAGAGCGAACTATTGGAAATGGACGTGAAGGGATCGGTCGGCCAGGCGCATACGCGCTGGGCCACTACCGGCGGAGTGACCGAAGAAAATGCCCATCCTCATTTCGACTGCCAAAAAAATGTCTTCGTTGTCCATAACGGGATAATCGAAAATTATAGCGAGTTGAAAGACCAGCTGATTGCCGAGGGGCATAAATTTTCTTCCGAGACCGATACGGAAGTCCTTGCCCATTTGATCGAGAAATTTTTAAAAGAAAAAAATGCCGATGGAAAAGAGAGAAAATTGGAGGAAGCGGTGGCAGACGCCTTGAAAGAGATCAAGGGCACTTACGGTCTTTTAGTGATGGCCAAAAGCGAACCGCAAAAACTTGTTGCAGCGAGGCTTTCGAGCCCGCTTTTAATAGGCGTTAACGATGACGGTTATATTATCGCTTCCGATCCGATAGCGATCGCTCCCTATGCCCAGAAGATTGTAACCTTGGACGACTACGAGATAGCGACCATAACTCCTGATAAATTATTTTTAGCCAGGGAGAGGGCTCCTGAAGTTCTGGAATATACCTCCGAGGAAGCCGAGAAAGGCGATTACGACCATTTCATGCTTAAGGAGATAATGGAAGAGCCTACAACCATAGAAAACGCGATACAAGGAAGATTAATGCCGGATGTCGGTTCGGTAAAATTAGGCGGATTGGAAAATGTTGCCGATAGATTGCGCGAGCTGGACAGGCTGTTTCTCATAGGTTGCGGTACGGCCCATTATGCGACGCTGGTCGGTAAATATATGCTTGAAGAATATGCCGGAATAAAGGCCGAAACGGATGTCGGTTCGGAATTCCGTTATCGCAAACCGATATTGGACGACAAGACCGGCGCTATATTCATCTCCCAGTCGGGAGAAACGGCTGATACCTTGGCTTGTTTGCATGAACTGAAACAGAAAGGG
>Ga0265297_10009002_pt1 | contig 13097 bp, 10 predicted proteins | sample Munlanlwell13791_FD_192502 | JGI IMG/M metagenome (GOLD analysis project Ga0265297, IMG submission 192502) | Leachate microbial communities from a municipal landfill in Southern Ontario, Canada - Leachate well 137-91 | ecosystem: Engineered > Solid waste > Landfill > Unclassified | place...
AAAAATCGAAAAGTGTAACACCCCCCATGCCCTCCCATAGGTGATTACAGGAAAAATCCGAAAGTGTCGAAGCCCTCACCTATGTACACGCAATATTTTTCAAAGTGTCGAACCCAAAAAAGAAAAAGCCCGCTCTCGCTCGTATACGAGAACGGGCTTTCCGATCCAGCAAAGGTGGCCGCCTTGAGCTGGTCGTTTCTTTCTATTCCAATCTTACCGCAACTACAATCTTCGACAAGATGGTCGTTACCAAGATATGGAATAATTCGATCTTACGATTCCATCATAAAACATCTGGAATCTTTCTCAAGGGGGTCGTTACTACAAATTGGTAATAATTCGGGAGGTGCTTTTGAGGGTAGATTTACGATGTTCCCAAAGAATAAATCAAGAAAGTGTGACCGGAGCAGTACAAGTTTTATCTGTATCGGTACGAAAAATGTTTGTACTATTTTCTCTATAACGCTGAAGCGCAGTATTGCTTGGTAAATTCTCAAAAACTCCTGACTGAGTTGAAATTATCGTATCACGAGGAGAAACTGCTTTCAGAAATTCAAGATTAGCTCCATTCATTGAACCGTGGTGACTGGCGCGTAATATATTGCATTCTGATAATTTCCAATCAGCTCTGATCTGATCAAGCTCTGAATCTGATGCGTCGCCACAAATAAGAAATTTATTTGCGGGTGTCGCGACCCAAACAACAAGACTCGCATCGTGACATTCCCTCGTATCACTGGCATTAACTGTTTTTCTTGGCCCCAAAACAACAAACTCACATTCGGAGAACGTCTTTCTAGTGCCACTCGAGCACGAAAATCTTTTTTGAGTATCAGGAATCAGCCGCTCTTTTAAACGACAATACTCGTTCCAATCATCTAGAGACAAAGAATTATCATCGCGTCTTCGTTCGTAAGGTGAGCCCCAAAATTCAGCTACTGTAAACTTGCCGATTAAATCTTCCATCCCAAGGTAATGATCGTGATGGGGATGCGAAATGACAAGCAGGTCAATATAACTTTTCCCGATGACATTAGTGATATAGTCAGCAATGTTTGTCGGCTTCGATATCCCATTGCTAAACCGTCTATATCCGCAATCTATAACGACTAAGTCGTTCCCCATTTCGAAAAGGGTACAATCTGCGCAACCAACATTTAAAAAATGAGTCTTAAATCCCATATGGTATTACTCTATTCTTTTTAGTAACCTTTCAGGATCACTATCTAAAAAAACTTTGGGAGTTCCACCGCTCCCTTCAAACGTAATTAATATATGGTGCCCATTTCTTGTACTAACAGAATATTGCTTTTGTTTCTCATCCCCGACTAACACCTCTAAACCAGAAGCACCATTTTCTGATTGGTATCGACCGTCTATTGATCCATCTGTATCTGATTCGTGGCGCTTGTCAGAAACTACCACAAGGTTTGGCTTATTGTTTTTCATCGATAAATATAAATCCTCAGAAAATCCCGATTCCAGCCCATGGTGAGGTGCAACCAAAATCGAAAGACCATGATTTTTCAGTAAAGACCTCAAAGAAGGCTGATCATTAGACTGATCATGCCAATGTGGATGCTCAGAACTTTTTTGACGATCGAATACTGTGTAACGTTTTTCCATCCCCTTTCCGCCATCCAAAACATGTTTTAAGCTGTCTGGTGTAATATCCCCCGGAATGAGCATCGTATGTATTCCGTGACGATAAAACAGCAATAAACTTAATCCATTTCCATAATCCTGATCATTGCTATCATGAATTTCACTCACTACAGGTGGTCTGATATAAAAAAGACCATATTCTAAATTAGGCACTGATCTTGATGATTCATAACAAATCGTTTGAAGCGGCAAAGTTCGTGAAGCATACAGATCCTTGTATTGTTTGATATTATCCTCACTGCCTTCAGGATTTTTTATTCGTTCCCAGTCAATTGCTTCTGGTTTTGCAGATCCTTCCGTCTTATCGTGAGGACATGTATGAAGCGAAGAATAAAACGGCGAGTTTTTTCCATCCTTAGATACAAGACAACTAATTTCTGAGATGTGATCTGCATGAGGATGAGAGATTACAGTTTGAGCGACCTTGCATTTTTTATATGCTTCAAGATACGGCAAAATGTTCTTTTTTAAGAATTCCGTTGGACTGAAGTCTTGACTTGATCCAAAATCATACATAATCCCTTGGTTCAAAGCAGTCCGAATAAAAATACTTAATCCTCGGCCAACATTAAAAATCCATATGTAACTCTGGAGTGTTTGTGCCCATTTAGGTACTGTCCCCATACAACTCCTTACTTTCCAAAAACTGCCGCTGAAGCAGATTTATTCTCTCGAGTTTTGAGATAATAAATTCCCAGAACAAGCTGACAGAACCCAACGAGAACACACGGAATAATTATCTGCCAAAAATTCTGTTTAGCCACATAAAGAATAACGCCAAGAAGTGCTGAATTCAGCAACGCTACAACATATAGCCACCAAGACTGCGAGCTTAACATATTAAAGAATGGCGGCTTCTTGTAATCCGTATACATCTTAGTCTTGTTCTCAAACCCAAGAGGCTTGCTGGATAAGAAAAACCCTCGTTGTTCATTGATATATCTCATGCAAAACACAAAGTAGACACGATTTCTCACGATTAAGAAAAACATACAAATACCGAACAGGAATGCAACTGACAATCCGCTAATCAAAGCTATTCCAAGATCAATTTTCTTTTCAATTGAAAACTGATACAGCCCAATTGCTATACCGGCAACTGTTGTATAAAAAGTAGCCAAAAATTTAAAAATGTCGACTATCTGTGAATCGTAATACCTAACCTGATCGAAACATTGATTAAAATCATTCTCTAAAAAACCAACTGCCATTTCTTGTAACTTATTGTTTTTATTATCGTCCATATCGTCCTCCCGTCGTTCTAAGCCGTCAACCTCGCATAAATGAGAAATAAGAAAACGTGCTCATCCCTTTTTATCGAACAAATCAAACAACTGCCCTCCCATTATCCTCAATATCCTAGTGAGAACTTGCACTTCTGCAGACTGGATTTGAATCTTTCTGCCTATAACGGCAGAGAAATCTTGCGTTTTATCAATGTATTCTTGATCAACCACGCCCATGTTATGCGCCAACAAGTGGCGTTTTTGAAAACATCTCAAAACAAGTAACCAGTCTTGTTCATTAATACCTTGAGCAAAGTCTACCCCAAATAACTCTTTTACGCGATCACGAGCTCGATCGATAGCTTGAAAAGAAATTCCCGTTGCCTTAGTAATGTCGATGACCTTATGTGAGAATACTCGGCAGGTTTCTCTTCCAAATCCATCAAACCCGGAAACACAGTCCTCCAATGCATTTGCTATCAGCATTTGCAACACGCCTGATTCTTGTTCCTCCGCAAACGTTATCATCTTGTCAATAAGGTCAAGATTCTTTTTTAGAATTTGTGGTGAATTATGAATCCTGCAGTCTGGGCAAAATCCAAATACTCCATAAATCATATAACGTAACGTACATTTATCGCAAACCACCTCTGTTTCAAGCTGTCTCTCGCGATAATGCCGGATTGGATGCGGCCGCCCATCCACCTTTAGACTAATACCGATTCCAAAAGAACCTTTAGGTCGATGATTAAATTCTAAAGATTTAAAATCTTTAAGCATTGCATCAGTGACTTTATTGAGTACTACTGACTTAATATATTCGGCCTGATCTTTCGTAAGAAATTTGTCCTGACCATCACTGTGGCCACAATATGGGCAATGGCAAGGTAAATTCTCTCCCTTTAATCCTGTTCCAAGCTGAATTTTAAAATAGCCCTCGCACTCGGAAACTGGGCATTCTCTCCCAGTCAACCCATCCTCGCCTACCGGAATAGAAATGTTAAACTTATTCCCAAGACTGTCTAAATATCCCATAAATCTATCTCCCTAAGACTTCAATCTACCAACAACAAAACTGTTGTATTTAGTTATTCCTTGACCCCTTTTTTCTTACGTTTCTGCTCATACCATGCCCAATAGGATTCAATGCCCAGATGCATTTGTTGCGTCGCATCACACAAATTCTGAATTCCATCACGGATATGCCAATTGTTGGCAAATGCTTCGTATGGCACCCACTTATCTTTCCAACAAGAGGGCGGCTCGAAATCATCAAATAGTTCAATGCCAGTTAAAATCAATACGGGATTTACCCACTGCTCAGCTTTAAGATGTTTTCTGCCTCGCCTTGCCAAACTTGCAATCAACTTCTTTTCGCGATCTTTCAAAGTCTTACGTAAAGTACAGAAGGCAATAATAGCACCCGGAAATTTTTCAGCTATCTTGCTCATGCGACTCACATCTGCCTTAGTAAACTCATTAAAAGATTTACATTCTCCGAAGATAATTATCGGAGCCTTGATTTCATCCATGCGGCCTTCTGATAAAAACATTCCAAAATCAGCTTCAAGCGGGTTCTCTCCTTTGGCTTTAAGAATGAACGATGGGATCCAAGTCATTTCGTTTGATAATCCATGACCGCCAAAGAACTCTAAGCTAAGAGCGACGCAATACCCGCCTTGTGCATAATTTTCAACGGAAAAAGGCCCGATTGTCCTCAAATGCCAATTGTTCTCGGATATCGGTCTAACAATAGGAAAATTAAACTTCTCAAGGCATCTTTCGCAGACCACCATGTCAGATAAATCATCCAAGGCGTACCACGTTCTCTGTGCACATTCAGGACACTGTAACGTTACTCCCCCTTTAAGAATTTTATCGTTAAGCAAATTCTTAAGTCGTCTTTCAGCAATCTCGGGTGAATTGGCAAGACTGATCCTTTGCAACAAATCCTGCCATTTTTTCACTGGTACCGTCTTTGCGCGCACCTTCGATTTAATCTCTCCCTCGGCAGAACCTTCAACTTCAGTTTCTACTGCGGCATGAGACATATCGTTTAGAAGCTTAACTATTTCTTCATCCTGAAATGCCCTTGCCCCATGTATGCCGCCAACAGAGTCAATAATCTTTAGTAAAATCCGCCCCGCACCAGAGAGCTCGATATCATAGCCTTGTTCCTTGAACCATGACTCAAACACTTTCAGACTGCTGGGAATCTCAAAAAAATGGCTCCATTCATAATGTTCACAAGGAATATTAATGCCTTCATTAGATACCCAAGCCTTATGAAAACTATGCGCTCCAAACAGACGGTATGCGTCTTTTAAATTCCGAGGGAGCACAGTCGGGCAATCATATCTTTTATAAAAATCTTTAAGCTTGAGAGTGTTCATCCAGCGAGGTTTTCCACCTCCGCCGTAGCGGTCTACGAAACTCGGGGAGATATCTTTAAATCGCGCATAATCATCACTCAAAAATATTTCTTCCGACTCCTCTTTTGCTACAACTGAACAAAGCTCAACATGATCTTTGTCTTTCGCCCATTCATCCCACATGCGCGGATACCAGTGCTGTAATGAATAAGCGCGTTCTCCCGGGGAAGTTAATTTTTTGGAAAAAGCCTGCATTTCATCCATAGAAGATGATCGTGAGCAAATAAAAGAAGTATGGTGCATCATGTCTTTATTATGTCGGTAAGGCACGTAGTTATGTTTGATGACTCCATTGATCAAATCAATATAATGATCTGCATACTGCTTTGGAAGCGGCAACACATCCCGGCCCACTGCTCTTAAATTCCAATAGTCAACTATATCAAGCCATGAGGTCGCATCCATGAAGAATATCGACGCATCCGCTCTCCAGCCACGCGGAGACGCTTTAAGCTCGGCACGGGCTATCCTCAACGGAGACACGCCTTCATTTAAGAAACATTCAAGAAAATTATTTTGCTTAATGAGCAAGTCCTTAGCGTTAAAGCAATGGCAATAATTCTTCTTAACATATCCCATTTCTTTCTTATCAGGAAAGTCGCCAAAACTGCAGGCTGATAGTAAGGATATTTCCCTTGAGGGCTTGGGACAAAATACTTTGATAGGATGGCGCCGCTCAAATTTGAAATCTTTATCATACAAGTGCCAATACAAATCGGTCACATCTACGCCGTACGATACTGGGTCTTCATCTTTAAAGTTTAAAACGTCATCGAAAGATAGAAGGCGTTCTTTGTCAAATAGCGTCTCGGCTATTTTTTGCTTATCCTTCACAACAAGATAATCTGGATCGAACGAATCTAAATACCCTTTGATAATTGATGAGGCTGGTGGATGACGAAATCGACGATCTTCCCAATTAGATGGCGTTTTCTTGAAGTAAGGAATTATAGGGTTATAAATTCCTCCCCATAGACAAGTATTAATTCGGAAGGCTTCTCGTAGAGTTTGGTTATCGTCCTTTTTAACCAAGAACGCTAGCCGAATCGGCCGCAGTCTTTTATCAATCGTAATTTTATTATCTTTTATCGCCATGCTATATACTTCACTCCTACCTAACAAGCTCGCCGCGGAAGGCTTTGGCTAAAATCGACTGCTCGAGCTTATCGGTATAATCTTTTGATTTGCGATATCTCTCAATAAAGCCATGAAGCATTTCGAAGCTCGATTTTATCTTTTCAACTATTATGTCCTGCTCAACTTTAGGGGCAAGAACAAATGGCAGTTCTCTAACCCTCTGACAATTGAGAGCCTGAGGGCCTGATCCACTGCCATAGTTTCTGTTGTTTTCGTATTGATATCGAAACCAGTACCAAAGATACTCAGGATTAACCCGGCCATGAGCGATTTGAACAGCCGCTATATTTTGATTTATCGCGGCATTGAGATTAAGAATTGAAGATTGCCCTCTCGTTTTCCCCTCGCCAATCATAGCGATCAAGACTGTTCCTATAGGAAATAATTTACTTGAGCAATTATCCAGTCCATTCTGTGTTATTTTTTCACGGGATTCGCTAATTACATTATTTTGCACCTCACCTGAACTTACCCATGGAATCGCCCCATTCCAATAACCTGCAACCTTGCGAGATGGAGTGCTTCCATTGTTCACAAGTCCGATAAGCCCTATACAACAAACCTTCCAAGAAGAAGGCGCGACAAACTGATCCTCGTAAGAATCTAAGGAAATTTTATTGGTTTCTTCAAAAATATTCCTCTCTCGATTCGTTATTTCTGATTTTGAAATAAAATTCTTAATAAAAACGAGATCTTCTGTTGCGTTAAACTTTGCGTTTTCTGCTCGCCACGCTTTTGTAAGCTCACCAGAGAAAGCCGCGGCAAGGATAGATTGACGAAAACGATTCAGAATTGTAGAAATTGTATCGAGGCGGGATTGAACATCTTTGACCTTTGCCAACAAGCTATCGAGCTTGCCAGCTATGTTCTCCTGATCTTTTTCATCAGGAGGCAACGGAATCTCAACTATCTTCAAGAAATTTTTGTTTATATGTTGAAGACCTGTACCGGTGCTTGTCTCAAGGATATGGTTTTTGCTTCGTCTTATAAAATATTCCAGAAACTTGGTATTCAAACCTTTCTTGGGTGACAAGACAGCCATCGTTGAGCCTACTGCGCCTGACAGTCCACTGACACATTTGCCTATGCTTCCGTCCCACACTAACAAAACATCCTCTTTGTTTGCTCTCGGCACCTTAGGATCATTTGTAAACGCTCGAGCAGGTTTACCCTCTAATTCATCAATCAAAAGATACGGATCATATCCTTTCTTCTCATGATTAATAACAGTCGCTGGCTTCTTTCCTTTTCGAGAAGAAACGGCGTCTTTCAAAGGCCGTGATGTCCACCCTTCGGGCAATTTAATCTCCATTTCTCTCCAACTCCGCTACGATTTCTTTTAGGCTATCAACGACCGTCTCCAGCTCGGTGATAGCTTCGGATGCTAAAATCTGCGGCTCCGGAAGATCCTCCGGATCATCAAGCGATTCATCCTTAAGCCACGTAATATCCAGCTTATAACCACGATCCTTAATTTCCTGAATGTTAAACCTCCGGAATCGGCCATCAGCGCCAAGATCTGTGCGTTTACTTTGACCGTTTGGATCCGTTCCGTAGCACTTATCAAATTCTTTGAAATGCTCCGCTGAAAGCGGCCTATCCTTTTTGGTTATTCCGGGCACGTTGGAACGGCCGTCAAAAATCCAAATATTCTCCGTATGTAAACCCTTCTGGAAGAAAATAACGTTTGCCTTAACTCCTTGACTGTAAGGCGTAAACGTTCCGCGAGGTAGACGTAGGACAGTATGCAGATTACAATCCTGTGTCAGGATTTCTATAACCTCTCCGGCTTTATCTTCAAATAAGCAATTATCCGGCAAAACCATGGCCGCACGGCCGCCGGGCCTTAAGGTATTCATAACATGCTGAATAAAATTGAGCTGTTTATTGCTCGTTGAGATCGTGAAATCATCTCTCTCCGGCGCCTGATTTGCGCCTTTCGTGCCAAATGGTGGATTGGTAAGAATACAATCATATCTTGTGCCTTTTGTCGGCTCATAGATGGAGTCACCGAGATAGATATCAGCATGAATGCCATGTAGATACAAATTCATCAAAGCAAGACGCCGGGGCCGAGCAACGAGCTCTGTACCGGTATAAACCTTATTTGTGATTCGCTTGGCATCATCACGCTCAAGACTGCCTTTAGTCTTCTCCATAAGCCATTCATAGGCGCAAACTAAGAATCCGCCTGTTCCAGCGGCAGGATCGTGAATAATAAAGTCTTTTGATTTACGCGGATCCGGCTTCATGCATGTAACAATTGATTGGATAAGAACGCGTGGCGTGAAATATTGCCCCGCCCCCTTTTTCCCTTCAGATGCAGATTTCTCTAGCAAGCCCTCGTAAGCGGCCGCTTTAACATCGACATTAAGACTCGTCCACTCAATCTCATCGATGAGATTGATGAGCTTCTTGAGATTAACCGGATTTGCGAATTTGGATATGGCACCAGCATAGATATCGCCAAGCGTTCCTTTTTGTTTGCCAAGGCCTCTTAAAGCATCCACATAGAAATCGGTTAATTCTGTACCGGACTTCTCACGCAGGACCGGCCAAGAATATTCCTTGGGAATATCCGCGCCCTTCTCCTCTGCCATCTTTAAAAACAGCAAATAAGTAAGCTGTTCAATATAATCGCCATAATCAACGCCGTCATGACGAAGCGTATGACAGAAACCCCATAATTTACCGACTACATCGCTCATGTTAGCACCGCCTCATTTATCTCTTTTAAAAGTTCATCGAGCTTGCCGTCAAAAACCCGATTTAATTGTGTATAATTCACCCCTTGTCTTGTAAAAAGAGGCAACGTATCAATGTCATCTTTTTCGATCAACAGGTTAGTGATCAGATGACGACGAATATGTTCAAGCCATTTTTCCTGCGCTTCAGTGAAATGATGCTTTGCTTTTACTTTCGTCAAAGCCCGATCAACGCGGGTTTCTACGGTTAAAAGCTCGTCGTTCTTAGCCGCATGCCTGATCATGGAAATAATATCTGCTAATTCTTTGTTGTAGGCCCGGCGAAGATTTCGTTCGTTAAACTTATCAAGCAAAGCGTCTGGCATGGTTGCAAGTTTTTCACGCAATGCTTTTAGCTCATCGGTGTGAAAATCCTTTGGCTTATTAAGAAGAATATCTATTGCGTCAATATGCTCCGGATTATTTCTGACAAACTCTTCAAATAGATTTAGATAATCCGCCGGTTTAAGCTCTTTGCCATCAGCCGCCCTAAAAATAACTTCGGATGTCACAAGGTCTTCTGCGGACTCTGCAATGATAAACTCACGCTTAGGCCTCTGATAATTTTCACAAATATGAAGGAAGGCTTCGCCTTGAAGAATCTTTATAGTTCCGGCCCAATTCTTGGAAAGTTTGTCCTCAAGGGTCATTGCGAAATCTGCGATATCTTCCCCAAGAATATAATTAAATTCGTTCCTACTTTCCTGCGTGATATTCTTTGAAATACGCTGAAGCCTTTTCGATAAAACTTTAATGTTGTATGCCTTGCTTTGGTTATCCGCAATCGCCTGAACTATTTCACGGATAGTTTTTGTAGGCTTTATGGGGGCTTCAGCAGTGATGCTGGTTGTCTGCTTAAAATATTCAAGCAGAGTGCCGCCAAAACAGTCAAAAACTGTGAAGTGCGTCTTATTAATCTCTGGACAAAGCCGCGTCCCTCGCCCCATCATCTGCTCAAAAAGAATTCTCGATCTTACTGGCCGTAAGAAAACGATATTCTCAATCTTCGGAACGTCCACACCTGTGGAGAGCATATCAACCGTCACAACAATGCCCGGATTCTGCCTATTCCTAAATTCCCTAATGCGTTGAAGCGGCCTGTCAACAGTAGGGCTTCCAGTTATCTTTTGCACAAAAGCATCGCCTCGATTAAATTCATCTCGAAGCATATCAATCAATTGATCGCAATGCGATGTATGAGCTAGATCGTTCTCAGCAAAGATTAAAGTCTTAGGAAAGTGCCCCAACGTTTCCTCTTGGGATAAAAGATATTTTTTCAATTCCATAACAATCTTTCTATTCCTATCAGGCGCAGTCCATTCTGCTTCGTTGCTCTCCGGCGCGAGAACTCGCTCATCCTCTAAGATATCAAAAACCAACTGGCCGGTTTTGGTGTCTTTAAGCCCGACCTCTTCGCCTTCTTTTAAGAATGCTCCATTAAACGTTATGTCTGACTTAATCGCTACTGCGTCATAATCAACCAGAAATCCTTCTTTTACGGCACGCTCATATTCGTAACGGAAAACAACATCCTTAAAGAATGCGGTTGTATGTGCCGCAGGTGTTGCGGTAAGACCAATACGTATACCGTCGAAGTGCTTTAAGGTCTCACGCCACTTGCTCTCTTCCTGTGCGGTATACCCTCGATGGCATTCATCCGCTATAACAATATCAAAAGCATGAATAGGAATATCGAGTTTCGCATCAGCATCCGACTCATCTTCCAGATCGCCAGACGATTGCCCAAACATACCGTCTTGACCAAAGAGATTAATCCCCATTCTTTGAATGGTGCAGACATAAACGAAGCTATCCCGACTTTTCGGATCCGTTAAATAATCCGTGGGTAGAACTTTCGGGTCATACTTTATGTCCTCGTCTAGATCCTCACGCCTAAAACGCTGGCTGTATACCTCATAACATTTATCAAATTTAAGATTTGGCTCGGCCTCAAAACTGGCAAGCGCGGTAACCGCCTGCGCCGCGAGCGCACGCCTGTCGACAAGGAATAAAATGCGTTTGGCGAGGCCGGACTTCATCAGCCGGTATATCAAATTGATAATCGTGAATGTTTTTCCTGTTCCGGTTGCCATAGCAACGAGCATATTGCGCTTTCTGTCAGCAATGGCCTGCTCGATAGCCGCAATAGCCTCTTTCTGGTATGGTCGCAAAACTGGATTATCAATTGCATTGTTCCTAAGCCATGCCTTTGCGGCTTCTTCGTCCTTCGAGAGCAATTCTTCCAAAGCATTGGGAGTATGGATTGCTGTTATTTCTCTTGAACGGTTCAAAGGATGACGTAAATCCTGAAACCAAATAATTCTGCCATTAGTTGAATAAATAAACGGGAGATGATATTCACCAAAAGTAAACGGACTTTTCTGAAATCCGCGGGCGTAACGCTGTGCCTGCTGAAGAACATTTTGAGGCCCAACCGAAACCTTCTTCCCCTCGACAGCCGCCAGAGGACGTTTCGCATGAAAAAGCGCATAATCGCAAGGCCCTGTCTGCGTAGGATATTCCTCTACAGAAGCATGGTCATAAGTTTTGCCCTCTTCAAAAGGAACTATAGGCCCCCATTTTGAATTAATGAGGAGCTTATCTATATACTGTTTTCTCGTTCTATGTTCGTTCCAATTTTGTTCTGGCATACTTCCCCTTATTTATATGCTACAAGTTCCCCGCTATCAGCGAAACTGTGATGTTGGTTATCTCCGATAATGAGATGATCTAAAATCTTGACTTGCATAACATCCCCTGCTTGGCAGAGCTCACGAGTAAAATCCCTGTCTTCTTTGCTGGGTTTAGGATCGCCTGAGGGATGATTGTGAACGCAGATAACTGACACTGCGAATTTCTGCAAAGCAGAATGAATAATCTCTCTGACTATCGGTATTGCACGATTGACTGTTCCACAAGTCGCATCTGTTATATCTATAATCCGATTATTTGAGTCGAGACAAACGACCTTAAAAACCTCTGTCTTAAGGTCGCGGAGCTGGGGCATGACGATATCCACAACATCCTTGGCAGAGGCAATCTTCTGCTTCCCGGTGGACACATCATCCTCGCGATAGCGCCGCCCGATTTCAAGCGCGGCCTGAATGTGAGCGATCTTGGCCCCGCCTAAACCCTTAAACTCTTTCCAGTCCCGGGCGTCCGTGTGGGCCATATTGCGGAATGTGTTGAATTTCTTTAAGATTTTGCGGGCGAGGTCGATTGCGCTGGTGCCCTGCGTGCCGGTGCGAAGAAGAATAGCCAGAAGCTCGGAATTACTCAAAGCCCCCGCGCCCTTCTTGAGGAGTTTCTCTCTCGGCCTGTCATCCTCCGGCCAAGACTTTATGCCTGATATTTTTCTTTCCTTCACCATTCTTCTCTTCTCTCGAATTAAACCGCGATCAAATTGTCCTACGGAAGTACAAAGTGGCGGCACTTAATACGAATCTCTTTAAGCTCCCTCAGCACTGCCGCCAAGTCAAACGATTCACCACGAAACGTCAAAGTATGCTTTAAAGGATTATACGCTATATGCTGATTGACTAGGGCGTCTCCCCAGATCGGCTTGAATGGGTCGATTACCAAATCACGATAGACCGCCGAAGATTTCCCCTTAAACCATTTTTCTATTCGATCGTCATAGTGTTCGAAATGATTACGTAAGCTACGATCAGAAAGTATATTGTTATCGTCGACTTTAAGTAACTCCCGTAATCGTTTGCCTCGTACCGCATATTTCTTTTCCTGTGGCCATAAAATCTTCGATACGTTTCCAGCGGCCACGAGAATCGATTGAATTGAACTCCAGACTTCAATCTGATCGAAATTGTCCTTGATAGCCGATAAACGTTTAGCGGCCAATTCTGCAATCTTTGATTGCAACACAATCTCGCCTA
>Ga0265297_10009003_pt1 | contig 13097 bp, 14 predicted proteins | sample Munlanlwell13791_FD_192502 | JGI IMG/M metagenome (GOLD analysis project Ga0265297, IMG submission 192502) | Leachate microbial communities from a municipal landfill in Southern Ontario, Canada - Leachate well 137-91 | ecosystem: Engineered > Solid waste > Landfill > Unclassified | place...
GCTGTCGGTATCAATGTAAGATTTTGGAATAAGAAGCGCGTCAGCGGTATCCATTTGCGATTTTCTGACAGGATTAGTATCACTTAGTGCCAACGGAACAATGACTTGATAAGTGAATATATTTGTTCCGCTCCATGTGTTATCATCGCCTAAATCTGGTTTTAACGCCAACAACTCATCAATTTTCAACGCCGAATAAAGTTTGCTATCAATCGTAATTGTTTCGCCACTTGCCAAAGTGATGTGTTGGCCCCAAGTTACTGACATATCTGCAACAATGGAAGTTCCGACAGGTGCGGTGTTTACTTCCGTGATGGTTGTAATACGATTTGTGCCATTCGTTGTTTGACCAGCGGTCGAGCCAGCGGAAGAGATAAACGCTTTCAGCCCGTTTTTCTTTGTTACGTTATCTGAGATAGGAATCCATACCCACATGCCAGTTGCACTAAATCCAACCACTCCAGTACCATTAATCGCTTTACCAAACACGATTGCTTTACCAGAATTGGCTTTCATGGATAAAGTTCCTGCAGTGTTCACAACTACGCCATGGAAATAAATGATTGTTGGAATATCGGACACGGTAGCGGGGTTAATATCACGAGCAACTTCGATTTTACCCATTACGGTTTCTTCAGCGCCAGTGGCGGGGAAAATATCTGTTTGAATTGTTACGCCCAAATAGGTATCGTCAAAGCGTTGACAAGCATCTGTTTTTCCGTCTAAGTCATCTTCTAAAGCACTTATATCGACATTGAGATTAGTTAATTCTTGTAAAATCAATTCGGTATTCGTCGGAGCGTGAGTGGGATCAGTTGTTGGAATACCTTGTTCAATCGCAAAATCGCAAACCGATGTTGGCCGTTTCGAGATGGCAACGGTATGTTGTGTTTCATAATCAGCCCAATCCGTGCCATCAAAAACCCAGTCAGTATTAGTGTCAATTATTCTTACATAATCACCATCAATCGCATCGGGAAAATCAGCCTCTAAAAATGCGACTATTTCTATCTCGACTTCAGTATTATATTTTCTGACGCCCAATACTTCATCACCTAAAAACCAAAAATCCACACCAAACCTTAACCCTGTGCATTTCATCAGCGTCATATCATTTAAAACCGTACCGGGGATTACTGCGTTCCAATGCGAGTATAAAACATCATCAATCGTTTCATCTGCCAACGGGTACATTGAAAGCAATTCCACAACGCCTAATTTTGGATTAGGTATACCGCTTTTTAATCCCTGTAAAGCAAAATACCCGACATTATGATTAGAAACGGGGGCGTAAATTTCAATCGTATTATCTTGCTCAGCATAAGCTCTAATCGGCTGAGTTGTTTGGCTTAAAATCGTTAAATCTTCCTTGTAAATAATTGAATTAATATTCATACTATTCTCTCTCCTTTAATAAATCTATATACATTGAATATGTTTCGTTATTACCTGCAAGCATTATTTCTTCGCCATAAGTTACCGCCCAATTATAACCGGTATACGCTTCTGACAACGTTACTGTAAAAGTACCGCCATATAACGCCCCAATCGTTCTAACCGCGCCTGAATCAAGTACATCTCCAGCTCTAATACGTTTATCAAAAACGGAAAACGGAATTGTGCTAACATAAACTCGAACATCTGGAGCAGAATCTATTTCATAAATTATGTTATTATATTTTGCAAAAGCATTACCAATCACAATATCTTCCGGAGAATGTGACACACATATAATTTGCAACGTTAATCCAAAACTATCATTCGGGTTTTTATCAATCGGGAAATCAACCCTTGATGTTTTAGCATTGATAAATGCATCAATCGAATTAACTAATGGGTAATATTCCAAAGTTGAAGTGTCAGCCAATAATGTTACACCGTTTTGAAACAGAATTTTAGCATCTTCAAGGCTATCATCGGTATATACATATTTAACTGGATTTTTATACCAAGCAGAATCAATTTTAATTTTACTATAACCAGCGATCGTTTGATGGTTAAATGATACATTCAGCATAATTACATTTCCGGAACCGGCGCCGAACACATGCATATCAATTCCCGTGCCTGTGAACACTGAAGTATCAGTTGGGTATGGTATCATATTTGCATGAGTAATTGGCTCATTGTTTGCGGATTCCCAATCAAGAATATTCATGATTGTGGCTTTCGCTTCGGAATTGAATATAGTGTCATCGGAATTGTTGAATTTAGAAAACACTAAATACTCGCTGTAAATCGGATTAGTATGTTGCCTAATTTTGCCGATTGTAAACGCCTCTGGCTCTTTTGATATGGAATATTCACCTGAAGTATTTGAAAAGCCAATGGCAAAGTCTGCGGTTACAATAACTGCATAGCGATCATAAGCATACCGTATATCAATAATTGTGCCTAATGTAGCGTCATAGTCGCCAAGATCCCATACTGTATCTGTGTCATTAAACATTTGTTCTCGACGTTCAACTGGATGCCCTAATCGGTTTGCTAACGCATATGCCGACTCTAAATATCTTGATGCATCAATTATATTTTCGCTTTGAGCATTTAATACGGTTGTTTTAACCAAATTAGATATATCTGCTTTTTCTGTTTTGAAATCGAAATCCTTTTGCGTTGTGAATAAAAAATTACATTTAAACGCTTCTGTGTCCATATCGTCCATATTAGCATAGCCTTCTGGTAATACTTTTGGACTTTCCGGAGCGCCATACGCCCAATTAATATCATATTGTTCATCGGCCGATTTTAATAGCCAATAATAGATAGCGTTATTTAGCGTTACAACATTTGTTGTGAAAAATATATATTGTTCTTGTGAAAACAAGTTATCAATCGTTGATTTGCCGATTTCATAATACAATGAGTTTTGCTTATAATGTGCATCGGGATCTTCTAACACTTCTGTTGTATAATTATAGGTGATATGCAAATTACAATTAGGATCAGAATATATTGGAAGCGCTTCCCATTCTTCTTTAGAAAATATCGAACCGGTAAAATCGATTTTAACATAATGTTCTGTGTAATCCGCGTCACCAACTAATATCATGTCACACAATACATAGCAGACTGCATTTTTAATGGTAATTATCGGACTTGGAAATTGGAATTGCAACTCCGTATCGCGAAACAAAGTGCCTTTTGCTCTGGGCGTTATATATTCGTTTTTGCCGGGAAACCAAATCCCGGGATCGCTTTCTCTTAACGCGTTACGTGCTTGGCCTTTAATGTCCGTAGCATAATCAATATCATTAACAATCGTATCAGCGGCATCATGGTCGACGGTTATTTCATTACCTTTTTCATTAAAAGCCTCACGTGAGAATGTCCAAGTCGATGATACCCAATCCCATTCAACCCGTGGTAAACAATCGATTCTTCTAAATAAATCATATATAATAACCGCAAAGTTTTTGGATGCATATTCTTTCCATGGCATTTTAGTTGCATAAATTGAATCAGTATTATTTTCTAATTCTATCTCGATGCCTTGATAAAATGATAACTCTCGTTTATAAACAGCAAATATTTCCGCAATCGTCATTGGTACTGCTTTTGTAAAACCTCGATCAGCTGGAAACACGGTTTTAAAAAACAATATACATTCTGCAAGGGTAATAACATGCTCATAGTTATCGCTTTTTTCTTGATGTGGTTCGTCCGCTTGAACAACGTATTGAAATATTTTACCGCCACACGTTAAATCAACAACCGTGTATGGTTCATAGCGTTCGCTTCGTGTCGAAAAGACGGTAATAGATCCATAACCTACCGATCCTTTTCGGTTCTTTTCTGCAACGATAGCATTGTTAACATCGACTTCCACGTTATTGATTTTAACTGTGTTACTAATCATAGATTACCCCCACTATGCTTGCCCTTGTTCCGCGCAAAGTATTATTATATGCTATTTCTCGATTTTTACGTTTAATATTTCGGTCATACAATATCATGTCTGTACCGCCCTGAATTGTATACGCTATTGCCGCAGCGCCGTGCGTCGCTACTACCGCAGTAATCATGCCAATGCTTGTAATTACATTGTTAAATTCTGCTTGTGTGGATTCACTGCCTGTAGTATCGGCTATTTCCGTTCTCAATGCTCCAATAACCTTTTGCGCGCTCTGAACACCAACGGCCGCCAAGATTGCTACACCAGCCCATTTATGCCCTTTAGCGCCGGCTTCTTCTCTCGGGCTTTCAGCGCTTAACGGACTATCGCTGGTTTGTTCTTTCATTTGATATATTTCATATCTGGAACTATTAAATTGAACTGAGCCAGTCATTATACCGCCTCTTTAAATATAAATGAAAATTTTTTAACGCCATTAACCGACTGAATCTCTGAAGCTTGTTCACATGTAACCGTCCACGTTTCGGTAGTAGAGTTAAATACTTCAGTTAAAGTATATTGTTGCGCGATAGTTGATTTGCCATTAACTTCCGCCAACAGTTGTGTTTCACCATTATAATTGATTTTCAATGTGAACGACATCGCTCGGCCAATCGCTTTATTATAATCATTGGTAGCCGTGCTTTTTTTATCGCCGGTATAATAACGCCTTGTTGCTACTTTTCCAAACTCAATTACATCTGGCGTTATTGTGGTCGTGCCATACGTTAGCGTGATAACCGAATCTTGCCCGAAATACCCGGTTAATATCTCTGTGATATTCATAACAACTGCAAGCAAGACATACTTAGAATTACCCAATGTTACATACCCTTGTTCTCTAACCGGACGTGTTTTAAACGAATATTTTTTGCCGCCAGACGTTAACGATAATCCGTCCATTGCGTATGTTTTAGCATTAATATTATCATAATCTAAATCTACAGTTGAATCGTATACCGCTCCTTGGATCCGCGCTAAAATATTAAATTCAATAAGCCAATCCCTACGTTTGTTTTTTTCGGAATAAGGCGTACACTCTTTAACTGGCATAGCAACAGGAGAGTAATCGTTTTCAAGCAATACTAATTTCCCCGTTTCTTGCTCTAATATTGTTAGTTTTTCATCATGGAACTGAAATAGGAAATTGCCATCATACTTTAATCCTAAAGTATTATCGTTGAGTCTTGCAATAAATATTGTCATTATATCTTCCATACTATCAACCCCTTAAATCGCACGATAACATCGCTGCACGCCGTTTTGCATTATCAGCATAACCACTTGCTTTTTCTCCCATTGCTTCAACGGCTATTAATTCCCCTACCGTTTTTTGTGATATAAAGCCTTTGTTTTTCGTTGTGAATATTGTTCCCTCTTCGTTGTAGCGAATATACGGTACTGCCATTAAATCATATACAGTCAGTATATATTGTTCGGTTTCATAGAACTTAGCCCCATGAAGAAACATTCTTCCTGTGCGAAACGGCATATTTGATATAACAACATTCCTCGTGGTTTCTAAATCCATGTTTATCAACTCGTTTCGAAGAGTTTGTCTTTGCGGCCATAACAACCCCTGCGTGTATTATTGCTTAATGAGTATGTCATTTCCGGAATAGCGGTTATTCTTACTTTATCTTCGCCGATATAAATAACGTCATCAATTTTAATGTCAATATCGCTATCAGTAATAAACCTATTCGATGTACCTTTAATTGGCGCTGCAAATATACTTTCAACCGTCTTGGAAGCGGAAACATTATTACAATATATTAATGTTTGGTTGCCATCAGAATCTTCGTGAACTAATCGAAAATTATTATACTTGGGTTTATACCGCAACATATTCATCATCCGCCGTATAATCAAATTCAAGGTTATAATTAACCTTTCTTGTCCCGTCTAACAAATTAGCTTGATCTAAATAGTCGTATACTGTTTCTGGGTATTTGCTTTTTCCGTTATCGGTATATACATTTAGATCCATACCAGACTCAATCGCACCTTTTGCCATTTCCACAATAGCATTAATTATTGCTTCGCGTTCACCGTGCTGGTTTAAGTATATTTTTTTCTTCATAAACTCGATATGAATATATTTATCAATACCCATATATGCGTTCCAAATCAAACGATAAACGGCCTGCGACAATATCACTAATGATTTATCAGCGTTCTTAAAAACCCGCTTGATTTCATCTTCAGTGTATTCTGTCATATTAGTCATCGCGTTAATCGTGATATAATATTCTTCTTTTATAAAATCATATTTAACCATTGTGTTTTGTGTAATCATTTTAAACCCCCTAAAAAGGAAATGGGAGCGAACCGTGTCGCCACAAATCGCCCCCATCATTTTAAATAATTGTAAACTTAGCAAATAATGCTTTATTACCAACGGTCGAAATTGTAGTTACGGCATCGCCAGTAAATTCAGCATTGTCATACCAACCGTTAAACGTATACAAATCTCTTGTTGCATCTTCCAAAGTAATCGGTAAATCTGTTACATCAAACGTTGCGGGGTTAGCCACATCATTAGTTCCGTCATTTAAAGTATAAGTAACGGTATACGTAACAATAGTCCATTGCGCGTAGAATGTATCGGCGGCTGTAAATCTATCGCCATCTTCTACTGGGAATATTCCAGATTCGTCATAAGCCCATCCTGTCAAGGTATAACCTGACCGGACTGGTGTAGGAGCTAAGTCGAGAATCTCGTCATCATTTGTATCTCCGCTCACACTCACGTCAGTAGTAACACCGCCTATATTACCGCCGTTAAGATCGAATGTGAGCGATACTATTCCGATGGTACTGTATAAACTTTTTTACGACAAGTCAGCACATCAAGCAAGGTATCTTTGTAAACAATGCGCCCTTGCAACGCTGAAGCGCCAATATGAACGCCATCTTTCAAATCGTTAATTGCTGGGAGTACTTTCCAATCTTCTACCGTTTGCGCCCATAAAGGGCTAAATACGATATACTCTACTTGGTCGTCACCAGCCACGTCGCCCTCATACAATAGGTTCGGGCTCATGTAAACATTAACACCAGCGATTTTGTTAATAACGCCATCGCGCGCTAATTCAGCACCAATTTGCGATGCAGTATTAGCATATTTAACGTCGCCCAATAAAGTTGCTTCTGTTTCCGGACTGATAACAATCCTCATCATATCGGGTGTAATTCCAAGCTTCTTTAATTCTTTAATCGTTGCAACAATCGAAGTATATGCATCGTTAACAGTCAATTTCGCTGTCGATGATTCGGCGGTTGTAGTAGCCTGTAATACACCGATAGCATACATTTCTTGAGTTAATCCGAGCGAATAACCGGCCGAGTCCAATCGTTGCGCTACGACATTGTCCGGAACCGCTGCCGCTTCATAGTTGTCAATTAATTCATTTACCGCTTGGTCTTGGTCAACTAATACTTGTACATATTCAGTCGCACCAAATGTTAACGCTTTACCAGTTTGAACGTTGTACGCCCCAACTGCTACTTCTGTATTACGTTTTGGAATCTTGACCGCGCCGGCTTTAGGATCGCCCTCGAAATCTCGGCCAAATAATGACCGAACTACTAACTGTTTTCTTTTGATCGCAATTATTGCATTTGCATACCTTTCCTGCAATTCATGCGTGCCACTGGTTGGCAATAAAGGATTAGCCATAATATAATTTACCTCGTTTTTCTATGGCGGGGGTTGCCGCTCATGTTATAGTTTTATTCCCGGGTGTTTTTCTTCAAGGATTTTTTCAAATCCCATTTTTTCAGTAGTTGCCCCCGGCGGTACTACTTTAACTCCAGTTGTTATCGGTTTAGTTGCAAATAATTCTGGTTTTTCTTCTTGATATATTGCTAACGCCTTTGCCCAATCGGTTTTATCGTCGACTTTTTTCCCGATTGTGTACGCAAGATAATCACGCTTTTCGGCATCAGTTATTCCAAGTTCCAATAGCGACGTGTCGCGCAACATTTTTTCCTGTTTTGCCGTAAGTTCAGCGTGCGTGGTTTTCAACGTCTCGTGTTCTGCTAAATGGTCTGCAAAGGCTTTCTCATCTTTGAATCCTTTGTCTGCCAAATATTTAGCAATCGCTTTTTCTGTGTCTTTGGCGACAATACCATTGATACTTTCGTTAACTTTAACCTCGACAGCTTCCCAGTCGATTACACCATCGTGAGTATTTTTCGCAACAATTCTATCAATTCTATCCATGATACCCTCTCTTTTAATGTCTTGAGCAGACATCCGCGAATTTAGTCGGCATCGCGCTGCCCATATTTTCATGCCTTGGTTTTAAACCCCAAGCGGTTTATTTCACATATTCTAAATAACAACGGCAATTAATTCTTTCTCCCGGGGGTAATCGTATATCGCCCGGATGATTGGCTTTCATTCCTGCCGCTTTGAAATCATCGTAAATATTAACCTCTTGATCCGCAACGTTATCGTGCCATGCCGTATCTCGAACATCATCATCTCTTTGCGTTCGCCATATTTTCTTTTTCATGCCAACTGACGCTGCTTCTTCATTCTTTCTTTTCTCTAATATTTCATGCCCCTCAGTTCTTAGCGCCCTTATTGACCTAACTTTAGAAGCGTATCTTTTTTCCAAAGTCTTTGTTATTTCTTCTTCGGTTTTATTGGCTCTTCTTAAAACTCTTGCTTCGTACATGATATTTGGCGTTTCAACCTTAACTGGCGTTGTTTTCACTTCAGGTGGATGCTTCATTACAAACTTAGCAAACTCTTTTTCAGCGCCCGGAATGTATGTATCTATAATCTTGGTCTTAGGTATAACGCCTTGCATTTGCAACGCGATATTTGCAAACACCGCTGTTACAAGCGCAATATTGCCGTCTAACGCTTTTTCTTTCTCACCCGCTATAATTCCTTTGATATAATTAGAATATTGCAACCAAGCGTATATTGCGATGAAATAGATAAATGCTTCTTCTAAATCATCACGTTGTTTCCGCGTCATTTTCCATTCCCTCTACAGGTTCATACGCTTGAATGATTGCTTTTTTTCGTGCTATTTCTTCTTCATACATCTTGATTGCTTCTTCGAGCGGTATCTTTAATGTTTTCGCAACCGCATAATACGGTGGAATATAACCTTTGTCGGCTAAGTTAGTCCAGTTCAACGCGATTGCTTCATCGTCTTGAACAATTGAATCATCAAACTCAACCTTGATAACGATTTCATTTGGATCGCCATTATATCTCCCTACTGTTTTTTCTAAGACAAGTATTGACCGAATCATATCTTTAATAGCTCTTCCAAGGATTTTTTCATGCTTTTTCTTTGTTTTATAAGTTTCTGCGCTTGAATGAATAACATTCTTTTCGTTTTGATACTGACCTTGCTCATTGAATAAATAAAAGTTCTTTCCTAAACCGGCTCTAAATCCGATTGTCTGCAAGATTTTATTTAACCCAATTTCAAGCATGTCCATTCGGAAATCGCCTTGAAAGTATTCAATAGCCTTTTGTCCGTCGTCTCCATTTTTACGCCGGATAGGCAAAGCCATTAAACACGTGTCTTTTCGATTGAAATAATTAACGAATTGCACTTCTCCGGTTTCTTCATTATCAACCATTTTAGTTTCTAATAATTGTGAATCAACAATAATTCTTGTGCGGTTATCTTCAGCTTCCGATTGAAACATATCGAATAATGTATCTGCGATTTTAAAGTATGAGATCATCGTTGAGTATACGCTTACACCATACGGAGAATTAATGTTATGCTGGTTTTGAATGTTTGGCTTGATAACTTGAAATCCGGGGGTTGCTGAATCAAATGTAAATGAGTAATCTAACCCCGTTCCTTTGCCTAATACATAATCTAAGCTTGTTCTCTTTCCTACGTTCTGCGAATCGCCAGATATATACGCTTCGTGTGTTACTGTATATTTACCATTTTTAATTTCGTGATACTGTATATGAGTGTAATACTTTTTTTCGATTGCTTGCTGGCTAAACGTTGCTAAAGCAGTTACTCTTCGATTGTTCCATGCCAACGGTAACGCGTTTTCAAAGTTAATGAAATCAAGTTTAGTTTCGCCATTGTCAAGATACTCAACTATATAACCCATACCCATGCCGAAAGATGTTTCAATTATCGCCGCCACGTTTTCATCAAAGTTATTATCTTCCAATATTTGGTTAACAAGCGTACTTGTTGGCTCATCTTCTATGATAATATGACATTTCTCATTCCACAGCAACGTGGCCATATCTTCACATAGTTTTTTAGGCATGTTCATTGTTTGGCGCTCGAACGATTCGGTAATGCCATTTATTTTCTGGGTAAACGTATGAAACTCATTAACGCTTCCTCTGAACCAAGACAGCCATTCTTGTTGTTTTAATTGTATATCGCCAATAATTGGGTTATAACCGTGCCTTTTTGTTACATTTGCTAAACTACTAATATATTTGCTGTCCACAATTTGCCCCCTTTTCAGTTCTGACATAACCTTTGGCACGTAATATTGCCGATTCAATCATCGGAATATCATCAAGCCACCCATACTCGCAACTATCTAAACTGTCAATATCTGTCGTTCCATCGTCTCTTCTATTGCCATTGGCGTCTCGTTCGCATTCGATTAAAGCCTTTATTAAATGTTTGCAAGACGGATCAATTTGCATATAGCCCGGCAACGCACACATTAGATTCATTATCGCTATTCTTTCCTCGATCGCTGAGTCATACTTTTCACCGCGTGGTTGTTTGTTTGTTTCTTCAATGATTACATACCCAATCGCCCGGCGTATTCTTTCGCGTTTTAAATAACTCCAGAAATGCTTAGCTGCGCTGTCAACATACGCTCTCATAACCTTGCCATAGGTTTTGTAACACTCTTCAGCAAACCTGAAGAAGTCGTCAGCGTATTCGATCACGCCTTTGTCGCCTTGGCTCACTGTGTTTTTATGCCAGTATTGTTTTGGGAATCTTACACCAGTCCAGTTTGGCAATAAGCCATACAATACAAACGATGTTGCGTTTGTTTCGCCATAATCAACGCCAATAAACAAGTGCATGAATTGTTTTTCTTCAACGTGTTTAACATGAATTCTTTCATCAAACTTCTTGTAAACTGTGCCACTTAAATTAGCTGGTTGCCCTAAATAAATAGATTTATATTGCTCAAAATCAATTTCTTTCATCATTTCAATTTCTTCTAACGCAGGTTCACCAATCCAATTATGCTGTTGCCATTCAGGCAAGTCGTTATAATTAGTATGCTGTATATATGTGTCTTGCCGGTCTTGCATCGTAGAAAGCCATTCATATACCCAGTGCGTTTTTTTAGGTGGTGGGTTAAACTCGTACAGAATGATAAACCAATCCTTGCTGCCTCTAATGAAGTTAGCAATTACGTTGTCCATATCAAACTTACTTGCAAACTGCGTAATTTCAAATAGCCACAATATTTTTATTTGATTACCATCTTTGGTTGGCCTTGCGCCTTTCATTGATTCATAATCATTTAATCCAACAAAATGCACGTAATTGCCTTGTGGTGTTTTAATAAACATTGGCGATGATTTACCGGTTGGGTAATCTCTCTCGGGCGTTAGCGGCCACCCAAGGCGACTAAAGCCAATTCTCAACCCAGCGAACGTAGTATCACGATGGTCTTTATAGTTGGCTCTGACTACGGCACACTCCGCTGTTGAATCGGACAAAAACAAGTATGGTATCTTTACTTCATTCTTTGATGACTTGCCGCTTGATCTACCGCCCTTGTCAATTTGATGCCGAGTAGTCCTATCAGCGAAATGTTTAAGGTGAGGTTTTGCCACAATTTCAGATATACGTATTATCTTCCGCCCGGGATAACGTTGTTCAATCGTCTTTGCTGTCATCGGCAATTACCGGAGGAGTTTGATTAACATTAGCATCAATTACCGTTCTATCGCGCCAATCTGTCGAGTTACGGTTTTTAGTCCAGTATATTTGAGCCGTCGTATCGGCCTTTTGAAACTTTCTAACACTAACCTTTGATCCGTCAATTATAATTTCTTCCTCGTAATAATACCCAGTGGCATTTTTGAATAAGGCATTTTCAACTAAACAGTCAGCAATGTCCTTGGTTATTTTTAATGCGTTGTCTAATTCGGGAAATTGTTTAATCCAGTCGTATAATGTCGCGGGGTTAATTCCTATATTACCAGCTACTTCTTCTTTGGTTAAACCGCGTCGAGTCCAACCCGAAATTAAAGTAAGCCCATCTTCGGTAATCCAAAAATCATACTTTGGTTTTCTTCCGACTTTCATAGTTTCGTCTCCTAATAACACAAAATAGGGATATTTCCCCTTTTCAGATATAATATAACACCCCATAAAAAAAAGCGCAAGATAAATATGCGCTTATTTCGCGTTTTATTTCATTTGGTATTGTTTATATGGGTTTTAATAAAATCGTTGCCATAGACCTGTTTTGTCGGTATTACGCTTATTTACCAATTAACTATGTCCTTTTCAAGTTCCCGCATGTACTCGTCAATGTATTGCTGCGCAAGATCGCCGATGGTTGCTTTTGAGTTCTCCCCTGATGTTTTCGATAAACGCTATCTTATTCATTTACACGAAAAGCCTTTCAATATTTCGTTAGCCGTTTCAATAATATCTTCCGCATAGCGTTCCATAAAGTTGCATAATTCTTCATAGTCAAAAGATTTCTTTGCTAAAAGATATTGATCAACATAAGCATGAGTAACCTCATGAATTGTCGTGTCACGCGTTTGTTGTTCGTCCATATTGTTACTAATGAATATTTGGTGTGAAGTTGGCGCGCAACAACCGTTCAATCCACCGCCAGTGTTCAATTCAACTCCAGTGTGCGGCACAAACTTCGCTTCCCATTTAATTCTACCAATGTTTACTATCATATAATTCCTTTCTCTCACAATTTGTCATTTGAATACTGCTTTCTTTTCTAACTCATTCAAGTTTTCTTTCAGCAATCCATCAATGATTTCGGCGATCTGCGCTTTGGCGTTCACGCCGTCCGTTTTAGCAAGGGTGGATAAAGTTTGCAAGACCGAAAGAGGTATAGTGATGGTGGGGATTGCGTGGAACGTACCGCCGGAAACGTTTAGAGGCAATGGGTATGTTGAATACAATAATTCATACTTGCAGACATTGTTTGGCGGTGTGCAATACGTACCATA
>Ga0265297_10009004_pt1 | contig 13096 bp, 11 predicted proteins | sample Munlanlwell13791_FD_192502 | JGI IMG/M metagenome (GOLD analysis project Ga0265297, IMG submission 192502) | Leachate microbial communities from a municipal landfill in Southern Ontario, Canada - Leachate well 137-91 | ecosystem: Engineered > Solid waste > Landfill > Unclassified | place...
GCTTGAAGGCCTCAAAGACGTCCTTGGAGAGGTGCTTTGACATGGTGGCCATGCCAAAGGTATTCTCCCCGAAGTAGGTAGAGACCTTCTTGGGAGAAGGGAGTTTGTCTAGGTTGATGCTCGTGATTGAAGATAGAATTTCCTGTCTTACGCTCATATAATCCCCTTTCCAATTGACCAGCTTAATCTTATATTATAACCGCTTATTAACAAAAAAACAGAGGCACTCTCCACATTCAAGAGAACGCCTCTGTTCTCTGCATTATTTCTGCATCTCTGCATAAAAATAAGCCATAAGATGCCTATATTTTAGTACGCTTATTTATACAAGTAAAGAAATTATTCTTTTGGTAACCTGTTTTTTACCCTATTGCCTTGCTTCCTTTTTCCTCTGTCCTGATGCGCACGCACTCTTGTAAATCCAGAACAAATATTTTACCGTCACCTATCTCCCCGGTTTTTGCTCCTTTTATGATTGCCTTGACGGCGGGTTCGACAAAATTGTCATTGACCGCTATTTCAAGACGGACTTTGCGCAGCAGATTACCTGTTTCTTTGGCTCCGCGGTAAACCTCCGCCACCCCCATCTGTCTTCCGTGCCCTAAAACCTCGCTCACGGTAATCAAATTAATATCCGATTTATACAGCTCCTCCTTTACCTCCTCCAGCTTATGCGGCTGGATTATCGCAATAACCAATTTCATATTCCCTCCCTCGCTTTTTAAGATTTTACCGTTCATTCCAATACGGTATAGGCCCTTTCGTGATGCTGAGTCAAATCAAGACCCATGGCTTCAGTCTTTTCATCGACTCTTACCCCGATAAATATATCCACCAGTTTATAGATAAGCAAAGTCACTACCGCGGTATAGACTATAGTTATCCCTACCGTGGCAAGCTGGATCAAAAACTGTTTGGGGTTACCGAAAAATAAACCATCAGCCCCCGCAGGATTAACTAATTTGGACGCAAACAATCCGGTAGCCAAAGCTCCCCAAATGCCCCCTACGCAATGCACTCCGAATGCATCCAGCGAGTCATCGTAACCGAACAGCGGTTTCACCACAGTCACGGAGATAAAACAGAATACGCTTACCAGTACCCCGATGATTACCGCAGGAATTACTCCCACGAATCCCGCAGCCGGCGTAATAGCAACCAGTCCCGCTACCGCTCCGGAACAGACTCCGAAAATGGTAGGTTTCCCGTTACGCATCCATTCTATCAATGCCCAGCTTAAGCCCGCGGCGGCAGCGGCGGTATTGGTTACCACAAAGGCATTGACCGCAATACCGTTGGCGGCGAGAGCGCTCCCGGCATTAAAACCGAACCACCCGAACCACAATAAGGCAGTGCCCAGAACCACAAAAGGCATATTATGCGGGGTCGGTACATTTTTGTCGAGGTTAGACCTTCTCCCTAAAACGATCGCCGTGACCAAAGCCGCTATCCCGGCATTAATATGCACTACCGTTCCCCCGGCAAAGTCAAGCGCGCCCATATTCCGCAGCCAGCCTCCCATTCCCCAAACCCAATGGCATAACGGGTCATACACGAAAGTTGCCCAAAGCAGGGTAAAAGCAAAGAAAGCGGAGAATTTCATCCTTTCCGCGAAAGCACCGATAATCAAGGCGGGAGTGATCACCGCGAACATTGCCTGAAAAATCATAAACGCCTGGTGAGGAATAGTGCCCGCGTAATCACCATAAGGCTCAAGCCCCACTCCGTTCAATCCCAGCCAAGAAAAACCGCCCCAAAAACCATCCGCGGGGGCGAATGAAAGGCTGTAGCCGAAAAGGACCCATTGCACGCTCAAGGCGCTCATAATGATGAGACATTGCATCAAGATGCTCAACACATTTTTCCTCCGGACCATGCCGCCGTAAAAAAAAGCCAACCCGGGCGTCATCAAAAGAACCAGGGCTGAAGAAATTAGAACCCAAGCAGTATCACCAGCGTTTATCATTTGCCGCTTCCTCCTTTTGTTAATTGCACATATGTTTGCTCAACTGATAAAAAATGCTCAAAAAAACTGAGCATCTGAAATCCGCTTTCAAATGCCCAGTTTCTCTCTTACTATTCTGGCATAAAGCCTGTTTATCCTGCCGGTCTTAAACCACCGCTCCAAAGTGCCTATCTGAATATCCATTTTCCTGGACAGCTCATATAAAGTATATCCATTCTTTATCTTCAAGCTTCTTATCTTCTCGATAAGCTCCCTATCCAACATTTTGTTAAACGGCAGTTTCGCCTTTTTCGCCGGTCCTTATTCTCAAAACGTCCTCGACCGAAGAGACAAATATCTTGCCGTCACCGATCTCTCCCGTCCTGGCGATTCTGGATATGGTATTGACGATCTTATCTGCCTCGTTATCCTTAACCACTACTTCGATTTTGATCTTGGGCAAGAAATTAACCTTATACTCCCTGCCGCGGAATTGTTCGACAAGCCCCTTCTGCCTGCCGTGCCCTTCGATATGAGTAATCATCATGCCCGGGCAACTCAACATCTCCAGGGCTTCGGTGATTTCCTCGAGCTTCTCCACACGTATAACCGCCTCTATTTTTTTCATCGTGTTAACCTCCCTTTGCCGCCCCGCTTAAAAGGCGGGGCGGCAAAATTAATTGACAAATTATCCCTGATTCGTGGTATAAAAATTCGGATAAGCGGGTGTCCCGTGCTCAAATATATCGAGCCCTTTCAACTCCTCATCAGGAGCAACCCTGATCCCTACAAACTTATCCAGCAGTTTAAATACCAGATACCCCAACCCAAAAGCCCAGACAACACACACCACTGCGCCGATGGCTTGAGCGATCAACTGCCCATACCCTCCCCCGTAGAATAAACCTTTGACTAACGGACCCTCAGTGGTATAAAGCCCATAGGTACCGTCGGCAAACAAGCCCACGCTGATCAGGCCCCATACCCCGTTTATGCCATGCACGCTCACTGCGCCTACGGGATCGTCTACTTTCATCGCTTCCCAGAAATAAACACTTAACACAACCAAAACGCCAGCTACCGCTCCGATAACCACGGCAGCCCAGGCCTCAACCCAGGCACAAGGCGCAGTTATTGCGACCAGGCCGGCAAGGCATCCATTGAGCATCATGCCCACGTCCCATTTTTTGGTCTTCATAAAAACCAAAAGTATGGCAACTGCGGCTCCCGCTGCCGCGGCAAGATTGGTATTTACCGCGATAACGGATATTCTCAACTGGTGCGCGGAGAACGTCGAACCCGGGTTAAAACCGAACCATCCAAACCAGAGTATGAACGTACCCAGGGCAGCAAGGGTTATACTGTGTCCCGGTATAGCCTTAGGCTTACCGTCCTTGCCGAACTTTCCGAATCTCGGACCCAAGACAAAAGCCCCGGCTAACCCCACAAAACCGCCTATGGTGTGCACTACCCCGGAACCTGCGAAATCAATATGCCCAAGTCCGAAAGGAATCTTGGAAAGCCATCCGCCTCCCCATACCCAATGCCCGTAAATAGGGTAGATTATGGCGATTACCGCTAAGCTATAGAGAAAATACGCCTTGAATTTAAGGCGCTCCGCGATTGCTCCGGATACGATAGTCGCCGCTGTCCCGGCGAATACAAGCTGCCAGAAGAACATCAAATAAGTCCCTACATCGTAGCTGTCTCCATGTAAGAACCATCCGGTAGTCCCGATCAGCCCGCCGTAATCCTGACCCATCATAAAAGCATAACCAACGGCCATAAAAACAAGCGAAGCCATGACAAAATCAATAACGTTCTTGGCCATAAGATTGGTGGCGTTCTTGGCGCGGCAAAAACCTGCCTCGACCATAGCGAACCCTGCCTGCATGAAGAAAACCAGGAATCCGCAAACCAATACCCATACGTAATCTATGGGCGCGGAAGCGTTATCCGCCAGGGTTTGCGCTCCCGTAGGATCGGCAGCAAAGGCTGAGAGGGGTATCACCGCGGAAACAAACAACCCCGCCAACAAGGCCATCGCCACTACTTTTTTGCTTCTAAACCACTTTTTTAGCTTCTCTTTCATAGTGCACCTCCCGATAAGAACATACTGCTCTCCTTTCTTGTATTATTAAAACGCGTAGCTCAAATAAACGCCGCCGTACAACCTGTTTTTCTGATTCCCGTTACTCTTATCGCTTATATTTCCCCAAGGAATAGTATAGTTTATGTTAGGCTTACAGCTTAGATTCTTTAATAACGGAATAGTGACCCCGGCGCCTAATGCCGCATCGCCTCCCTTGCCGCTGTAATACTGCTTATTATTGAAACCTACATGTCCCGATAAATCCAGGCTCAAGGCGTATTTACTCACGGTGAAGGGGATACTGTGAGAAAGGTTTAGTACAGTGTAGCTCCCCTCCCCTCCGCCATCGACCTTCCTGCCGAAATCGTAATAGTAATATATTGCCGGGGAAAGAGGGAGCTTAGTAAAAGTTATGCCCCCGTAAACCTCACGGCTGAACCCCCTGGGAGAACCATCGGGTTCGGCATCCGGAAAATCATAGTAAGTAAAACCGGTGGAAAGGTCCACACTTGAAAAACTGTATGTATAATCGAATAAATAATCCACTTCGCTCGACTTACAAGTATCTTTATTTTGCAGGTCATGATTGAACCAGATGCCGACCTTTATCCTGCCCAATTTGGATTCCGGGCTGGTTACATAAAAACCGGGCTGCACTACCGCATCCCCGTCAAGCATAATACCTCTCCACATATATAAGGAGTTGAAAGCCACATCTCCTGATACCTCTATCCCGGTAGTCGAAAGCAAACCATCCAAAAGGCCCTCATCCGCGCGCGCCGGCTGGAACAAAAACATGCTTGAGATCAAACATAAAAGCATCCCTATCCCGAATCTCTTCATGACTCCTCCTATAAAAAGAGCAGGCGTCTTGCCCACTCCAAACGGTTTAGACGCCTGCGTCTTTTAAAGCAAAAAGCGTTCTACTTGCATAGAACGCCGGTGTCAAATCTTTACACTTCAGTGTGTATATTAAATTGTCCTTACAATACTACAAGTAAAAAACAACAAAATCTGGTAACTAAAACTTATCTATATGCCTGTATGACTTCTGCCTTATCTTCTTTACCGCCTTTACCACGCTTACGTGGGATACTCCTGTTTTGCTGCCTATCTCGCGGGTGGTAAGGCCTTCGGAAAGAAAAAGAAGGATATTCTTTTCTTTCGGGCTAAAACCGTTGTTCAAGATGGAAGCGGCTACCATTTTGACGTCAACACGTTCCCGAGTGCCATCTTCTATGGCATGGGAGCTCAATAACGCCTCTGCCGCACGCGCGCCATCCTGAGGATCGGATAAAGATTCAAGGCTTATTACGTTTGGTTTTTCGTTTATTTTCCGGATACAGTTCTTGAGATGGAAATAACACCCCTGCAGTATATAGCTGTCCGTTTTATTTTCCAGCCTTCCCGAACAAAAACTATTCCAAAGGTGGAAAACAGCCTCCTGATACAGGTCGTCATGGTCAAAAGAACGGTAGCGCCCGTTCAATTTATAGGCTATCCTCTTGATCTTTGGAGAAAACTTGCCGATTAACCCCTGGAAACAAGCTTCTTTTGTCATTTTGATATCTCTGCTTAAAAAAAGGCGTCCCTACCCCCGTTAGGGGATAAAGGACGCCTCAGTCCTAAAAAATAATGAGTCTTCCGGGCAGCCACTGCCCAAAAGACTCAATTGTCTTTACGGTACTCCTATGTATTTAAAGATTAGCACAAGGTTAAACAAATGTCAAGTATAAATTTCATCGGACACTGGCATTCTTGACCACATATACTTCATTCTTTCCCAAAACCTTTCTTATCTCCTTTTCCACCGGCGGAGGCGCGAATGCAGGATGCAGAGTAGTCCGGAACTCATAAGGCAGGCCGGAGGCCCTGATTAAAAGCATGCTGCGCGCAATCTCATACATATCGACAGTAACGCCGCTTGCGGTATTATACCAGGCCCCAAAATGCGCCTTTATATCCATAGCTATATAATCAAGGCAAGGCAGTATTTCCGCCAGAATATCCGGCCTGCTCCCATTGGTATCGAGCTTTACCGCATAGCCCAGGGAACGCACCCGGCGCACCGCATCAGGCAAATCTTCCTGGAAGGTAGGCTCCCCTCCACAGAACACCACCCCCTCCAGTAACCCCTTCCTTTTCTCCAAAAAAGCGATTACCTGTTCAAAATCAAGGGGTTCCGTGAAAAGCTCCGGATAGACAAGCTGGGGGTTATGGCAATACGGGCAGCGGAAATTACACCCCTGGGTAAAAATAACCGCGCACACCTTTCCCGGATAGTCGACAAGAGATGATTTGACAAACCCCCTATTCTCATAGCGCCGCCTTATAAGTTTTTCTCAGATGAAATTCCTCTTTCTTCCCGTTATTCCACTGGTTCACCGGCCTCAAATAACCCACTATCCTCGAGTACACCTCGCTTGGCTTTCCGCATTTCGGGCAAAGGGGAAAATCACCCGCCACATACCCGCAATCCGGGCATACGCTGAAAGTGGGCGTAATGGAAAAGTACGGCAGTTTGTAATTCATGCATATTTTTTTAATCAAGTCTTTTAATGCCAGGCGGTCCTTTATCTCCTCTCCTATATATAAATGCACAACGGTGCCGCCGGTATACTTTGTCTGTATTTCATCCTGCAAGTCGAGCATCTCGAATATATCATCTGTATAATCCACCGGTAAATGCGTAGAATTGGTATAAAAGGGATTGCCCAAGGCGGAAATCTTCCCCCTGCTGGTCAACAAATCGGGATATTTTTCCTTATCCACGCGGGCAAGACGATAGGAAGTGCCCTCCGCGGGGGTAGCCTCGAGATTATACAGATTGCCGCTCTCCTCCTGGAATCCAAGCAGTTTCTGCCGCATAAAATCCATGGTCTTGATGGCAAACTCCCTGCCTTTTTCGCTGGCAATATTGTCCCCGAGAAGATTCAGGCAAGCTTCATTCATCCCGATTATCCCTATGGTAGAAAAGTGATTCTTCCAATACCTCCCGAACCTCTCCTTTATCCCCCTGAGGTAAAATTTCATGTAGGGATACAGGTTTTCTTCGGTAAAAGACTCCAGCACCTTTCTCTTGATCTCCAGGCTTTCCTTGGCCAAATCCATCATTTTTCCCAGGCTCTCAAAGAATTCATATTCATCCCCGGCAACAAAAGCTATGCGCGGCATATTGATAGTTACCACACCGATAGAACCGGTAAGGGGAGAGGAACCGAACAATCCTCCTCCCCTGCGGCGCAACTGCCTGTTATCGATCCTCAGCCTGCAGCACATACTCCTGGCGTCCTCCGGGCTCATATCCGAATGAATAAAATTAGCCAGATACGGGAGCCCGTATTTGGCGGTAACCTGCCAGAGTATCTCCAGATTTGGATTATCCCAGTCAAAATCCTTCGTTATATTGTAAGTGGGTATGGGAAAAGTAAATACGCGCCCCTTGGCATCCCCTTCAAGCATCACCTCCAGGAAAGCGCGGTTGAACATGTCCATTTCCGGCTTAAATTCCTCGTATTTCTCTTTCTGCAGCTTGCCTCCTATAATCACCCCCTGCTGCGCATAATAAGACGGAACGGTAAGATCCATAGTCACATTGGTAAATGGCGTCTGGAAACCTACCCGCGTGGGGACATTGACGTTAAAAAGGAACTCCTGGAGGGCCTGCTTTACCGCTTTATACCCCAGGCCGTCAAAACGTATAAAAGGGGCAAGCAGCGTATCGAAGTTGGAAAAGGCCTGGGCTCCCGCCGCTTCACCTTGCAGCGTATAAAAGAAATTCGTGATTTGCCCCAGGGCGGTACGCAAGTGTTTTGCCGGATACGACTCCACCTTGCCGGCAGCCCCCTTGAATCCCTCAATAAGCAGATCATAAAGGTCCCAGCCGACGCAATAAGCGCTGATTATCCCCAGGTCATGAATATGGAAATCCCCTTCCAGGTACGCATTCTTAATGTTCTCCGGGTATATTTTATTAAGCCAATAAACCTTGCTTATTTCGGAAGATATGTAGTTATTCAGCCCTTGCAGGGAAAACCCCATATTACTGTTTTCCTTAACCTGCCAATCCGCGCGGGACAAATACTGATCGACCAAATCGACGTTGAATTTCGAAGTTATCTGCCTTACCCCCTTGCGTTGCTGGCGGTAAAGGATATAAGCCTTGGCGGTCTTCTTATACGGGGACGCCAGCAGGACTTCTTCGACTATATCCTGTATCTGTTCAACCGTGGGCGTCTGCCCGAGCTCAAGCTGGGAAGCCAGGCTTAATACCTTGATAGTCAGGATCCTGGCCGAATCCTCCTGGAATTCCCCGGTAGCCCTGCCCGCCTTGGCGATAGCGTCGGTTATCTTCCTGGCGTTAAAATCGACTTCTTCGCCGTTCCTTTTTATAATACCCTTGAACCCCTCCTTGATGGATATCTCCATACATCCTCCTTATCAGTTCTTGAAAAATTCATCACGCGCTTTCGACGCCAAAAAAGAAGTGAGATCGAGAATCTTTTCTGCATTTTTTTGAGACAAAGGCCCCATACCGCAAGCAGGAGTAAAGATTGCGCTCTCCGCCAATAAATTATAAGACACTCCTTTCCGTTTAAAACAATCAAAAACACAAACCAGTCTGTCGTAAACCTCGTCTTTGCCGATATTTTCTCTATATCCGGCTGTCGGAACAAATCCAAAGGAAATCATTCCCCCTTTTTGTATAAACCTTTTAATTTCTTCCGGATAAAGCGCAAAATTCTCTCCGAAGGAATAGGAATCGAAACTAATAATGTCTGCCCCTGAATCAAAAGGTATTCGCCAATCTAAGTTTCCGCAGCAATGCAATCCAAGCAATATTTGTTTATCCCGCTCTCTTATAAAATCAAACATATTTTTAACAATTGAAGCGGCTTTTTCTGTGCTGACAGGCATATATGCCGATCCCAAACCCCACAAAGAAGGCTCATCAAAGAAGACGACCGGGATTTTTCCTATTTTCTTTATTTCGCTTGCCTGCCAAAGTCCTTTCATAGCCAGTCCTAAACTTATGGCTTCCGACAATTCGTCATTAAAAATCAACGGATACCCGTCTCTTCCCGTTACTGAAAGTAAAAATGTAACCGGGCCCGTGACCTGGGTTTTAATTAAAGATACGTCTTTATCTTGGCATTTCTTGAGCATAGGATAAAAACTTGCCCAATATTCCGGGCTTATCTTGAAATACTCATAACAATTGGATGACACGTAATCATAGAAAGCGTTCAGAGTTTTTTTCTCATCGCTTGTTTTGTCAAAAAAAACTTTCCTGTGCTGTTGGTCCTGGCCAAGGCAAGGAAGATTCTCGCTAAACTGCAAGAACAGATTCTCTCTTGCATCTTTTTTGGGAAGTTGCGGGATATAAGGCATTCTGGGACAAAACTCCAAAGAAAGATCACAAGCCTCATCCACCTCAAAGCAGGGAAGGCTGCCTATTCCGGTAACGCGCAGGTTTACATCTATTTTTTTTAGTACAGAGACCGGATTATTATCGACCAGCATATCTTTTCCCGACGAATATATACGTATTGCTTCTATGGCATGCGGCTATCGTCACGGTATTTACAACGCAGCTTACAAGTCACATCCATAAGTATAGGCAACGACTCCTTTACCTCGGGCCAGGCCCTTGTTTTCAACCCGCAGTCCGGATTAATCCAAAAGTTTTCCTTTGATATGATTCTTAAAGCTCTGGTCACTATATCAAACATTTGTCCGGGAGAGGGGGAGGCCGGAGAATGGATATCCCAAACCCCCAGTCCGATCTGGCGCTTAAAATCTACCCCTTCAAAACATTTTATAATGTCCCCTTTGCTTCTGGAAGCCTCGATTGAAATAACATCGCAATCCATCTGGTTGATATAATCAATAATCTCTCCGAAATCCGAATAACACATATGGGTATGTATCTGAGTATTAGGGCTTGTGTTTGTCGCAAGATTAAATGATTTTATAGCCCAGTCGAAATATTCCTTCCAATTGCGCTTCTTGAGCGGGGCCTTTTCCCGAAAAGCGGGTTCGTCAACTTGGACAATTTTAATCCCCATCTTTTCGTAATCAAGAATTTCATCTTTTAAGGCCAAGGAAATCTGGTATGCTGTTTCGGAAACCGGGACGTCTTCCCTGCAATAACTCCAGGAAATTATCGTAACCGCCCCCGTCAACATGCCTTTCACCGGTTTCTTGGTTCTTGATTGTGCGTATCCTATCTCATCGGTTGTCATTGCCGCAGGACGAGAGATATCTCCAAAAATTATCGGAGGTCTATAAATCCGGGTCCCGTAAGATATGACCCATCCTGAAGCCGTTGTGGCAATCCCGGCAAGCTTATCGGCAAAAAATTCCACCATATCCGTCCGCTCAAACTCCCCGTGTACAAGAACATCCAAACCTATTTCTTCCTGGAATTTAATAAGCCTGTCTATCTCTGAAAAAATATAAGTTTTATACTCCTGTTGATTTAAACCGGCAAGAAAAGCGGCTCTTTTTTTCCTGAGCTCTGGAGTCTGCGGAAAACTCCCTATTGTAGTAGCGGGAAATAATGGCAGGTTGAGTATTTTATTTTGCTGTTTTCTTCTGTCTGCCAATTTTACTTTCTTAACGAAATCCCCGGGCTTAAGAGATTTTATCTTCCCGCGTACGGATGCGTCCATTCCATAGTCTTCCAATTTTTGGAAAACGGGAATATCTTTTCCTCCCTCAAAACATTCTTTGATTGTGCGTATTTCAGCCAGCTTTTCTCGCGCAAAGGAAAGGCATGTCTTGAGATTCTTATCAATTTTCTCTTCGGCAGCCACAGAAACAGGTAAATGGTATAACGGAGAGGCATTGGAAAGCAAGATTTTATCCGCTTTACGGGCCAGCGATTTCAATTTAAGGATAGACTCGCTTATATTATTTGTCCAGACATTACGCCCATCCACCAAGCCTGCAATAAGCAGCTTATCAGAAGGGAATCCATGCTCCAGTATATAGTTGTAACTCATCTCTCCGCGGATAAAATCAAGACCTAAGGCTGATACAGGCAGGGATAACAACTCATGCATAAAATCCACGGAATCATAATAAGTAATTAAAGTTATCTTGCATCCACAATCCCCCAGCATACCATAACCCTTTTTTATAAGTTCGATCTCTTCCCGCGTTAAATCCATTACGAACGCAGGTTCATCAATCTGCGCCTGGCTGCGCTCTAACATGATTTCCTTGTATACTTCGATCAGGTTGAAAAAAAGGCGCTCAAAATCATCTTTTTTTATTCCCTTGGAAAGTTTTAGGAAGGTAAACGGACCTATAAATTGAGGAAAATCGCATTTTTTAAACACGAGAACCGCATTGTCGCAATTTGGGTAGAAGCGAGGTTCTTCTATCAAGCCAAAATCGGTTGCTAAATAATGATAATTGGTATTGAACCATTTGGTCATTTCCAAGGCGGAATTGCCTCGGCAAAGATTATAATATTCCATTAAATTCTTTGGATTGTATAACCCGCACAATACGGCGGTGTCCAGCATAGGGTCATAAAAAGACATTTCCCCTTCGGGAAACAAGGATATATTATCTTTATACGTTTTTATATTGTCTTCCTGGATCCGCAAAAGGCCCTCTTTTACATCTTCTTCTTTGTTTTCCCCCTTCCAAAATCCTTCTATCGTCTTTTTATACTCCCTTTTTGCGCCAATCCTGGGAAAACCATAAGCGTAAGTAAGCACATTCTCCTCCTCTATAAATACAAAATCCTTAAGCTAAAAGCTTAAGGATATCCCTGTTCTTGATCCTTCCGCGGGAAAATGCCGGTTGTCTGCGCCGGCACGCTTATACAGGCAGGTCTTCTGGCTTCCGGGTCTACCTACTTCCCACGCCTTCCCGCCCCTGGATTGCAGACAGTGGCTTATCGTGGATTTCGTATCCGGTTACAGCGGCGGGACCGCGCTTGATTTTACAAGCTTCCCTTTTATCCTGATTTGGCAGGACCTGTATATGTTTGTCTTGAAAAAATAAACCCGGTCTCCGTTTAGATGGAGATCGGGTCAAATAATCTTGGCTTGAAGACTATTTTAGCACCTCTCTCCCCGGAGGCCTTCGCGTTCTGACTTATAGGAGGTTTCAAGCCGCCTAAACACAGTTGCGGGTACAGTCCCGGGCTCTCACCGGATTCCCTGCTAAAATCTTTGTATTATTAAAACACTCCGGGCGGCAATTGTCAATTGCTTCTTTGCCGGAGTGAAGCTATTTACGGAAAGCTTCGAGCTGCCTGAGAAACGCGGGATCAACCTCTTCTCCCAAATCGATTACCCTATCGCAATGCTCGATGGAAGAAGCATATTCTTTTCTCATGAAATAATATACCGCCAGGTTGAAATGGGCAACCGCACAGGAAGGGTTTATGCGCACCGCAGTCTCCCATAAACTGACCGCCTCGTCTATCCTGCCGGAATCCGCATAATCGGCGGCAAGGTTATTGCAGGCCTCTATATACCCGGGGTCAAGCTCAAGGGCTTTTCTTGTCATCTCCAGCGACAATGCGTTACGGCCAAGGCTATGATAGGCATTACCGAGGTTATAATACGCGGTAGCCATATAGGGATCCATCTCTATAGCCCTCCCGCACGCCTTAACAGCTTCTTCATTCCTGCCTAAAGCAAAATAAAGAGAACCCAGGTCGTTATAAGCCTGCGCCAGGCGCGGATCTAACCGCACTGCCTGCAGGAACATCTTTACCGCCTTTTCCTTATCAAAACCCTCTGAATAAAGACGCCCCAGGTTGTAATAAGCAAGGGCGAACTCAGGATGGTACTTTATCGCCTCAAGGTACTCTCTTTCTGCGGCTGCGCAGTCCCCCCGTTCAAGGTATGCGTTCCCAAGGTTATTGTGTGCCATCGGGCTATAAGGAGAATGACATAAAGTTGCCTTATAGAAGTTTATTTCGCTGCTCCAATATTTATTCTGCCTGGCGGTAAGATAGGAATAGAAAAACAACAAAAAGATTATTGCGCACAAAGAAACAATCCTGAAACCTTTCTTTTTATGCAATTTAT
>Ga0265297_10009005_pt1 | contig 13095 bp, 13 predicted proteins | sample Munlanlwell13791_FD_192502 | JGI IMG/M metagenome (GOLD analysis project Ga0265297, IMG submission 192502) | Leachate microbial communities from a municipal landfill in Southern Ontario, Canada - Leachate well 137-91 | ecosystem: Engineered > Solid waste > Landfill > Unclassified | place...
TTGAGTGTGGGTAGGGTAGAGGAATCGGGGACATTTAATCCAAAATATTTTCCTCACTCCCCTCTCTCTGCTGGCGAAATTGGCTATCTTGTGACCGGTTTCCGCGAAGTTTCTGAAGCTCGAGTTGGCGACACCATAACGCTAAAAAATTTGCCGGCTAGCTCTCCCCTGCCCGGCTATATTGAAGTTAAGCCCTACGTTTATGCTTCAATCTTTTGTGCCGACGGGGATAAGTATCCGGAGCTCAAAGAAGCTATTGCTAAGTTAAAGCTAAATGATGCTTCCCTATCTTATGAGCCGGAACGATCCGACATGCTTGGTTTTGGCTTCCGTTGCGGTTTTTTAGGGCTTTTACATATGGATATTGTGCGGGAGAGGCTCGAGCGAGAATTTAATTTGGATTTGGTAATCACCACGCCAAATGTGATTTATAAAATTAAAAAACATAATAACGAGGAGAAAGAGGTTTACAAAGCTTCTGACTTACCTAACCCAGGAGAGTATTTGGCAATTTCTGAACCCTGGGCAGCTTTAGAGATTGTTACACCTAAAGAATTTATTGGTGGTATTATGGAAATTTGTCAGAATAAAAGATCGATCTACAAAAATACTCAATATTTAGATGAGAATCGCGTCCTTTTGCATTATGAGATGCCGCTATCTGAATTGATTATTGATTTTTACGATCAACTCAAAAGCATTTCAGAGGGCTATGCTTCACTAAATTACGAACTTATCGATTATCGAGAGGCCAAATTAACTAAGATTGATATTTTGGTAGCCGAGGATAAAATTGATGCCTCAAGTTTTGTGACTCATGCCGATAAATCGCAAAGAGAAGCGCGCAGAATTGTAGAACGATTAAAGGAGCTAATCCCGCGCCAAAATTTTGAGGTTAAAGTCCAAGCGGCCATTGGCGGAACTATTATTGCTTCGGAAAAAATCCCGGCTATGCGCAAAGATGTTATTGCCAAACTTTACGGCGGAGATGTAACCAGAAAAAATAAATTACTTGATAAACAGAAGAAGGGCAAGAAAAAAATGAAACAAATCGGCAAAGTTGCCATTCCTTCCGATGTGTTTATAAAAGTGCTAAAGAGCGCGGACTAAACGCTGAACGACGTTGAAGCCACGCGGACTAACGCGGAAAAAAACGAAACGCTCCGGCCTAGCTAAAGGTCGAAGCGATCGGTACTGCATGTGGTGATGCGATTGGTCTGTGGTCGTTACTGCGATCTTCCGATCGCTGCCTGAAGATGGTTGATGCGATCCTGAATGACTTCAAGGCGAACTCTACCCTGGTTATCTGTTGTCACCGATTCCAGGAATTGGGCTACGGTACTCATACGCCTTGAGATCATACACAGTTTCTCTGGCAAGAACATGATATCGCAGACATCAGGCGCTTCTTGACACAAATGCATCAATTGTCTCTTGCTTAAACTGTCGCAAAGAGATGCGCCTAGCTTTCGATATGTTCTTAGATTCCTGGCGAAATTCCGGAGGGCCTTGGGGCTTGAGGATGCATAGATCCTATCCTGCTCATCTGCTCTGATCACCAGCAGTAACAGAGCTAGGATATAACCGGGATCTTGGCTCTCAAGAGCCAAGTACGCCAAAGTCCTAATTTTATCGCACAACATTGCCATCACCTCTGGGTGAAGGATAGTGGGCTTGAGCCACGCAAGACATTATATAATAATTTGTTTCACATGTAAAGCAACCGCCGTAAAAAATAACAACTATTATCGTCTGTTTGACATTGAAATAACTTTGAACGATAATGGTAAATAGGTACTGAAAATGTCAAGACTAGGAGGGAATTAGATGCCGCTTCCCACATGGGATATTTTTATTGGGTTTGCTTTTGTTGTAGGAATCGCCTACGGCTTTATTCTGCGCCGTGAAAAGGTGGTTACTACTCTGTGCTCAACCTATATTGGCATTGTGGTTGCCACATATTTTTCTAAGTATGTCTTTGATTTTTTTAATGGTAATCGCCTTTTTGCCGGTCAGGTTTGGATTCACTCAAACGCCTCAATTTCCACAGTTTCTATTGTGGTTTTTTTGATTATTACTTTTTTAATTTCAGGTGTAATAATTTCCAATAGCAACAAGGCTGGTGATGTGGCCCCCTTTGAAGTAATTATTTATAGTGCGCTCAATATGGCTTTAATTATCTCAATTGTTTTGGGCTTTTTACCGGAAGAGATGAGAGTCAAATATGTTGAGACATCAAAATTAGCCAGTCTGATTGTGCAGTATAATACCCTTTGGATAATTTTGCCTGTACTAGCATTGGTAATATTAAATTTTAGGAGGAAATAAATGTTGTATTTACTCTTGCGATGGGTGCTTAACACCTTAGTTTTAATAATAGTATCTTATCTAACTCCAGGAGTGAATTTTGCCTCTTTTTGGTCCGCGCTCATTACGGCGGTTGTTTTTGGCTTAATTAATGCCATAATTCGGCCAATTGTTTTAATACTCACCTTGCCTATTAATATTTTAACTCTCGGATTACTGACTTTTATTATTAACGCTCTAATGTTTTGGTTGGCTTCAGCCATAGTCCCCGGCTTTTATGTGGCAGATTTTGCCTCTGCATTCTGGGGCGCACTTATTTATACAATTATAGTATGTATCATTAATTACATCGATAGCCCTCGCGTTAAACAAGCTTAGCTTGACCTAAAGTCGAATTTGTAGTATATTTTTTTAGTATCCAGATACGGTTTACGATCTTTCTGGGATGTTAGCTCAATGGTAGAGCAGTGGCCTTTTAAGCCATTGGTTCTGGGTTCGAGTCCCAGGCGTCCCACCACCCCACTTCGCTCGACTTTTGTCGAGCTAAATGGGGTTTTTGTTATAGAGATTATGCTAAAGGTTATTAACAAGCTAAAAAGCTAGCTCCTAATTCCTAATTGAATAAATGCATCCGCAATAGTTCTGCCTGTAGAGGTTGTGTTTATGAGAGAGCTCAATAGATTTTTTAAATCCATCTTGTTTTTTGAAATCGGATTCCAAATAATCGATTTTATATTTGGAAGCAATTTGTTTTCCAATTTGATTTATTAGCGCGGCATTTTTGTGTGGGGATATTGTTAATGTGGTAGTAAAAATATCAAAGCCATTTTCTTTGGCAACTTTTGCTGTCTGTTCCAAGCGAAATTGATAGCACTTTTCGCATCTTTTTCCGCCCTCTGGTTCATTTTCCAAACCGGAGATAGCTTTTTCCCATTCGACTAGGTCGCTATCATAATCGTTATCAATAAGATATTTGCAATTGAGATCCTTGACTAGTTTTTTTAACGATTTAAGTCTATTGTGATATTCCGAATGTGGGTAAATATTTGGATTATACCAAAAAAGCGTTACCTCGTAATCATCTTTGAGGCGATTATAAACTTCGGTGGCACAACAAGCACAACACACGTGAAGGAGGAGCTTAGTCCTGAAGTGATATTTTGTCGATTTTATAGGTTTAATCATTTGTTTGGCTTGGCTAATGTCAAATTCCTAATTCTTAATTTCTAATCAAATCCCAAATCCCAATTTTTAAATCTTGGGACATTGGGAATTTTTTAGGTCAATTAGAAATTAGGTCAATTAGGTTAATTCATATGCGCTGCGCGATTCGCAGTTTTGCACTTCTAGAGCGAGGGTTCGCATCGATTTCGTGTTGGCTTGCCTCAATTGGTTTTTTGGTTAAAATTTTAATTTCCGGTTTTTTGCCGCAAACACATTGAGGAAATTCACGCGGACAGCTGCAAGGATTGGCAAGTTCTTTGAACGCATGTTTTACAATTCTGTCTTCGGTGGAATGAAAAGATATTATGGCAATTTTTCCGCCAGAATTTAGTGATTGTACCATTGTTTTAATAGTATCGGCAAGATGAGATAATTCGTTGTTGGTTTCAATGCGTAACCCTCTAAAAGTATTGGTAGCAAAGTGTTTTTTTGATCTAGCTCTTACGCCAGCGGGAATTGAATCCTCGAGAATTTTTAGCAAGTCACCTACAGTTCTAATTTTTCTAACTTTTCTTATTTGGCAGATATTTTCTGCAATGTGGCGGTAATATTTTTCTTCTGCGTATTTTAAAACCCTTTTTAATTCTTGTTCGGAATATGTGTTAATAATTGTTGAGGCAGATATAATCTGTTTTTGATTCATTCTCATATCCAGCGGCTGCTCCGGATCTTGAAAAGAAAAACCGCGTTCTTTTTCGTCTAATTGCATTGAGGAAACTCCCAGATCAAGCAAAATCCCATCGATTGTACCAGTTGTAATTAATCCGTCATCCCGAGCACATTCGCCAGACTCAGTGTAAACTCCGCGAAGGATCTCACTATAATTCCCAAAATCATCATGAACAAAAACAAAATTAGCTTTTAGTTTTTGGCTTTCAGCTTTCAGCTTAGCGGAATCTAGAGCCTTCTTATCTTTGTCAATTCCTATAATTTGTATCTTGTTTCTTGTATCTTGTATCTTGCGAGCGATAGCGATGCTGTGTCCAGCGAGTCCTAGGGTTCCATCAACAAAAACCGGCTCTTTTTTATCTTTTAAATAATCAAAAGTTTTAAGAACTTCATTTAACAAAACCGGAATATGTTTTTCGTTATTCTTCATAATTCTTGTTTCTTGTAACTAAATTATACTATAATAATCGCACAGGCCATCATTGTCAACATAAAATACTCTAAACCATGATTGTAAAACCAATAAAAACCTCGCTAGTGAAAGTTGGCGATAATATTAATGACATTATTAGCCAATCCATAAAAACTATTCCTGAAAATAGTATTTTGGTGGTGGCATCGAAGATTGTTTCCGTCTGCGAGAATCGTTTAGTAAGTAAAGTAACAGGCACTAAGGAAGAAAAATATCAATTGGTAAAAGGGGAAGCAGAGCTTTACACTGATCCGCATTCTTCTAAATTCAATATGATGCTAACGGTGAAACGGAACTTTATTTTTGTCAATGCCGGTATTGACGAATCGAATGCCGATAATAAGTATATACTCTGGCCAAAAGACCCCCAAAAATCTGCCAACAATATTTGGGAATTTGTCAGAAAGTATTATAAAGTAAAAAATGTCGGCATAACCATATCAGACAGCAGTAGCTATATGTTAAATTGGGGTGTGGTAGGTCGCGCGCTAGCGCATTGTGGCTTTAATCCACTTAGAAGTTACATTGGCAAACCGGATTTATTTGGCAAAACCATGAAAATGGAGCAAACCAATGTTATGCAATCGGTTACAGACGCCGCTGTGCTGGAAATGGGAGAAGGGGACGAACGCACGCCAATAGCTATGGTTAGTGATTTTACGCATCAGATTGATTTTCAAGATCACAAACCAACAAAAGCCGAATTGGCTAAATTAAAAATAAATATTAAAGATGATGTATATTATCCAATTCTAAAAAATGCCAAATGGCAGAGAGGCGATTCGTTATAAATATCTAGGAGGATTGTATATGAAACTTAAGCAATATCAAAAATTTGTTAAAAAATGTGCACTGCCGCAAGAGAGCAAGGAAAAAGAAATTATGACTTGGGGACTGGGTATTTCTGGTGAGGCGGGTGATGTGGCCGGTTGTATTAAAAAAACTTATTGTCACAAAGATAATCAGGTCGCAGGCATCAAAGAAAACTTGGGTGATACTTTATGGTATATTGCCATGATCTGTAACCATTTTGACTGGACTTTGGATGAAGTTATTGAAGAAAATGTAGAAAAGTTGCAAAAAAGATACCCTAAAGGCGTAAACTTTAAATCCGCCGCCAGAGGCGGCAAAAAGGTCGATTGGAATGAAAGGAAAGAGAACAAATGAAAAAAATCACATTTATTACCGGCAATAAGGCTAAAGCGGAGTTGCTAGCGAAACATCTAAAAATTATGGTTGATCACAAGAAATTGGATATAGACGAGATTCAGTCGTTGGATTTAGATGAAGTTGTGACAAAAAAAGCCAAAAGCGCGTATGAAATTCTTAAATCTCCGGTTTTAGTAGAAGACGTATCTTTGGTCTATAATGCCTTAGGTCGTTTGCCGGGGCCGTTAATTAAGTGGTTTTTGGAAGAGCTTGGCAATACCGGTTTATGCCGTCTAATTAATCATTACAAAAAAGATCGTTCTGCAGTTGCAAGGGTGGCCTTCTGCTATTACGATGGTAAAGAGCCCAAAGTTTTTGATGCACAAATTAAAGGCAGCATTGCTGCGTATCCAAGAGGAGAAAAAGGTTTTGGCTGGGACCCAATTTTTATTCCCGAAGGTTATAATCAAACCTGGGCGGAGATGAACGTAGAAGATGCCGGAGCCTCAAGCATGCGTAAAATAGCCCTTGAGAAGTTTGAAAAATATTTAAGAAAATCTAATTAAAGTTATTTTAATTTCTTGCAATTGGCTTAGATATATGGTATAGTAAAGACAATTAGTATTGTTCTATAGATTTCCGAAACAATTAATGAATTTCGACGTTCTATATTACAGCTAAGCAGCTCTTAGGAGCGGAACGAAATTTATTAATTTTTTTGTTGTTTAAAAGATTTTTGAATAACAAAACGGAAAGTATTTATGCAAAAAACTTATGGCCAAAGATCTAACTTTGGCAGACGAAGATTTTCTGGTGGTAGAAGCCAGAATGGGGGATCGGGATATTTTAGACAGCCTAATCGCAACCGGTCTAATTTTGGTTCTAAACGCAGACGCGGCGAGCAAATTGATATTAACCGGTTTGTAAAGAAATCGGATAGCTTTATACATTCTGCTCCGGTTGAAATTAAGCACAAATTTTTAGATTTTGGCTTCTCGAGTGAGTTAAATGCCAATTTGATCCGAAAAAATTACATCACCCCAACTCCAATCCAGGATCAAACTATTCCGGCAATTATGGAAGGCAAAGATTTAATCGGCTTAGCTAACACCGGCACGGGCAAAACGGCTGCTTTTTTACTGCCGCTGATTAATAAAGTAGCCAAAAACCCAAGCCAAAAAGTTCTAATTATTGCTCCAACCAGAGAGTTGGCGCAACAAATTAACGAAGAATTTAGACAATTTTCATTTGGTCTTCGGCTTTACTCCGCCGTTTGCGTAGGTGGCATGCCAATTCACAGACAGATAAATGACATTCGCAGACATCCAAACTTTATAATTGGTACGCCTGGGCGTTTAAAAGATTTGTCTGAACGACACTTGGTTAAATTTGAAACATTTCAAAACATAGTTTTAGACGAAGTTGACCGCATGCTGGATATGGGTTTTGTGGATGAGATTAAGAGAATTTTAAATCAACTTCCAGAACAACGCCAATCACTCTTTTTCTCTGCAACTTTGCCGCCAAAGATTAAAGAACTTGTTCAAAACTTTTTGCGGCAGCCGGTTACCGTTTCCGTGGTTTCCGGCGAAACGGCAGAAAATGTTGACCAAGACATTGTCCGAGTTCGTGATGCTGGTACAAAGTTTGATCAATTACGAGAAGTTTTGCGTCAAACCGATGTTAAAAAAGTTCTAATATTTTCCGAGACAAAAGCCGAAGTTAACAAACTAGCTATAAATTTAGACAGAAACGGCTTTAGAGCAGATTGTATTCACGGCAACAAAAGACAGAGCCAGAGACAAAAGGCCCTCTTGGCCTTTAAAAATTGCCATGTCGATATTTTGGTGGCTACGGATGTTGCCGCCCGAGGTTTAGATATTCAAGATATTACTCATGTTATAAACTACACTGTGCCTCAAACATACAATGACTACATTCACCGAATTGGACGAACCGGCAGAGGAGATAAAAAGGGCATGGCCTTAACATTTGTTGATGTAAGATAATTATTATCGTTCGAGTTCATCGAGAACTATATTAAACTTCTCGACAAGCTCGAAGAATATAAGATTATAAATATGGAAGATCAATTAAAAAAAATTAGAAATGTGGCAATTATAGCCCATGTAGATCACGGTAAAACCACGCTGGTGGATGGTTTTTTAAAACAATCAAAAACTTTTCGCGAGAATGAAGCTTTTATGGATCAAGATTTAATTATGGACTCAAATGATCAAGAGCGTGAGCGCGGTATTACCATTTTGGCCAAAAATACCTCAATCAATTTTAAAGATACTAAAATAAATATTATAGACACTCCCGGTCATGCAGACTTTGGCGGCGAAGTTGAACGGACACTAAACATGGCTGAGGGAGCCATTTTGGTTATCGATGCCCAAGAGGGGCCAATGCCACAGACCAAATTTGTGCTAAAGAAAGCCTTCGATTTGGGCCTAAAGATTATTGTAGTAATTAATAAAATTGACAAGAAAAATGCTGATATTGAAAAAACGGTTAATAAGACTTACGATCTCTTTTTAGAGTTGGCGACAGAAGACAACCAGTTAGAATTTCCAATCTATTACGCTATTAGTCGTGAAGGTAAATCTTGGCAGGAAATTCCAGAAGATTTTTCAGCGGAAGCAAATTTAACTCCAATTCTGGACGGAATTTTAGAATATATTCCAGCCCCAAAGAATTGCGATGACGGCGCATTTCAGATGATGGTTTCTGCGCTAGATTACGACAATTTTATGGGCAAATATGCCGTAGGCAAAATTAGCCGTGGCAGCATAAAAACCGGTCAGCCAGTGGTTCTGTTAAATAACGAAGGGACGCTAGAATCTGGCCGTATTGAAAAGATTTTTCAAAATGCCGGACTTAAAAAAATTGAGGTCAAAGAAGCTTTTTCTGGCGATATTGTTTCAATTGCTGGTTTACGCAAGGTTATGATTGGTAATACTATTGCGGATTCCGATAACCCAGAATTAATTGCCCCGATCTCTATTGAGGAACCAACCTTAAGCATCTCTATGTATGCAAACACTTCTCCCTTTGCCGGCAAAGAGGGAAAATTTGTTACTGCCAGACAACTCTTAGATAGAATACACAAAGAATTAGAAACTAATATTAGTATGAAAATGTCATACGCAGATGATGGCGCCTACATTGTTTCCGGCCGCGGCGAACTTCACTTATCCGTTTTTATTGAGACACTGCGCCGCGAAGGATATGAACTTCAAGTTGGCAAACCTCAAGTTATAACAAAGGAAATTGATGGCAAATTATGTGAACCTATTGAGGAGTTAACCATTGATGTTGATAAAGATTTTGCCAATACGGTTATTGCGGAAATTAGCCGCCGCCGAGGCATTTTGAACATGCAAAATGAAAATGCAGATGGTACCACCAGATTGGTTTTTGAACTCTCTACCCGTGGAACTCTTGGTTTGCGTAATGTGCTAATTACCGCCTCAAAAGGCACGGCAGTTATTAACTCAATGTTTTTAAGATACGACCCGGTTGGCGCAACTTTACCAAAACTTAGGAATGGCGTATTAATTGCATTCTCACGAGGCAAAGCCGTAACTTACGGTCTAGATATTGCTCAACAGCGTGGTCTAACTTTTATTCCACCTCAAACAGAGGTTTATCCTGGTATGATTGTTGGACAAAATGCCAGAGAGGATGATTTGGAAATAAATGTTTGTAAAGAAAAACAACTGACAAATGTTAGAGCCTCAAGCTCCGACATTTCAACCATTTTGACTCCTCCGATCAAAATGTCTCTGGAGCAGTGCATAGACTTTTTGGAAGACGACGAACTCTTAGAAATTACCCCGAGTGCTCTACGTTTAAGAAAAATTATTCTTGACCCCTCTCTGCGTATTCGCTCCAAAAAATCCCAAACGAACTAAAGTTTTATAACTCATTATTGTTAAATAAAAAAGTCCCATCAACTGGGATTTTTTTATTTCATATCATATTATTAGTGGCTGGCCGCCCGCTCGGAGTGGTTCCAAGCGGGCGCGCCAACGGATGAGCCCTCACAGGTTGTCGTCGACAAACTTCTCTATGAGGGACAGAGCGTGGTTGATGTCCGTGTAGGTCATGTAACGGAAGTCGCTGGGCGTGAAGTCGGAACCTTCCTTGCCACGGATGTAGGCGGAGACGGATGACTCATCGATCTGGGCCGAGTAGAGGCACAAGACGGGCTTGCCCATTGCTAGGGCATCGGCAATCTCGGCCCCAACTCCAAGGCTGGGATTGCTGATCTCGAAGACGCAGATGTCCGCGATCTCGAGGAATTCCCAGTCCCGGTCGTGTATCTCTGTGGGATTCAGTTGATTTTCTCTGCCGATGATGCCGTTCTGGGTCTGGTGCTCGGATGCGAGCTCGTAGCCCAAGATCGACTTGACCGACTGTTGTAGTTCCCGCAGTTCCTCCCGTGAGATGACGCTGTGTCCGCCTCTCATCGCACAGCCAAAAAACACTACAGGTATTCCCATCTGTCACCCTCCTTTGGCACGATATTAACATAAATAATAGTATATATCAATTCTATGCGATTGACAAATGCTATCCTATATGTCATAATGAAGTTGTATCAAATTATTATTTGTAATTTGTAGTTTGAGATTTACTTGCCCCTCGAAGCTCAAAAAGCGAAGTGGGGTAATTTACCGCTCTAAGCGGTCATGGGGGTGTATTAGCTTCGACAGAAGGAACCTTAAAAACATATTCGCAAGTAAGTGAGTAGGCCGCTTTATAAGTGCATACAAATCTAAGTGCAAAAACACTTTCAGAGAAAGTAAGAACTGCTTTTGCAGGGCTTGCATTCTCGCCAGTTGCCGCTTAATTTAAGTAGCAACCGTCCCTCCCTTTGTTCTCGTCAAAGGGATAGGGATGTCAAATTTCGAGATGCAGAATCATTCGTGCTAGCGGATTGATTCTCAAGACAAACAGTTAGATAGAGCAGAAGTTTTTCGATCCGGTTTAAGCTTCTGTTCGATAAAATCTCATCGGATCTAAACTTGTAGATGATATGTTTTTAACCTTTTGGACAGGGGTGCAACTCCCCTCACCTCCACCAAATAAAAATGCCAGTCTTGGACTGGTCTTTTTATTTGTGTAAAGATGGTTCGGGAGTTGCACCAGGGAAGGGGGTCGGGGAAACGGGAGTTTCACCGTGGCGGAAAATACTAAAAACCGAGGGGTTTTTAGATTGGTGCTAACCTCCCCTCACCTCCACCATCCTTCGCTCAATGTTTTCAGCTTTAGCTTCGGATGGCAGGCCACAAAATAGATTAGTCTAGGACTAATCTATTTTGTTATACCAGAAGTGGCTTTGGAACACACAGAAAGAGAACGGGGCTATTTATTATCGTTATACAAATATTTTTTTACTGTTTCAGAAAGATATTCTTTGACCGATTCAAAACTTATATTATCATTATGCTTGAAAAGAATTGGCTCTTCTTGAATGTCGTCAAAATAAACCAGGCTTTTTAAAATTGAATTGGCATCAATAGTTGGGAACTTTTCCTCCGTTAAGTTTAAGAGATCTTTAAGTTTAATTTGATGAAGAATAAAATACAAATCGACATAATCTTTTAAGACAGATCTACTAGTTATCGCCGAGAGCTTCATCGCACCAATGTCTTCAACGGAGGCCATTTTAAAATTGTCCTCATCCAAAAGTGGTTTTATCAGCTTGTAAGGGTAAGATAAGAAGCTAATTTTTACAACATCATCGATCACAAATGACAGAGTATCTTTTTCTTCCTGATTTTTTGTAATTTTATGGCCTTGAAACAATTGTTCGACTTTTTGGGTTAATTCTTTGGTTGAAAAAGATTTTTCTGAAAAGAAATCAAAATCAATACTATCTCTATGGCCTAGCTGCAATGCCAAGGCAGTACCGCCGGCAAGATAAAAATCATTTTTAAAATCCTTGAAAAGCGGCAGAATATCCATTCGTTTCTGATCTAAAATATCCCAAAAAAATTGCTTATCCATTTAGCACTCTCTCTAATTTAGATTTAGGTTTGATATTTAAATAAAGCGACCATAAGGCTAAAGATTTTTTGTCCCATTGACCGGAAGGTATCTGCTCGGCTACTTTTTGTATCTCATCTTGGCGATAGACCTTAAATAGCCAGCTGGTGGCATCTTTTATACCGTAATTTAAAACCTGCGCAATAATTAACTTTTTATGCAATTCTAAATCGATCTTATCTGTGTCATAAGACCAGAGTAAGCTTTCGACCGATTTAGGCATTTTTTCTTTTTTTTGCATATTAAACAACTAACCAATTTTATATTCATATTATAGCATATTTAGGTTGTTTTATACACTATTTTGAAGTTCAATGGTCAAAAACTTAGTGGCTTAAACTCTGTTTTAATCAATATATTTAAGTTGTCTTAATATCGGTTCCCAGCTAAAGATAATCTTAAAAAAGGTGTTCAAAATATATCGTTCTCGTCCACCACGAAATAGATTAGTCTAGGACTAGTCATATTTGTTATACCAGAAATGGTTTTGGAACACTTGCACATTTTGCTTCTGTTTTCAAAAATATTCTTAATATGGTATAGCCGAAAAAAAAGATAGAATTTTAGATTTATCCGTATTATATAGTGAATAAGCCCAATATATAGACATTATTCACTATATATTGACAAACATTAGTTAATCGTATATAATCAAAATATGGCTACAAATATCGCGTTTCGTAATAAAATCAAAGAACTCAAGGCAAAATACGACGCTTTGAAGCAAGGAAAAGAATCTTTGCTTTCACTTATCGACCAAAACGAAGTTCCGGAGAATGTCTACAACTCCAACGCTATTGAAAACTCAACTTTGACCCTAAAAGAGACTGAAAGAATTCTCTTGGAGCAAGAAGTCGATCGTGTTGTGTCTTTGCGCGAAGTTTACGAAGCTAAAAATTTGGCTCGAATCGTTGACTACACTCGCGATAAAGCCAGAACAGAGGAACTCTCGAAGGAGCTTATTCTTCTTATTCATCAAATGCTAATAGGCGGAATGGATGATAAAATCGCCGGTCGTTTTCGTGAACAGGGAGAATATGTAAGAGTCAGTTCGCACATTGCACCCGCACCGGAACATGTGGAGAGAATGATCGAGGACTTGCTAATCGAATACTCAAGCGATCATAATCTTTATTTTATAGATAAGGTCGGAAAATTCCATTTGGATTTTGAGCGAATTCACCCGTTCGTTGACGGTAACGGCAGGATCGGTC
>Ga0265297_10009006_pt1 | contig 13094 bp, 12 predicted proteins | sample Munlanlwell13791_FD_192502 | JGI IMG/M metagenome (GOLD analysis project Ga0265297, IMG submission 192502) | Leachate microbial communities from a municipal landfill in Southern Ontario, Canada - Leachate well 137-91 | ecosystem: Engineered > Solid waste > Landfill > Unclassified | place...
GACTCGAGGGACTCCAGAGACTGGAGAGACCGGAGTGTGTTTGCCGCCTCCCAGGCTCCGGTCTCGCGGGTCCCTCAAGTCACTCGAGTCCAAACCGCGTAAGCTCTACGTCCCTAATTCTCCCGTCCCTTCGCGCCCTGTCCCTTCCCGCCCTGCATGCCTTCATTGCCAAGCGCCTGCCGCGCGCCTTGCCCGAGTGAGATAGTGGATTATTTGTTTTTCCAGATCAAGACGGGGCCAACCACAAGTCCAATCAGGCTAAGGAACATGAGCGCGCCGCCAAGGGCGTCCCAATGCCAGATATTCGTGAGGTACTCATATGAAGTGCCGGACTCTCCCCCGACAAATCCCAAGTCGCGTGTGTTAAGGAATCCCGATGAAAGAAGAGATTCCTTGACGCCTTGAAACATGATCAAAAGGGGAAGCGGAAGGCACAGCATTGCCATCCCAATCAGCATTTTCCTTGTGTGTTTCATCTGTCGGTTTTTTAATCGTGTCACGGCACGATTCACCCGTCCCTAACGTACTCGGTCAAGGCGCCAGGCGGAATCAATATGCACGCACCAACTGGCCAGTTTCGAGGTTTTCTTACATGTAGGCATACTCAACAGCACATACCACCGTCATGGCGATCACCAGGCACCCCACTCCAAACAGCCCCCATTTCCACCATCTTTCGACGTTCCATTTTTCCCCTTTTATTTTGCGAACAATAACCGCTAATATGACCAATGGGCCAGAAATAATAATGTAACAGGCAACGCACACGAAAAGCGTACCTGGCAGTTGACTGATTACCATAAACATGCGTTGCCATGCGCCCGCTTGAAGTGGGTTATGGCGAAAACTTTCTTTCCGGACTTCCGATAACGGTCTCCACGGAATATGGGGTGAATGACCAATGTGAGTCAAGTGGTTGGAAAAGGCGTTTAAATCAAACGGGCCGGCGATGTCATCCGCATGGCGTTTCAACGTGTAGTAAACGTTCGTTGTGTCATCGGCCTCAAAATTTGTGTCACCCGGAAAGGCGTTGCATTGTTTCCGGCCAACATGCTTGAGGAAGATGAAATTATCATCCCAGTATACTTCTCGCAATGGGCCTGACGCAGACCGGCCACCGCAGAATTTGTCATACAGAGAGCCATCCGTCCTTCCGACCATGATGTCAAGCTCATTCATGCGGAATACGGAGTGGGTCTCATCTATCTTGAAGGTGTAGTCGCTCATTCCTGCCGCCGTCGCACGAAGGCAGAGCATCAGCATGAACAGGATTGCGGCGGTTGTTTTCATCTCAAGCATGTTAAGCTTGTGCGCGGCTTTGCCAGCGCATAAGCATCATTGAAGAAATCCTACTCGGAGGCCCCGCGCTGGGAATTTGTTCGCCGTCTTCGTTTCCGGTGTGATGTAACTTTACCGGACGGGTGAGGAACTGCAAGCATCTGCCCGGTAGTGAGCCCCCATGGCGGCGGGGGTCGCCGGAAAACCCCGAGTTGAGTTTGACGGTTGGGGACTCGAGGGCCCCCAGGGGCTGGAGAGACCGGAGTGGGTGCGCCGTCCTCCCTCAGCTCCGGTCTCGCGGGTCTCTCAAGTCGCTCGAGTCCAAACCGTAAGTTTTGCGGGGCTTCGCGGACACGATGGCATCCTCCGCGGTAAAAATGCCTTTGCCGGTGCGGCCAATGGTCTGCTCGGAACCGGGCGGCGGGCCAGAAAGCGGATGGTGAATGATGACAATGTGTTGACATACGGCATGCTTTGTGATATACTTAGGTTATGAAAAGCATCCGTTGGGACGAACGGAAAAACGCCTGGCCCAAGCAGCATCGCGGCGTGGGGTTTGAGCAAGTGGTGGTTCTGCTTGAGCAGGGCAACGTGCTGGACGTCATGGATCATCCCGACCAGGAGAAGTACCCCCGGCAGAAAATGGCGATTGTTGAAATCGACGGGTATGCCTGTCTCGTTCCTTGATGTGGCTGACGGCGCGGGTGTTTTTCTGAAAACCATCATTCCAAGCCGCAAGGCAACCAAGAAATATTTACGGGGCCGGACATGAAAAAGCAGAAACTGGATTCGGAAGAAAACGCACTTTTGGCGTCTTACGAGCGCGACGAATGGCGTCCGGTAAAGGACAGAAAAGCCGAGACCGCCAAGTTGCAGGGGTATGCCCGCAACACGCTGCAGAAAAACAAGCGAATCAACATCCGTCTGGCCGAGAGCGACTTGGTTGGCATCCAGGCCCGGGCGGTTGAGGAAGGCATGCCCTATCAAACCCTGATTTCGAGCGTGCTGCACAAATATCTTTCCGGGCGGCTGACCGAACGAAACGCGGTTTAGCCGGGCCGTTTTCCCCCTGTCCACGCTGGAGCCATTTAGCTGACGGCGGGTGTCGCTGAAAATTTCAAGCTGGGTTTGACGGTTGGGGGGGGGCTCAAAGGACCCCATGGACTGGAGAGACCGGAAGTGGGTGCGCCGTTCTCCCCCAACTCCGGTCTCACGAGTCCCTCAAGTCACTCGGGTCCAAAGTGGTACCACCCAATTGCAGCGTCCGGAAAATACGCTATAATATGGTAGTTATACCGTCGTGACTTCGGGGTGAAGTCGAAGTTCCAAATTTTCCAAGGTACCGGGTACCTTCCTCCATGTCCTCCACGCTTTCCTCCCAGGCCGGGGCGATCCGGATTGTCGGCGCGCGCCAGCACAATTTGAAAAATGTCACGGTCAGCCTGCCGCGGCAGTCGCTGACGGTGGTCACCGGGCTGAGCGGTTCCGGCAAGTCGTCGCTGGCCTTTGACACGCTGTATGCCGAGGGACAGCGGCGCTATGTCGAGAGCCTGTCGGCCTATGCCCGGCAGTTTTTGGACCGCCTGCAAAAGCCGGAGGTGGACCACATCGAGGGGCTGTCGCCGGCCATCGCCATCGAGCAGCGGTCGGCGGGCAGCAATCCGCGGTCGACGGTGGCCACCACCACCGAGATTTACGATTACCTGCGGCTGCTCTACGCCCATGCCGGCCGGCCCCATTGCCCCAAGTGCGGCAAGCCGATCGCCCGCCAGAGCGCCCAGGCCATCACCGACCGGATCAAGGCGCTGCCGGCCGGCCGCAAGCTGCTGCTGCTGGCGCCGTACGTGACCGGCAAGAAGGGGGAGCACAAGGACGTGCTCGACAAGATGCGCCGGGACGGCTTTGTGCGGGTCCGGGTCAACGGCACGCTGGCCGAGCTGGAGGACGAGCTTAAGCTCGACAAGAACAAGCGGCACACGCTGGAGGCGGTGGTGGACCGGCTGGTCACCGGCGACAGCTCTGCGGCGCGCCTGACCGATTCGGTGGAGCTGGCGCTGCGGGTGGGGGACGGCCTGCTGGTCACCCTGCTGGAAGATCCGGCGGCGCCCGGCGGCTGGCTTGAGGAAACGGTCAGCGAACACCTGGCTTGCGCCGATTGCGGGGTCAGTTTCGGCGAACTGCAGCCGCGCAATTTTTCCTTCAACAGCCCGTTTGGCGCCTGCCCGACCTGCAACGGGCTCGGCGCGCGGCTGATTTTTACCCCGGAGGCGGTGGTGCCCGATCCGTCGCTGTCCATTCGCAACGGCGCCCTTCCGCTGTGGCGCCGGGGGCCGCGCCGGGTGATCATTCTCTACAACCATTACCTGCGTTGCCTGGCGGCGCACTACAAGTTCAGCCTGACCGTGCCCTGGAACGAGTTGCCGGAGGCCGTCCGTCAGACCCTGCTGTATGGCAGCGGCGACGAGATCATCACCTTCGACTACTGGATGCGCGGCAAAACGCATGAGTGGCGCAAGCCGTTCGAGGGGATCATTCCCAACCTGATCCGGCGGCACCGGGAGACCGACAGCGAGGAACTCCGGGAGCGCCTGCAGGCGCATATGACTTTTGAACCGTGCCCCGACTGCCGGGGGGCGCGGCTGAAACCGGAATCGCTGGCGGTCACCGTCGGCGGCAAGTCCATTGCCGAGTTTTGCGGTCTCAGCGTGGATGCCGCGATCACCTTTGTGGATCACCTGGGGCTGCGCGGCGAGGAGCTGGCGATTGCCGGCGAGATGCTTAAGGAAATCCGGGCCCGCTTGGGCTTTCTCCAGGCTGTGGGGCTCAACTACCTCACGCTGGCCCGGGGGAGCGGCACGTTGTCGGGCGGCGAGGCGCAGCGCATCCGGCTGGCCACCCAGGTCGGCAGCGGGCTGGTCGGCGTGCTCTACATTCTCGACGAGCCCAGCATCGGCCTGCACCAGCGCGACAATGACCGGCTGCTGCACACCCTGGAAAAATTGCGCGACCTGGGCAACACGGTGGTGGTCGTCGAGCACGACCTCGACACCATCCGCCGCGCCGATTACGTCATCGATCTCGGGCCCGGTGCCGGCCGGCATGGCGGCGAGCTGGTGGCCGCCGGCACGCCGGCCGAGATTGCGGCCTGCGCTGCCTCGCTGACCGGGCAGTTCCTGGCGGGGCGCCGGGAGATCCCCGTGCCGCGCGAGCGGCGGCCCGGCAGCGGCCAATGGCTGCGCGTCCTGGGCGCCGCCGAGCACAACCTGAAGAAGATCGATGTGGCCATCCCGCTCGGCACCTTCTGCTGCGTCACCGGCGTCTCCGGTTCCGGCAAGAGCACGCTGGTCAACGGCATCCTCAAGAACGCCCTGTTCCAGCATCTCAAGCTGCAGGCGGACCCGCCCGGCAAGCATCGCCGGATCGAGGGTGCCGGGCACATCGACAAGCTGATCGTCATCGACCAGAGCCCGATCGGCCGCACCCCGCGCTCCAATCCCGCCACCTACACCGACGCGTTCGGCCTGATCCGCAACCTGTTCGCCATGGTGCCTGAGGCCAAGGCCCGCGGCTACAAGCCCGGCCGTTTCAGCTTCAACGTCAAGGGCGGGCGCTGCGAGGAATGCCAGGGCGACGGCATCAAGAAAATTGAGATGCAGTTCCTGCCCGACGTTTACGTGCCATGCGAGACCTGCAAGGGACGCCGCTACAACCGGGAGACCCTGGACGTCAAGTTCCGCGGCCGCTCCATTGCCGACATTCTCGACCTGACGGTGGCCGAGGCCTGCGACGTGTTCGCCAACGTGCCCCTGCTCAAGCGCAAAATGGACACCCTGGCGGCCGTGGGGCTCGGCTATGTCCATCTCGGCCAGCCCGCCACCACCCTGTCCGGCGGCGAGGCGCAGCGGGTCAAGCTTGCCACCGAATTGGCGCGCAAACCCTCCGGCCATACCCTGTACATCCTAGACGAGCCCACAACCGGGCTGCACCTGGCCGACATCGAACAGCTGCTGGGCGTCCTTCAGGCCCTGCGCGACCAGGGCAACACCATTTTGGTGATCGAGCACAACCTCGACGTCATCAAGGTCGCCGACCACCTCATTGACCTCGGTCCCGAGGGTGGCGACGCCGGCGGCCAGTTGCTGGTGGCCGGCACCCCCGAGCAGGTCGCGGCCTGTGACGCCTCCCACACGGGGCGTTACCTCCGGCCGCTGCTGCCGGCCAACACGGCGCCTGTCGCCCGCCGGCCGGCGAAGAAAAAAACCGCCAAGCCATCAAGCCACAAGGCGTTGGACTGAAGTTTGTTGGGCGGCAGACTGACGGACCGCTCCAAGGTGAGACAGGCCATCTTGCCTGTCCCTGAAGCTTGGCGTCACTCAACGGTTGTGGTTTTCCCGTCCCAGCGGGACGGGGCGGGAATAGGCAGGGGCTTCAGCCCCTGTTTCGCCCCCCCCCCCGTTTCGCGTGCCGTCAGGGACGCGGCGAATCGCGGCGTACCTACGGCACGCCATCGTTTCATTTTTCGGAACAGGGGCTGAAGCCACTGCCTATTGTCATTCAGTCCCTTCGGGACGAAACCGCACCAAAGTCCCACCGACAACCCGAACGGCAGAAACCGGGTCGTCCTCAGAGTGAACGGCCCGGAGTCCAGTTCAGGAGGAACTCGATGGTGAACACCGCGCTCCAGCTGAAGTCGGCCGCGCCCAGCGGGGCGCCGGTCAGAGGATGGTAGTTCTCATGGATGTGTCCCGGCGTGTTGCGCACCCAGGCGAGCAGGGTGTCGCGGCCGGCGTCGGCAACCTCGTCAAACCCATAATCCTTCAGCCCCTTGAGCGCGAAGTAGGCGACGTTCAGCCAGGTGCGCCCGCGCCAGTACCCCGTGGGGTCGAAGCGCCGGTCGTCGTAGGCGACGCTGGGCCAGCCGGGGGTGAACTTTTTCGGTGAGGCGGCCAGCCGTGCCATCGCTTCGGCATGGGGCTTGTCGGCGATTCTGACGTACAGGGGCATGAAGGAGGCGGGGCTGAGGGCGTCGACGAACGCGCCCTTCCCAAAATCGAAGTCGCGGTAGGCGCCGGTGGCCGCGTCCCACAGGCGGGTTTCGATCCTTTGGGCGAGTTCCGCTCCGGCCTTCTCCCAGCGCCCGGCGTCCTGCGGCAGCCGCAGGCGGCCGGCCATCTGGGCAAGCGCCTGGTACAGCATGACCATGAAACAATTGAGGTCGACCGGCCAGACCTCGTAGATGCCGCCGTCCCAGCGCACGGAATTGTCCCAGCCGGACTCATACTTGGCGTCGGTCAGCCGTTTGGCCGGATCCGCGTCGACGGCGTCGTAGTTGAACAGCCCGTGGCGGTCGCCGCCGCGGTTTTGGCGCCAGTGGGATTCATAAAGGACGAACTTGGGATAGACCTCCTGGAGGAACGCGTCGTCCGGCGCGCGCCGGTCGATCGTCAGCGCGGCCCACGGCATCACGGGCGGCTTGCCAAAATTGTCGGCGATGCGCCCATCCTCGAAGACCACGTCCGGCAGCAGTCCCGAGGGCTGCTGCCGTTCGAGGAACATCAGGATCTGTTCGCGCGCCAGGGCGGCGTCCCAGCGGGAGACGCCGACCGCATGGAACGCGCTGTCCCAGTTCCAGACGCCCCGGAACCCCACGTGCGACGGCGTGATGCCGCGCCAAGGCGCCCAGGGCAGCCGTTTCCCCTCGGCGGGGATGAGAATATTGCCCAAAAGGGTGCGGGCCGCCCGTTCGAGGAGCGAGTAGTCCTCACGGGGAAGCTTGCCGTAAAACTGGGAAAGCCACTGGTCGCAGGCGTTCATCAAAAAAACCTTTGTCTGTCGGGGACGATGAGATTGGAAGGCCGTGCCTGGGGCCGCGGCGCCCGGAAGTCTATTGCCCCGACGGGGGATTGGCAAATGGCGGACTCCGCAGGCCGGAAGAAGCTGGCATGGTTCTTGAACGGAAAACCGCAAGGACCGCGAAGGATGCGGCCCGGGGCGCCAGTCTTTCATGTTGTGACTTTCGCTGCATTGCTGATCAAAAAATGGCACAAATCTTCCGACCCCCAACCGTCTCGTGCGCTGTCCGCGCCATCCAAAACCTTGCCGTCTGGTTCATTGAATGATACATTATTGATTAGTGGTACCAATAAATCAGTACCTATTGTATTTGTCGGTTGTCAAGAAGGATATTATTAATAATGGCATTCAATTTGAAACTTCTATTGAGTAAAGCTGAATATGAAAGTGAAACTCTCAAATTTGACGAGCGGATCAACTCACCGGAATTGCTTGCACGCGATATATCCGCATTTTCCAATGCAAAGGGTGGAATGATATTATTGGGAGTTCGTGAACCAGGTTATGTTGTTGGAATTTCTGAGACTAAGCTCAAAAAATGCTTTGATACTGCTATGGATAGCATAGCCGGTCCGATCCGTGCAGAAATTGAGTTCCTGATTGTTGAAGGGAAAAATGTTGGATTAATTCATATAAAAAATTCTGATGGCATTGTGGGATCACCTTATGGAATATATAGACGGGAAGGGGAGGTGATGGCACCATTGAACGCTGAAGATATAATTAATGGTGTTCATAAAGATAAGAATATTAATGAATCAATTAGCACGGTCAGTAAAACGATATTTCAACAGAACAAACTAATTGAAAAAATATCTTTTTCATTTGACAATGCTAATTAATGGACAAGAAGACTATTTTTTATATCTTTTGGTGCAATGATTGGTACCATTATAATGAATTTCCCTTTTTGTTATGCAATGATCGGATCGGTTTTAGGTTGTACATCTGCTAAATTATTTTTATCAACAATAACCCCACGTAAAAAATGATTAATTAAACATAAAATTGCAAAGACAGCGAAGGATGCGGCTGGAAAGCACGGATCTTTATCGTTGCGCCCTTCTGTTCAAAAAAGGAGGCAATTGGGGACGGGAGAATGAAGGCCGCGGAACATAACATCATGCCAACCCTTGCTGTTCCCTCAAAGAGCGAAGTCGTATTGGCGCTCCGCATTTTTACCGCGATTGGGGCGCTGGTCGCCATCATCGGGGTGATTCTGCTCGTGCGGGCCGCCTGGTTTGTCGCCCATGCCGTAAAAACCACTGGCATGGTCTGCCGGCTGGAACAACACACCACCGGTGGTGAATATTACCCGGTTTTTTCTTTTAAAGACGCCAGCGGTTCCGAATTTACCATTCGCGCGAATGTCGGCCTTAACATCTGTAAGGCTCTTCCGGGAGAAAAAATTCCTGTCCTGTATTTCCCCGCCAACCCAACCCAGGCTCGCATGGCAAGCTTTTGCGGGCTGTGGATGCTTGACCTGATCATTACGGGATTTGGCATTTTTGTGGGCAGCATGGCAGTAGTTTTGGCCATGGCAGTGAAGCGTTCTTCATGCCATGTTGACGAAACGGCGGAAATCATTGAACAACTCGGGGCAATTGGCGGCGACCCGACATTGCCGCCCAGCGCTGATAGAAATTTTAAACAACTACCCTTGCAGGCGGTTGGTGCCAAAGACCCGGCACAGTTAAAAAACAACACGCCGTTCGTGATTTACGAAGCTCGTGCACGATGGGTGGCGGTCGTCAACCTGGCTTTCCTCGGGGCGTTTGTTTTTGTGGCTTTTCACTTTGGTCCCGATGATCCGGTTGGCCATTGGGTGGCTGGGGTGTTTGGTGGTTTGTTTGCGTTATTCTGGTGTAAGAATCTGATCTCCGGTTTTCGCATGTACCTGGCCGGAGACGGTCGCCACTTGGTGTGGCAGGAAGGGGCAGAGAAGGGAAGCGTTGAACTCAGCAAGATCACGCACATCCTGGTCGCCGTTAAGCCGCCGGGTGATTCGGGGGCGAGCTGGACTTTTATCCGGTTCAAGCTCGCGAACGGCTCCGAACGCCAACTTCCCCCCAATCTTTCAACTGGATTGCGGGCGAAAGGCTGGCACCGCCTGAAAGATCTTGTCCGCTATGTGCGCTCAATTACTCCGGTCACCGTGGGACAGCTCTATAGCCCGCTGGTGGAACTCCGGGAATGATCCGGCGGGATGGGGGAAGCGGTGCTCCCCCTCTGGAATTTGGCACAACTCAACGATGTTGTTTCCTGCGCCAGCAGGCGCTCTGGAGTGCGGCGGGTCCTCACGCCGCCCTCCTACCGGCCGGCTGCGACGGCCGCTCCCCAAAGTCCCGCCATCCGAGCCGCGCACGTCAGCAAGTGGTCATTCATGCCAGGGCGGCGTCGAAGCCGCCGACACTCCCAGGGAGGTTGCCGCCTCAGGCTAATCCAACCATCGCTATTGGTGCTGCTTTCTGTTCAGTTCCTCCGGGACGAAGTTGCCGGGTCGTTGGAGATGTGCCAAATTGTTCCCCGCCTTACGCCTCCCGTTTCACGCATCACGCATCACGTATCACGTATCACGTATCACGTATCACGTATCACGTTCCCGGAGCCCCCCCCATGTCCACCCCGCTGCCCTGTTTCAAGGCCTACGACCTGCGCGGCAAGGTGCCGTCCGAGCTCAACGACGACATTGCCTGGAAAGTGGGCCGCGCCTATGCCGCCGAAATCCGGCCCGCCGGCCCGGTGGCGGTCTGCCGCGACATCCGGCTGAGCAGCGGCGGGCTGGCCGCTGCCCTCATTCGCGGCCTCAATGAGGGCGGGGTGGACACCCGCGACCTCGGCATCGGCGGCACCGAAATGAGCTATTACGCCGCCGCCCAGCCCGGCATGGGGGGCGGCATCATGGTGACGGCCAGCCACAACCCGATGGAATACAACGGCATGAAGCTGGTCCGCGCGGGGGCGGTGCCGATCAGCGGCGACTCCGGCCTGCGGGCCCTGGAACGCCGGGTGCGCGAGAACGACCTCGGCCCCGCCGCGCCGCGCCCCGGCCGCAACCAGCCGCTCGACCTGCGCGACGGCTACTGCCGCAAGCTGCTGTCCTTTGTCGACCGCGCCGCGCTCAAGCCGCTTACCATTGTGGCCAATGCCGGCAACGGCTGCGCCGGCCCCATCCTGGACGCCTTGGCCCCGCAGCTGCCCTTCAATTTCATCCGCGTCCACCACCAGCCGGACGGCACCTTCCCCAACGGCGTGCCCAACCCGATGCTGGAGGAGAACCGCCGCGCCACCGCCGAGGCCGTGCGCCAGCACCGCGCCGACCTCGGCATCGCCTGGGACGGCGACTTTGACCGCTGCTTCTTCTTTGACGAGACCGGGGCCTTTGTCGAAGGCTATTACCTGGTCGGCCTGCTGGCCCAGCGCATGCTGCAGAAGGCTCCCGGCGCCGCCGTCATCCATGACCCGCGCCTGACCTGGAACACCATCGAGATGGTGACGGCGGCCGGCGGCCGGCCGGTCCAGTGCAAAACCGGCCACGCCTTCATGAAGGAACGGATGCGCCGCGAAGACGCCATCTATGGCGGTGAGATGTCGGCCCACCATTATTTCCGCGAGTTCGCCTACTGCGACACCGGCATGGTGCCGTGGCTGCTGCTGGCCGAACTGCTCGGCGCCACCGGGCAGACGCTTGGCCGGCTGGCCGCCGCCCGCGCCTGCGCCTATCCGTGCAGCGGCGAGATCAACAGCACGGTGGCGGACGCCTCGGCGGTGGTCGCCCGCGTCCGTGCCCGCTACGAACCGCAGGCCACCGCCAAGGATGAGACCGACGGCCTGTCGCTCGAGTTTGCCGGCCGCTGGCGCTTCAACCTGCGGAGTTCGCAGACCGAGCCGATCCTGCGCCTCAATGTCGAGTCCCGCGGCGAGCCGGCCCTGATGGCCGACCGCACCGCCGAGCTGCTGGCGCTCATCCGCGGCTGAGGGGCCTCATTCATGAAAAGTTATTTTTCTGCTTTGTCCCCAGCAGGGACTGACCTGTCCAGCCCAGGGGCGAATGCCCCGGGGATTGGAGTTTGGCATAACTCAAATGGGTGCGGTTTTCCCGTCCCAGCGGGACGGGGCGGAAATAGGCAGGGGCTTCAGCCCCTGTTTTGTTACCCCTTTTCCTTCAGTCCCTCCGGGACGAAACCGCCCCCCAATCCCGTGCTTGTGCCAAACTCCAGGCCGGAGGCGAATGACCCTGGGAAAATCGGCATTAATTCTACTTTGTTACATTCTCGATTGAGTGTGTTCTTGGTCGCTGTCGTGGTCGTTTTCGTACTCGATTCGATGACGACAACGATTTTTAATCTAGCAAAGTAAAATTACCGCAGTTGTCCCTGATGGGTACGCACATAACAATAAGGATCAAGAACGCATGTGGAATGGCAAGCGCAAGGCCGTGACCTTCAGTTACGATGACGGGGTCACCCAGGACATCCGGCTGATCGCCCTGCTGGACAAGTACGGGTTGAAGGCAACCTTCAACCTGAACTCGGCCTACCTGGGGTTGCCCGGCCGGCTGGAGCGCGAAAACACGGTGGTCTCCCACAACAAAGTCCACGCCTGCAAGGTGAAAGAAACCTACAGAAACCACGAGGTTGCCGTCCATACGCTGTCGCATCCGAACCTGACCGAGCAGGATGCCGGGACCATTGTCTGGCAGGTGGAACAGGACCGGAAACTGCTGACCGGGCTGGTCGGTTACGACGTGGTTGGCATGGCCTATCCCTGCGGCGGGGTCAACAACGACGACCGGGTGGCCGAAGTCATCAAGACACAGACCGGCGTCAAATACGCGCGGACCATCACCTCCACCTATAATTTTGACCTCCAGACCAACCTGCACCGGTTCAATCCCAGCGTCTATCATGTGATGGAATTCGACCGGCTGATGGAGCTCGGCAAACGGTTTGTCGCGCTCAAGACAACGGCTCCGCAGCTGTTCTACATCTGGGGGCACAGCTACGAGTTTGACATCGCGGACAACTGGCAGCGCATGGAGGAGTTCTGCCGGCTGATCAGCGGCCAGCCCGACATCTGCTACGGCACCAACCGGGACGTGCTGCTGGCGTAAGTCCGTAGGACTAAAAAACGGATTCACCACGAAGACACGAAAAGCACGAAGATAAGTCGAAGATCCGAAGACAGCCTGAAGGCTGGACTCAAACCCGGGGCGCATGTTGTTTGAGTTCACGCTTCAGCGTGTGGCGACTTGCCCCTGGCCCCGGCAGGAGAAGCATGGGGATGGAGAAGCATGGGGACGGGTGGGCAGCCGCTGGTGAGCCGCCGCAACCAGGCCGGCGGCGGCCGATGCGGCAAAAAGACCGGGCGGGCTTGTCCCGGCGAACTCCGCGGCTCCGCGTGAGCCCGGACTTGGGGACAGGTGAATGGTGCGCCAACACCTCGCATTCACCCGTTCCAAGTGTCTTGGCCTATGACCACGAGAATAGGCCCTGATGAAAAAACAAACACGACTTCCCGTAGTCTAACGCTGCCAACAGCACGAAAGCAACGCCCTCAACGTAGAGTGCGACCGCCAAGCCACGGGAAATACCGGACGGGAGCCGGTAGAAGCGCCAGCACCGTTGGAAGGCAAAGCCGGCCCATACAAAGGTGAGCAGGGTGGGAATCATGGCCTCGCCGGGAGTGCCGTGCAAAGAGGGAATGAGCAAGCACGGCATCAATGCCACCTGTAAGAAGAGGGGCGACAATCGCAACCTTAGCTTGAACTCTCCGCGTGGCAGACAGAATCCGATCACGACTGAAAGCAGCCCACAGGCGATGCCGATTTTTTGAACGCTGTCCATAGATTTTGGTTGGCACCCTGCCAGAAAACTCAGCTGCCCGGCGCGCATGGACTAGGAACGGGCCGCAGCGATACCGATTCCGATACCGACCCCGACGGCGCGAAGGGGGTGAATGGT
>Ga0265297_10009007_pt1 | contig 13093 bp, 9 predicted proteins | sample Munlanlwell13791_FD_192502 | JGI IMG/M metagenome (GOLD analysis project Ga0265297, IMG submission 192502) | Leachate microbial communities from a municipal landfill in Southern Ontario, Canada - Leachate well 137-91 | ecosystem: Engineered > Solid waste > Landfill > Unclassified | place...
CTGGTGTACTAAACCCGCATATGGAGCAGATGAAGGGAATCGAACCCTTGTGATCAGCTTTGGTCGATGATATATCCTTTAGGGACGTTTCACCGGGAAGGCTGACACTCTACCATTGAGTTACATCTGCATAAAATGTTTCTTTTTTGGGTCGGTGGAAACATAAAAGACACGCAAAGATTTAGGCTACTTGGGACTCTTGTTCGCAAAGGAACCACCCGATGCTACTAGAGACTCCTGTTCACGCAGGGTACTTACTCACCGCAACTGGTTAGGAATTAGCTTTCAATACCGTTTGGCTGGAAAGAAGGGATTCGAACCCCTGACCTAGTGATTATGGTGATGAGCGTAAGAGTTGAACTTACTGATTCCTTTGCCCATTACAGTCACTTGCACTACCGCTGTGCTACTTCCCAATGAAGATTGGCGTTCCCGGTAGGATTTGAACCTACGACCATTGGATTATGGCAGTGACTTGTTAATCACCGAAATCCAAAGCTCTTCCAACTGAGCTACGAGAACATCATAATGTTTTTATATATCTGTCTATACATTTGCGAGAGCGTTTAATGATTTTACATATTTTTCTATTTGAGTAACCAAGATTATGTAAATCCTTTATATGTGACATTTCATCTTCTGTTAAGTCGGGCGAACCTTCATACTTCTTAACTATTATATTGTAATTTTGCGCCACAGAATCTATTGTATTCCTAGCACATTTATACTTATCTATTATATATGAATAGGATTTTGTGGATAGCAATTCGCGGAATTGTTCTTCTGGTATATTATGAAGTATACTTTTTTCCTTTTGCCATTTTCCAATAGTGTTACCTATCAAATTGAATTTTTTACATGTTTTACAAACAGTAGCTCCGCTTACACCAAACATTTCTCCTATTTTTGTATATGTGTTATTGATGAGCAATTCTTCCAGTTTTTCTCTTTTTATTATAAACTTAGCCCGCATTTTACCAGCGCATTTTAAACACCTACCACTTTTATTGTTTTTATATAGTATATTTCCACAATTTTGACATGTTTTATTTGGTTGTTTTATTTTTATCTTGACGAATTTTGTGTAGTCATAGTTTTTTATCTTGTTTTTTATGTTTGTTATTAGAGTGTTAATATATTCGTCTTTGTAAACTAAGGAATAGTGACATTCTATTATTTCCCAACCACTTTTCATAAGCATATTATGTCTGGTTAGATAATAATCTTTAAGAGACATATCCTTGTTATAATGTTGATTACCATTTACTTCTATTCCAATCTTATCTTCTGGAAATGATATATCAAGAGAGAAAAATCTATCGGGGTATAGAGGCTGGAATTCTTCTACAAACGATATGTTATGTTCTCTCAATACTCTTTTAAGTTCCTCGCATGGAGCAGATATAAACTTCTTTGACATTTTCCAAGGATGCTTATCTGGATTATTTTTAAGATACTTTTTTCTATTGTCTGATAATGACTTTTTAGTTTCTTCTGTATGTTTCATATGGTATCCATTATACCATGTATTTATATTAGTTTGTTAATGACTAACATAGGGAGCCAGCGTTTTGGAAGTAGCAGTGGGAGTCGAACCCACATCATCCAGTTACTCTTAGCTAGTTTAGAAGACTAGGGAGATATGCTACCATGAAGAAATCGGGGAGATTAGGAGTCACGGTGTTTTGTTTCATAAAGTGAAGTAACCGTAACAATGACTGCCCCAAAGGATTGTGTTAGTATAGGGGGATTCGAACCCAGGCAACCGAAGTCGCCCGTTTTACCCGCATGACATTTTAGTGACCGCTATTTGCAGTCTGTCGGATCTACCACTGAGCTACACACTAACACGAATTGGTGCAGAGGGTTGGAATCTAACCAACATAATCCCGCCTAATATGTTCACCGATTTAAGCGGTACGGGAGCATTATCTTAATGCTACTTCTCTGCGAAAAGGTGAGTCTCTAGTAGGTTGGCGAGAGGCTACGATGATTAGTCGTATAAGCGACCTGAAAAAGTCGCTCCACATTCGCTACTAGGCACCCGAATTAAATTGGTGGACGCATGCAGAATCGAACTGCCCGATAGCTTTGCAAAAGCCTTCCGCTCCCAAGAACATGTGTGCCCAAAAATGGTGAAGCTGGTTTCTTTTTATGAGTGAAACACTTTGCCTCTAACAAAAGTTCTCGTATGGTGGAATGATCCGGCTACGCTCCGGACGCCTCCTGCGTGCAAGGCAGGCGCTCTACTGAATGAGCTATCACCCCATGGAAAGCTATATGTTTCTTTTTGTTGACAGGGAAAGAAACTTGTAGAGTCGCTTAGCTTCTACTAGAAAGAACCCACGTGGATGCGGTGGGCTGGACTTGCACCAGCGATTCCCGCCTTATGAGGGCGGTGAGATGCTACTTCTCTACCCCGCAGTGATATAATAACCTTCCTCTCTCAAATCCCTTTTCTATGTATTCGTTTAATAAATCTTTATGAATTCTAAATGTTTCTAATGTTTTAGTATTCCTTACCCATATCATCTCTGAGAATTTTTTAGCATATTTCTCTCTCATTACCTTTGATAAATTTTCGCGATGCCCTTCCCGTAACTGTATAGATTTCATTCTATCTGATGCCTTAATTCTGAGAGATGTGTCATTATCATAAGCAGATTTTACTTTTTCTGACATATCCTTTCTTTTAATTTCACTATCAATACTGTTATATCTATTGGTTGCCTTTTCTGATAGTTTTCTTCTTGTGTCATTGGTTATTTCTCTATTTTTGATAGCATCTATTAGTCTTTGTTTTGATTCTTTCGAGTAGGTTTTTGGTTTCTGACTTATTATGGAGAGCTTTCTTTTTGTCTCATCAGTGTGATGCTTTCCTCTAAACTTTGGTCCACCTTCGCCACCAACTGATATGTTATAAACATCTTTTCTTTTTATAAAATCTTCATTCACAATAAGTATTTCCATTTTATCCATTTGCTCTTCGTTGTCAAAAACATGGAGTATTTCTTTTGTAAAGTTACTTCTCCCATATTTCTTAACGGCAGCCTTTATATGATGTCCGGAACCTAAGTAATCATCGTTGATATTTTCGGTTTGGTGCTTCCCAATGTAAATCTTTCCGTTTATCTTATTAGTTATCTTGTATATGGTATAAAACATAATACTCCTATTATACCAGTATTTATATTTCATAACCAAACGATTTACTGCTTCTCTATCAAAAATGGGAGCCAACCTAACGCAAGCTAGGACGTTTTTACGGCTATCAATTATTACATACAACACAGATGAATCAGGGAGATTATTAGCTACGGTGTTTTTTTCGTTTTATGTAAATGAAGTAACCGTAACAGTGACTGCCCTAAATGGTACACCTACGGGGATTCGAACCCCGATAAAGAGAGTGAAAATCTCCTATACTAAGCCCTTATATTATAGGTGCGTGAATGGTAGACCTTGGGAGGCTTGCACTCCCTACACGAGTTTGAAGGACTCGGATTTTACTACATAAATTAAAGGTCCATGAAAAGAGTTTTTCTTCCGCCAGGAAAAGGAAACTCCAAAACTTCGGAATGGTCCGCGAGGCTGGATTCGAACCAGCTTGTATCCGTATAACCTTTCAACGATTTATAAGACCGAGGGTGTACTCGCGGGTAACTTTTCCTCGCATTTCTGCGTTAGGGTCTAATAGGTTATCAATACAAAGAGATGTAGCAGCGTTTATAGTGAGTTAAGCTGCGATCACATTCTGGTCCACCCGTTGGGTAACGATCCCACTTCTGCTGCTTAAAAGGCAGCGGCTCATCCACTAAAGCTTCGGGTGGATACATACAAACTACGCTATACACTTGTGAAGTCGCTGGCATTGCTGCCGTTGATGATACCATCATACAGCCCTTTTCAGGATTGCAAGAGGTAAATTTCTTATTTTATGAGATGTTGTAAGTCGTTCTCGTGTATCAACCTATATATTCTTGTATAGTTACCGCCTTTTGGCGTCATCCCTGCGGTCATAAGAGCAACTCTAATGCTCGGAGATTTTTTGAGTATCTCTAAAAGAGTTTCGTCGGTTATCTTTTTCTTATTTTTGTTGATATTTTTTCCGCGATAAGTATGTGTCTGGGCGTGGCAGTTGGGGCATATAAACTGAAGATTTTCTCTGCGGTTATCTCTGTTGTTACCATTCTTATGGTCCAAGTCAAGAGATATTTTTTGACCCATCCATTCAGTGTTTTTACATATTTCACACATGTGGATAAATGATGTTTCTCCTTCAAGATAGGATCTAACTACGCGAGTAGATACCGAAGAGTTTTCTACAAATATTTCTTCTTTCGTATATCCTATGTTTTTCATTTTATTACTCGTGGCTCTTGTTAGACCCCTATTCCACCCCTGTCTATAAGCATTGTTACCCCAATGTGATATATCTATTTTATATTCATCTATCCTTTTCTTGAAGTTATTATAACTTCCTCCGCTTTCCTTAAGTCCGAAGTATTGGATTAACTGTCTAAAAGATTTACACTTTGTAACCGCTTCTTCAAGATTTTCTTTAGTGTATTTAATATTCATAAGTATTCCTGTTCCTATATTATACCATAATGGCATACTTATTTATACTTAAAATGGTAGGAGCGACAGGATTCGAACCTGCATGGGATTTCTCCCGTGACGTTTTAAGCGTCATGTGTAAACCGTTCCACCACACTCCCATTGTGCCAGTCTTATTTCTTTCAGACACACTCTGGCTTGTGTCGTAATGATTGGTGGGTCGTCGGGGACTTGCACCCCGTTCTGCTGATTAAGAGTCAGCGGCATCTCTCTATATGCTTACAACCCATTGGTGTCGTGTGTAAGATTTTCACTTACCTTGATATCTTCAAGGATACAGTATTTAAACTTCTTTTTCTCGCTTTCACCCCAACATAGTCTTAGTACGTGTTGGGTTGGAGAAATAATACGAACACGACATGGTAGGCATTGTAGGTACTGCCCCTACTTATTCGGTATGTAACACCGAAACATTACTTTTATGTTAAACGCCCATTGATGAAGGTTTCATTTCAGAGTATTACCTACAAAACTCAGTATGGCTGCCCCAAAGGGAATCGAACCCCTATGATCTGATTAACAGTCAGACATAATACCATTATATGACAGGGCAATGCTGGTGGGAGAAGTAGGAGTCGCACCTACGGAAGCCGTTAAGCAAATAGATTTACAGTCTACCCCCGCCTCTACGGGATTACTCGCCCATGAATCAAACTACGCTATATACTTGTAAAGTCAACCGTCAATCCTATGAGAGTTTTAATGTCGCCTGCCGTGTCTTTAGCACGGAGTCTTATGGCTTGCTCTCGTCGTCTTGATGAGCATATCCTAACACCCTATTCGGGTTATTCAAGAACTATCTTTTGGTCACTGATGAGTGTATCATACACCTACAAAGTATTGATTAGGATTTTAACTTTCTCCCAAGTTTCCACCCTTCAGACAAGAATTTATTAATTTCATCTTTTTTTACCATTATATTTTTATTTAATAAACTGTTAAACATCCATACTTTATTGAAGTTAGGATTTCCAATCCCAAGATGAGATAATGAGTTACTTTCTCCTATCTTCTTTTTTGTTTCTTCGGAGTGTTTTTTACCAATGAAGTTATTGTATTTGCATTTTCCTTCTGCATGTGCTTTTTTAAGATTTGCGCTTGCCTTTGAGGAATACATATCTCTATATGACATGTTACTTTCTATTAAATCTTTATGTTTCATTCCGCCTTTACGATTTCCCCAATTTATATTTTTACCGGTTTTATTAATATAATCAAACCCACCTTCACCTCCTTCTCTGAGATTGTAAACGTCGCTTCTCTGTAGAAATTCCTCATTAACAATTTCCTTTTCCATATTATTCATTTTTTCTTCGTTATCAAACACATATAAAATATCTTTTATGAATAGTTCTTCGCCATACTTATCTATTGCTTTTTTTAATAAGTAACCTGACCCCATATAACCATCCTCTATATCATCTGTTTTGTGCTTTCCAATATAAATCTTATTATTGACTTTATTTGTTATTTTATATATGAGGTACAACATGTGCAATACTCCTAATAGTATTTATATGGGAGTATTGCACATTTTAAAAGTATTCCGTGGGAGAATTGCACTCCCGCCTTGACATTGAGAATGTCGAGTTCTTCTATTAAACTAACGGAACATTAGAGCCTCTGATGGGGATTAGGCACCCCGCTTCCTCCGGTTTACAGTCCGGTGCTTTATACTAATATAAGCTACAGAAGCATGACGAGGTTGTTGGCTAAGTTTCCTACCTGTGGTTATCCTCACCACTACACGCTCCTTATTTGTTATTGTGCTGTGTTTGAAGGAATACTCACAGATGCCCTTTTTGAATTGGATGCTCCAATATGGTGCAGTAATAGGGAATCGAACCCTAGTCTCAACTTTGGCAAAGTTGCAATTTACCATTAAAATATTACTGCATATTACAAACTACGATTATAAAGTTGTGAAAGACATCTGAAACGAAAAAAGCCTCTGGTTATCCAGAGGCTTTGCTTATCTCGTGATGAGATAGAAAGCCTCCTAAGAACCTACGCCTTCTGCGTTGGCTCTTTTATATCCTATCTTATTTGTTAAGCAAGTGGTCATTGAAGATGTGTTCCTAAGAGTGTGTGATACAGGGTTGCTATAAAGTATTTATACGGGATATTGTATCACACTTTAAATTTTTTCCTAAACATATTTTAAAGTATTTCTTTGATACCTCAAATCCCACATATTCTCTGCCCAGCTTCTCGCAGCATTCGGCTACTGTTCCTATGCCCATGAACGGATCAAGAACCGTGTCTCCTGTGTCAGATGCGAGGTTTATGCATAGCTCGGGCAACAGGGGATGGAACGGGGCTGGGTGGTCCTTCTGCTTCTTGGGGGGCATAACCCACACTTCAGACCTGAAATCTTGGGGAAGCCTGCTCTTGTAAACTTTTGGCTTTCCCTTGACGAGCCAAAAAACATATTCAGTTGTCGGAGTCAGGACATCGTTTCGTATATTCGGGGAGTTTCTTCTGTCAATGATAATAAGCTGATAGAGGTTCCATTTTGATTTACTTACAATGTCGTAGGGGTTATAGCACTTGTTACTCTTACGCCTCATCTTGTGGTTGTAGAATAGCGAGCCATCATCCTTGGTCTTCTCGTATATCTTGTCAAGCACCTTGATTTGCCACTCTTGGTATTTCTGCTCATCCATGTCATCGCCATAAACATCGTAGTCTATGTTATGCTTAGTCCATATCTGGTTTCCAGTTTTGACCTTCCCCAATAATCCTTTTTTATTGTAGGGTGGTGAAGTGACCGTAACTTGAATGCTATTATCAGGTAGCTTAGAAATACCCTCTAAGCAATCTTCGTTATAAATCATAGATACATTCTACGACTTATTTCTCTGAAGTCAACCTTAGCATTTTGAGTAGCCGCATGCCTTGCAAGTCTGACATCCTTCCATACGGATAATGTCCTTGCCACCGCAACTTGGGCAAGTCTCTCCACTTACCTTGACTCCGTTCTTGATATACTTCTTGAGGACACGATACATGACTTTGGTGAACGATGCGATATTATCGGTACGAACCTTCTCAAGCTGATGTACAAGATGCTCAAGAGGCGTTCCGTGTCTCAGAGAAATAGAAACAAGACGGGTAACAAGTTCTTCTTCTTCTGTCTGGTCCTTCATAATGTTCTTGATGACGAATCCATCTTCAAATTCAACATCATAGTGACCCTTGGCTTTCTTGACGAGCTTGCCAACATCATACTTCTTGTCTATAGTTCCATTTTCAAATACGAACAACTCGTAAGGCTCGCCACCTTCAAATAGACCGACTACCGCACAGTATTCTATTGTGCGAACCTTGTCAAGTTTCTTATTGAGCTTGACATGGTGTACTTCGCACTTCAGAGAAGCTGGACGCTTTGGGGCAGTTGTCTTGGTTATGGTAATAGCATCTCTACCACTCTTGGCAACAACTTCCTTTGGCTTCTCTTCTACAAGAACACCTGTACGACAGCCGTCGCGATAAATGGTAAATCCCTTACAGCCGCTCTCCCACGCCTTCATGTATATTTCAGACACTAGTTCTTTGGTCGCTGAATTTGGTAGGTTACATGTCTTGCTGATGGAGTGGCTGACCCACTTTTGAGCGGCAGCCTGAAGATCCACAGAAGCAACCCAATCAATCTCATTTGAAGTTGCTTTGAAGTATGGGGAGTCTTCAATCTTTTCTTTTCCGGTGACTTCCATCCACTGACGGAAGCCGTGGTGGTACACGGGGAACTCTTGCCACTTGTCGCCCATGTCATCAACGAAGTCAACTTTAGCAGCGGACTTGTCGGTTGGGTTGATCTTCTTGCGGCGAGTGTAGCGAAGTAAGAAAGAAGGCTCAATTCCCGAAGTGGTTTGTGTCATTGTTGACACTGAGCCGACAGGAGCAGTTGTAGTAGTTGAAATGTTTCTGCGACCATGCTTCTTATATAGCGACTTTAGTTCTGAATCAGCCTCCATGAGTCGCTCAATGAACGGATGACCTTTCTCAAGCTTAGCGTCAAAAATTGGGAATGCACCACGGTCACGAGCCATCATGCACGAAGACTTCTCGGAGTTGACAGCAAGTGCCTTATATATCTCTTCGGTCTTCATTATAGATTCTTTGGAGCCATAGCGAATATTCAGAGAAGCCAGAGTGTCGCCAAGGGCAGTGATGCCAAGTCCCGTTCTACGACCATTGATGCATGCTTTCTTTATGTTATTCCAGAGGTCTACTTCTATCTTCTTGACATGGGCTGGTTCAGCATCGTCATGTATCTTTTTCAGGATCTTATCAATCTGCTCAAGCTCAATGTCAATCATATCGTCCATGAGACGCTGGGCAACTTGAGTAACTTCAGCAAACTTAACAAAGTCAAATTCTGCTTCGGGGGTGAATGGGTTGTTGACAAACGAGTTGAGATTGACAACCATAAGTCGGCAACTATCGTATGGTGAAAGAGTTATCTCACCACAATTTTTAACACATATTCCTGAAGACGTTATAAACCTATTATCAGACGATGAAGTTATAATATGATAGTTATGGTTATCATCAATTGTGATGTTGTACACGTCTTCATATCCAAAAAATTCAACGGATTTTACTTTGTGGTTGGAGCATACTTGATTGCTAAAGTTCTTGAAGCTGCCAAATCTAAACTCATTACCTAGATATTGTGGAAGATTATGATTAGATGCATACTCTTGCCAAACTCTTGAGGTTAGTTTTCCATTCTTCTCAAATGCAGCTTTCCCATGTTTTAGTAGCTCTTCATTAGTTACTTCTAAGTATCGACCGTTACTTTCACCCGGGTGGGAGGCGAATTGTGTCTTCCACTCTTCTGACATCTTATGATATGGATTGTTACTTCCCATCATCTTGTCAGCGTGAATCTTATAATGATCCTCATGCGACATAATTAGAAGATTACTAATAGAGTCATTATATGAATCCATATCAGCGTGATGTATCGCAAATTCCTTTGAGTTGCACTTTCCGTTGTGAAACTCATGTATTACCCTGTATTGCCTTCTATTTCTAAACGCCCCACCTACCATCTTCGACCCGACGCTACTTATTTGTCTATACCCGTTGGAGTTGAATGAATAAAATGGTGTTATTGATTCTCCCACCTTTAGATCCTTGAGATTAGTATACTCAAGGTTCTTTTTTAGTATTTTATGATTTGGGGTGGCGATAAGTATAGAATTGTCATCTAAAGTCAGTTTCCAAACTTCTTTCTTATCTCCTGTTTTTCTCGGATTCCTACCCCATTTTATTTCCGTCTGTCCGCTTATTACATTAGTAGAATAAACAGGAACATCTTTATTTTCCTCTGCTAATTTCTTAATAGAAACGGCGTTTCTTCCGTCTGCTACTGCTATAAGCGTATCCCCGACTATACATGGATTTGTGGACGTTGACTTATAGCCTTCGTAAATATCTGCTGGTCCATTGTTTATAACATTGTCCCAGAAGAGGATTCCTGGCTCGGCAGATTCCCACGCAGCCTGAATAATCTCATTCCAGATTTCTCTTGCATTTACCATTTCGCTGATAGTTGGAGTTTTGCTATCAACGGGGAATCTCAATTCAACTTGTTTGTCGTTCTTCACTGCCGTCATAAATTCGTCAGTCATACGAATAGAAATATTTGCCCCCGTTACCTTCTTCTTGTCACGCTTGATGTTGATGAAGGTTTTTATCTCAGGGTGGTGGCATGATATGGACAACATGAGAGCGCCTCTACGACCATTCTGAGCAACTTCTCTACATGTGTTGGAGAAGCGAGCCATGAACACACCAATACCGTCTGTGGTGCGTGCTGCGTTTTTAGTTGACAGCCCCTTTGGTCGGATGTTGGAAATGTCGAAGCCAACGCCGCCTCGCCGCTTCATGACTTGTGCTTGCTCTTGGTCGGTATGAAGAATACCACCATATGAATCAAGTGGTGAAGGTATTACGAAACAATTAGATGCTGACTGCACCTGATATGGATTTCCTATGGCAGACATAGGCGAACCCTGTGGAACTATATACTTGAAGTTTTTAAAATACTCATATATCTGATCTTCTGATAGCGGATTAGGATACTTCTTTTCTATGCGAGCGAATTCTTTTGCGATTCTTCTATGAGCTTGATCGGGAGAACATTCAAGTAGCTCATGTTTTTCATTTCTAAGAGCATACTTACCAACGAATACTGAAGCTGCTAATTCATCTCCTTTGAAGTAATCTATAGATTCTTTAGTTGCTTCTTCGTGGGTGTAAATTCTCTTAGTTGTCATTTGTTCTCTCCATGATTTATTTTAGTTGGTTATTGTATTTATCAATACCCAACCTTGTCTTTATCGTATAAAAATATTATACTATTACGCTGATAAATAATCATTCTTTTTTTGAAAAACTAAGAAATATGAATGATATTTTCTTGCGTGTTTTTGTATAGTTGTATTGTGTGTTGTCATTCTATGTTTAGCAGTTAAGATAAATAGATCAACATTTTCAAAACCATATTCTTCTGCTTTATTGCAGATGAACACATGCGACAAATGGTTCCTGCCACCTGACACAATATCTTGACATTTTACGATTAAGTATCCCCTCTTGCTGATGACACGATTGAACTCTTTGAGTGATTCGTCGTAAAACTTCCATAGTTCTTTCATAGTTTTGTAAGACGAGAATCTATTTCCTATGACTGAATCCTCGCCATGTGCAACGATGAAAGGTGGATCATACATTATTGACTTTATTATACCATCTGTTAGTGGGAGTTTCCTACAATCTGCTTGAATAACATCAGGTCTATTTGTTGGTGGACAAATATCAAACTTTAGTGAGGGTTCTTCAATCCCCTTCCAGAATGCTCCTTTAGAGAAAGTAACATCGCACCCAATGTTACCGGTATAAAGATCTTGTATATTCTTGATTATTTCAAGTTGTGATTCTGAAATAGATTTGATCATACCACTATGATATGATAATATATAAATTAATCAAATATATTACCAATATCAACTGTAAGTAGTTGAGTTTTTCTTTCGGTTTTGATATTATATTCAAGGCGTGGTATTATACGAAATATAAGTTTCTGTGAACCGTCTACATTTATTCCTATAAAATTCATTATAGCATTTGTCTCAGACTCAACCTTTACCACATACTCATATTTAAAATTATCTAAGTCTGATTTCTTTATTTCACGGATATCTCTATCAGTTATATGAATATATTCTGCAACATCCTTCCCAAATATCTCTTTCTGAATGAAATCAAACGTTCTTGATGCAAATAGACGATCATGGGGATCTGTAGTGAAGCTATCGCTGTCATGACCTTTTATGTCACTAGAAAATGCTTCCACGAACCTCTTTAGAAGTTTCTTTAAATGTGCAAGCTCAGCAGTCATTTGTTGAATTCTTCTCTCAGCCCCACCGCCCTCGAAATCATCATCTTTCTTACTTAGGTAAGAATCTTGAATAAGTAAATATTTCCTCAAATAAGAAATGAAGTGATCTTCGTCGTTCCACTTGTCTGGATGGTCATATACAAGCTTCTGTGTATCATTATACTTACCGGTAAAATCAATATCCTTGTTAATGCCACTGACAAACTCAAGGTCATAATGCTGCCCAATCTTAAGGATGCCGCCGAAGATACTAAGATTACTGACCGTCTTAGTATCTTCGCCCGTCTTCAAAGAAAAAGATATAGTTCCCTTTATTTCCTGGGGGATGTTTGTCTTGGTTCTGGCATGTATATCAAGCTTGACATCTCCCTTGACTAAACCACCCTTTGTTGCAGAGGCTTCGCTACCGTCTGCAACAACAACGAATTCTATATCGTCGGGCTTGTTATTGGTGAGTATGTCAACAATGAAGCTCTGGACCTTCTTTATGGTTGCTAGGTTAGGAACTTTGTTTACGACTGCCAACACAAGTGAATCAACTTTTGTATTTGGTTCTAAGTCATCGCCAAACATCCCATCAACATTCTTTGATCGGAGATTTATCTCTACGCTAACAGTTATTTTGTCTTTGGGATCCGCTTGTATACCGATAAGGTTAGCATTATTTGCTATGTTAGATTGGATAGTAACCTTGCCTTTGCCACCTGAGAAGCTTGATGATGATCTTATATTGTTGATTGTGTCAACATCAAGCTTTCCGTTGGCTATATATGCCCCGACTGCTATGGCGAATATTCCCTCCATGGTTTCGCCTAAGTTTAGTCTCTCGTTGAGAATACAGAATGACGAGAAGCTCATTTATTTCCTTCCACAACCGCAACCACGTTTTTTCGTGGGGGTTGGTGACACTGGTAATGGTTTTGGTGGGGCATTATTGGGTTTCACAATTGGCTTCTTAGCTGGTACTGCTTCTTTGGGTTTATTATCAGATGTTGGCAACGGGCGACCGTTAATGTATCTTTTAATTATCATACGGCTTGTTGATTTCCTATTGCTTTG
>Ga0265297_10009009_pt1 | contig 13092 bp, 12 predicted proteins | sample Munlanlwell13791_FD_192502 | JGI IMG/M metagenome (GOLD analysis project Ga0265297, IMG submission 192502) | Leachate microbial communities from a municipal landfill in Southern Ontario, Canada - Leachate well 137-91 | ecosystem: Engineered > Solid waste > Landfill > Unclassified | place...
ACAATACCCGCACGGAATTGGCCGACGCCAAGACCGCGCTGGTTAATACCCGCGAAACGCTGAAAACCACTTCCAACGACCTGGTGGCCGCCCAGGGCACCATCAAGGACCAGAACGCCACCATCGAGGACCGCAACGCGACCATCAGCGAAAAAGAAGCCGAGATCGAAAAGCTGGCAAAGGCAAAGAGCGACCTGTTGGCCGAAACCGAAACCCTGAAACAGCAGACCGACGATTTGGAAGACGAAAACCGCGACCTGACCGACGCCAATGCCGCCCTGCAGGCCAAGGTCGAGGAACTGGACAAAATGGTAAACCCGGAGATGCGCAAGGCCGCCCTGCCCAAGGGCCAGTTGGGCACCGTGGTTTATGTGAACCCGGAGTGGAACTTTGTGCTCGTGAGCATGCCGCCGCAAAACGCCAAGCTGATCATGCCGAACCTGGACCTGCTGGTTCACCGGGCCGACCGGCTGGTCGGCAAGGTGCGCGTTCAGACCGTGGTGGACAACCTGGCCGTGGCCGAGATCGTGAATGACTGGCAACAGATGCCGTGCGAGAAGGGCGACCATGTCATGTATTAAAGCCGCCGGCTGGGTAGCTGCACTGGGCCTGTTGTGCGGCGCACTCGCGGGCTGCGCGACGGCTTCCGACCAGTCTGATGTTCCTTGGAATGTGCCGCAACCCTGGGAAGGCACCGTTACCCTGCCGGGCGCTCAGTAGTTTTCAGAAAGCGTTCCTGATTTACTGAGAACGCCTTAAAAAAATATCGGCCTTAGTTCTTCATCTCCAGCAGTTTCTCCGCGATCTGCACGGCATTGGTGGCCGCGCCTTTACGAATATTGTCGCCGCAGACAAAAAGGGCCAGGCCGTTCTTTACGCTTTCATCAAGGCGAATGCGGCCGACAAAGACATCGTCCTGGCCTGAAACCTGGATCGGCATCGGGTACAGGTCGCTTTCCATGTTGTCCATGACCCTGACCCCCGGCGCCTTGGCCAGGATGGTGCAGGCTTCGTCGGGATCAACGGGGCGGTCGAATTCGATGTTCAGCGCTTCGCTGTGGCCGTTCATGACCGGCACGCGCACGCAGGTGGCGCACACCCGCATTTTTTTATCATCGAAAATTTTGCGGGCTTCGTTCCGCATCTTGATTTCCTCGCTGGTATGGCCCGGGATTTCCGGCTTGAGACTTCCGATTTTGGGAAGCACGTTGAACGCGATCTGGTGCGGATAGGCGCTGTGCTTCAACGGCCGGCCCGCGGCATAAGCCTTAACCTGGTCCTCCAGCTCCAGCATGGCGTTGCGGCCGGTGCCGGAGACGGCCTGGTAGGTGCTGGCGATAAACCGCCGGATGCGGGCGACACGGTGCAGGGGCGCCAGGGCCATCAGGGCGATAATTGTGCTGCAGTTCGGGTTGGCAATGAAGCCCTGGTGTTTTTGCAGGGCCGCGGCATTGATTTCGGGAATGACGAGCGGCACGCGCGAATCCATGCGGAAATCGTCGCCGTTATCAATGACGGTCACGCCCTGCTCCACCGCCTGCCAGCCGAATTGCCGGGATGCGCCCTTGGCGCCTTCCGTGCCGGCAAAAAAAGCGAAATCCAGGCCCTTAAATGCTTCCACCGAAGCCGGCACAACGTGAAACGTCTCGCCGTTGATCACCTCGTCACGCTCGCTCCGCGCCATAACGCGGATTTCCTCGGCCGGGAAATCACGCTGGCGCAGGACCTTGATCATTTCGGCGCCCACCGCTCCGATGCCGACAATGCCAACCCGGTATTTCTTCATGATGCAACCCCTTCGGCCACCAGGTCGCCGACTTGCGTGGTCGAGTAGCCCATCTTGCCGGCGCCCAGGTTTTTAATCTTGTGCGCCGTAACGTTCATAACTGCCTGCTCCACGGCCTGGGCCGCCGCGTTTTCGCCCAGTTCGCTCAGCATCATGCCGCCGGCACAGATGGCGGCCAGCGGGTTGATAACGTTCAGCCCCGTGTATTTGGGCGCCGAGCCGCCGATGGGCTCAAACATGCTGACGCCTTCGGGATTGATGTTGCCGCCCGCGGCGATGCCCATGCCGCCCTGGGTCATGGCGCCCAGGTCGGTGATGATGTCGCCAAACAGGTTTTCGGTGACAATCACGTCAAACCATTCCGGGTTTTTCACCATCCACATGCAGGTGGCGTCCACGTGGTAATATTCCCGCTTGATGTCCTTGAATTCCTTGTCGCCCATCTCGTGGAAGGCGCGCTCCCAGAGATCGAACACGTAGGTCAGCACATTGGTCTTCCCGCTGAGCGCCAGCGTTTTGCGCTTGTTGCGGCGGCGGGCGTAATTGAACGCGTAGCGCAGGCAACGCTCCACCTGGAACCGCGAATACACCATATTCTGGATGGCCACTTCGTGCGGGGAACCCTTCATGGTAATCCCACCCGTGCCCGTGTACAAGCCGCCCGTGTTTTCGCGCACCACGACGTAATCAATTTCCTCAGGACCCTTGTATTTCAGCGGGCAGTCCACGCCGGGGAACAGCTTGACCGGCCGCAGGTTGATGTACTGGTCCAGCGCAAAGCGCAGCGCAAGTAAAATGCCCTTTTCCAGGATGCCCGGCTTGACGTCCGGATGTCCGATGGCGCCCAAATAGATGGCATCAAACTGGCGCAGCTCCGCCAGCACGGAGTCCGGGCAGGTTTCGCCCGTCCGCAGATAGCGCTCGCCGCCCAGGTCATAGTGGGTAAAATCAAGCTTGAATTGGAAGCGCTGGGCCGCCGCGGCTAGAACTTTCAGGCCTTCGCGGATTACTTCCGGCCCGGTGCCGTCGCCGGGAAGCACTGCAATTTTGTATTGTTTGCTCATGAAACCCCTGTGTTTACGGTTGTTTAGCCCGGGCATTTCACAGCCAGAAATTGTCTGTGAAATGCCCGGAGTGTCCGGGTCAGCGGGCATTCACTATGCCAGAAGCAGAAAACGGCGCAAGCTTTTTTGTTTGACACCCGCGCGGCGCCGGGCAACCATGAATACCGTTTTGATTAACCAGGTTTTCGGCAACCCTGCCGTTCTGTCGAACGGCCGCTGCAACGCGTTGCCTGCCTGAGCCCGGCCGGGGGTGTAGCCGCGGTTCGGAAGAACCGCTATTACTCAAGGGAAAAATGTTATGAAACTTATCCGTTTCGGCGCGCCGGGCGCGGAACGCCCGGGTGTCTGGCTGGAACCGGCCGCGCCGTCTGAAAAACCGATGCTGCTCGATGTCCGCGCCATGGCCTTCGACATCGAAGACTATAATGAACATTTCTTCGCCCATTTCGGGCCGGAGCGCGTGGCCAACCTCCTGCGCGAGCCCGGGCGCAAGCTGGTCCCGGCCGCAGGCATCCGGCTGGGCCCGCCCATCGCCCGGCCGGGAAAAATCATCTGCCTGGGGAAAAATTACGCCGCGCATGCCCGGGAATTTGACGCCCAAATCCCGGAAAGCCCCATTTTATTCAGCAAGGCGCCGACCGCCCTGATCGGGCCGGCCGACCCGATTGCCCTGCCGGAAGGCACGACCCGCGCGGACGGCGAAGTGGAGTTGGCCGTTGTGATCGGCAAGGCCGCACGCCGGGTTGCTGAACGCGACGCCCTGGAACATGTGGCCGGCTATACCGTGCTGAACGACGTCACGGACCGCGAAGCCCAGCGCGCTGCGGGACAGTGGTTCCGCGGCAAAAGCGCCGACACCTTCTGCCCGCTGGGCCCGTTCCTGGTCACGCGTGACGAGGCCGCCGATCCGCACCGCCTGCGGCTGACTTCCGCCATCAACGGCCGGACGTTGCAGGACGCCAGCACGGCCGACATGATTTTCAACATACCGTTTCTGATCGCCTTCATCAGCGCGACGATCACGCTCCAGCCCGGCGACATCATCGCCACGGGCACGCCCGCGGGAATCGGCTCTGCCCGAACCCCGCCGGTTTTCCTGCGGAGCGGCGACCGCATCGAATGCGCGGTGGAACATATCGGGAAACAGAGCAATCCGGTTTTAACAGAAGCCACGTGATTTTTCGCCAAGGCGCCCTAACAGAAAGACAGCCGCATAATGAACATGTTTGACCGCGAAAATGTGCTGCGAACGATTCGATTCGAAAGCCCGGATCTGATCCCGATGAAATTTGCAATCAATCGGGCCTGCTGGCACCATTATGACCAGGAAGCGCTGAAAGATCTGATGGAAGAACACCGCCTTCTGTTCCCGGGCTACCATCGCCCGCAAGGCAAAGTCATTCCCCGTTATCCTGCCAATGCCATCGCCGATAAACCCTACACTGACGCCTGGGGCTGCGTCTGGAGCACCACCGATGACGGCATCACCGGATCAGTGCATCAGCATCCGCTTGAAAATCTGGCCGATCTGGACAATTACCACATGCCCGATCCCGAAGTCACGGATGGGACCTATCCGATTGACTGGAACCGGATCAAGGCGGATATACGGCAAAATAAGGCCGATGGACAACTGACCCAGCTGGGGCTGCCCCACGGCCACACTTTCCTGAGGCTGCAGGATATCCGCGGTTATGATAACCTGATTTTCGATATGGCGGATGACGAGCCGCGTTTTCTCAAACTCCTGGCCATGGTCGAGGAATTCAATTACCGCTTTATCGCCAAATGCGTCGAACTGACGCCCGACATCATAAGTTACCCGGAAGATTTGGGCATGCAGAACGGCCCCATGCTTTCGCCGAAACATTTCCGGAAATATATCAAGCCCGTTTACCGCAAATGCATGGGAATCGCCCGTGACAAGGGAGCCATCGTTCACATGCACTCCGATGGCGATATTCGCACGCTGGCCGATGATCTAATCGAGGGCGGCGTGGACATCATCAATCTCCAGGACATCGTGAACGGGATTGACTGGATCGCGGAGCGCTTTGCCGGCAAAACCTGCATTGACCTTGATGTTGACCGCCAGAACGTGACACGGTTCGGTGCGCCGGCCCAGATTGACGAATTGATCCGCAACGAAGTTGAGCGTTTGGCGACTCCGCAGGGCGGCCTGATGATGGTTTTCGGGCTGTATCCGGGAACCCCGCTGGAAAACATCAAGGCCCTGATGGATGCCATGGAAAAATACTGCGCGCATCACCGTCGGGATTGAAAAATCTCGGCTGCCGCATTCCGGTTAAATCCGCCGGATTGCGTTCTCGCCGACGGGTTGTCTGGCGCACTCCAGAATCCAAGTAAAGCACCCCGCGGCAAGCCGCGGGGCATCTTTGCGGAACCCTGCAAAGCCAAGAACGCCATTCATCCCTGTGGCAAGCCACAGGGCTTTCTGGCGAAGAAGGGTAATTTAATGATATATCGCCAGGCGATATATCAAAGCGCCAGCACTCTCTAAAAATAGAGCCCCGCAGTGGGTTTCGCTTTGCGAAAGCCTGCTACGTGGCGCCTATGGATTGCTTTAGAGATCAAGCGGAAGGCCTGAGGAAAGTGTTGACCGCTGATTGGAATCCGTTCCATTGTCGGATCAGAAACGCTAATCTCTTTCTGCCGCGGGAGGTTATGGCATACACTTTCCGAACGCGTGTGCAACCGGCCGGTTTAATACTGCCGGTAATCCATCCCCGGCGCTCCAAAGCCGCCAGCAATGGATAAAGCCGCCCGAATACGGGCTGGATATGATATTTCGACTTCTCGGCCAAAGTCCACTTGAGCGCATAGCCATGCAACGGCTCCTTGGCCAAGGCGGCCAGCACCAGCGTTTCGAGAGTCCCATAAAGCAACTTGTTGTGAACATCATCCATACCTTCATGATATATCGTCTGACGATATATCATCAAGACGAAAAATCGGGAGCGAGAGTGTTCCTGTTGACAAGCATCCCTGAAACCCATATTCTCCCACGCGACAACTGAATCATTGACCCAGCATCCCGGAACGCGGTGTAATTCCGCGGCGGTCCCACCGCTGTAATCGGCGAGCTGGTTCGGCAGGGAAATCCCAGCCACTGTGGACTGCTGGCGTAGACGCGTTCGCCTCGTTGGGCTCGACCTCGCAACCGCGTCATATTGGTCTTCGCACCGGATTCGTCAATAAACACCAGTCTGGCCGGATCAAAACTTCGCTGTCGTTGTCGCCACGCTTTACGGGCACGGGCTATGTCCGGGCGATCTTGTTCGCTGGCACGCAGTGTCTTTTTTTATATGTCAGATTCATATCCGCTAAAACGTAATGAATGGCGGGCAGGGTGCAGGTCAAACTCAAGGCCGAACGTAATTCCGGCAGGGTCATGTCGGGCCGTTTGCCGAGCAACTGTTTCATTTGGCGGCGATGCTCATCCAAAATCTTTGGTTTTCGCCCGGAAAACCGGTGGCGGGGCCGAATATCCCCAGTCCAACGGCGCTGCTGCAACAATTTCTTCACCATACCCAATGATACTCGATACCTCCCGGCGATGTTCGCTCGCGTTCCTTCTGACGAGTCGTACGATGCCAGAATCCTCTCTCGCAAATCTACGGATAGTGTTTTCATGCCAAAACACTATCACATCCCCACTGTTGTGGCTATAGTTTTATTTAATATGCTCTAATCACCCCCGCTTGCACGTTCAAAGTGATCATAAATACAGCAAGACCGGTAACGGAAATCTCATTTTAAAAAAGCTACGCGTCGTCCCGGGAATCAAGACTTCGCAACAGCGACTTTGTGAATTGGGTGGCGGAGGGACTCCAATTCTTTGCGTAGCGGTTCCCAATAGATTTGATCAGCTTCTCGTTCACTTTTTTCTTCCTCGTACAGAGCGCGAGTCAGTTCCGCTTCGTTTCTCAGGACGGCCAGGGATAAAAGCGGGCGCTGAGACCGGCATTTGGCAAACGCCTTGGGAAACCGGTTGGCAACTTTGATTAAAAGTGACGGCGTTCGCGCCTCTTTTAGCCAGAACAAAATTTGTTCCGATGTCGGCCGTTGCTGATTCTGCGTGTAGTGGGCTTCCACCAGCCTTTGAATCATGGGCCAATCCTTGTCGCGTTGGGTCTTCTTAGCTTTAACCAGATCCGGCAAGGATAAAAGATCGAAGACTTGGCGTGAAGAAATCCTCACCGTGGTGCGCCGTTTCCATAGCTTTGGAAAGTGGTCAAGACCACGTAAAACCGACATGACGTCAATGCGCATCCCATTGGCTTCGGGATGGTGACATCGGAAATGAACCCCATGACCGCGCCGAAGATAATCGGCGGAAAAAGGGGGCACGGCGATACATTCGGCTTTCAGTTCCCTCAAGGCTAGCGACAGCGGCTCGAGTGAGCCGGGTTTTGCCAGCAGGAGGATATCAATATCCCGGCTAAACTCGGCCGCGCCGTAAAAAATGCACGCCTGACCGCCCATGAGCAGGAATTGGACATGATAGGAACGCATCACGGAAAGGACTTTGAGAATCGGGTTCCGGATCAAGAGAACCTCCTATTGTCAGGTAATAGTCCCACAGTTTCCCGCTTTCCCGCCAGCGTTCGGCGGGCGATAAATGGTACCATTCCGTCCATTCATCGTCATAGCAAGGTTGTTGCTGGCGCACCTTCATAGGAATGTACTATGCAATGTTTATTTTAGTTTAGCAAGCGTCCGTTCAGATAAATCAGCTTTGTCCTGGAACTATAAAATCACGGATTGACATGATGCCAGCAATAAACCCCCGTTTTCCCTATCCATCCCAACTCTTTGAAATGTCGGGATTGGTATTCATCCGTGGTTGCTTATCTTGGACACCACGACTACTGCCCTATATCCTCCAGCTTTCAATCATCTCTGGCGCGGCTGGCATCACGCTGAGCGTGCGCGGGCCCTGGTTGCCCTGGACTTCAATCAGCACGGGCTGACCGGGGCAGAAATCGCTGTAGCGCGCACAAAGCGCGGCGGCCTGCTGAAGTTCGTCTTCCGTGGCGCCGGGAGGCAGAATCGCGCTGGGCCCCGGAATGTCCCTGGCCTTTAACAGGTATTCGCCGGGGGCGCGTTCCTTTTCAAGCTGTTCGTTCTCCGCCTTGTTCCGTCCCACGATTGCCCTGACTGAACCCACCCGGAAATGCCGGCCCAGTCGCAAGCGTAGAATCGGGATAATGCCGAGGCCCTCGTGGGTTTTCAAATCCTTGAGGCGTTTGCCGTAGGCGGGGTCGGTCAGCAGGCATCCTCCTGCCGGCTGGGGATAATTCGTGATGCCGAGTTCGCGGGCCAGCGCCATCTGGGGCTTGCGGTTACGGCCTTCGAACGCCAACAGCCGCGCGCGGTCCACCCAGCCCCGTTTTTCCGGTTCGGTCTCCGGCAACAGTTTGGCGCTCAGCGGCCGCAGGAGATAATCGCCGACCCCCGATTCCGCCGCCACCTGCTGGAGCGCCTGGCGGTGCTGGGACATGGGACGCTGGTTAAGCACCTCGCCGGTGCCGACCAACTGGAAGCCGCGTTCCCGCATGAGTTCGCCCGCCCGCCGGACCATGGTAATGTGGCAGTCAATGCACGGGTTGAGCCCGGCGCCGAAGCCGTGTTTGGGACTGGCAATGAGGGCCAGGATGGCCGGCGTAAAGTCTTCAATCAACAGCGGAATGTTCAGCTGACGGGCCGAGCGCTCCGCCGCCCCGGCCCCGAAAAAAATACTGGCAAACGTCCCCCCCTGGACTTCAATGCCCTGCGCCAGCAACAGGCGCACGGCCAACTGGCTGTCCAACCCGCCGGACAACAGGCAGAGGGCGCGGATGGGTTTGGGATTGTCCATTATGTTTTCTTATGCGCAAATTCAAGGCATTGGAATTTCAAAGCTTGGACTGGATTCCCGCTTGCGCGGGAATGACAGAGTGGCAGCGCATAATTGTCATTCCCGATCTAATCGGGAATCCAGAACAATTGCAACGTAGCGGCCTAATCCACGAACATACGGACCACTGTGTCAAAGTCGGCCACGGCCCGTTCCGGTTTTTCCGGACCCGGCGTTCCCATCCCACAAGTTAAAAAAATGCTGTGAATGCCCGCGCGGTGCGCCACGGCGATATCGGTATGATTATCGCCAATCATCCAGGTGTTGGCCGGCGTGCCGTTAACGGCCCGCAGAATGGCGAAAACGGCTTCCGGTTCCGGCTTCAGCGGGATGCCGCTGTCGCCGCCGATGATGCTGGCAAAAAGCGCGTCGATCCCGAAATGGCGTAGGATTTCCCGGCTGGCGGCCCCCGGTTTATTGCTGAGCAGGGCCAAGACATGGCCGGCGCGCGCCAGCCGGCCAAGCCCGGCGCGCACCCCGGGGTACAGCGTGGTTTCATCATGAATGTGCTGGCGGTAAAACTCGCTGTCCAGGCGCACGGCGTCCTCCAAGTCCACCGCGAACGGAGCGTCCGCCAGGGAGCGGGTGACCAGGTTGCGGACACCTTCGCCGACATAGCTTGTCACGGTCGGCACCGGCAGGGGCTCAAGCCCGTAATGCCGGCGCATCAGGTTAATGCCGGTAGCGAGATCGCGCCGCGAGTCGATCAACGTGCCGTCGAGATCAAATATTAGAACCTGTGGCTTCATTTGATGACGCTGGGCGTGGCCGCGCGTCCGTAAGAAAAAGAACAGTCACCCGCGGGCGCGGTGGCCAGCGGCTCAAGCCTGGCGGCCAGCTCGGGAATATCCCGGATCCGCCCCTTCAGGTAATCATCAATCCGCTTGATCATGCCGTCCAGCCGCGCCTGCAGGCCGCCATACCGGCCTTCGAGCACTTCCATGCCGAAGGGCTTGTACAGGCTGAGCCAGAGGTCGCAGTGCTCGTCGCGCAGTTTGGCCAACGCCTTGCTCAGCGCCCTGATGTCATGGGTCAACTGCCGCAGGCGAGTGTGGTTCCCGGCCCGGTAAGCCAGGGCCAGCTCGCGGCGCAGGTTGCATTTCAACGCCAGCGTGCGCGCCAGGAGGGCGGGGAACATGAGCCGCCGATTGGCGGGCGAACGCCGGGCCGTACGGAGCAGGGCTTCCGCCAGCTTTTCGTAGTGCGCCTGCAACGCGGGCGGATTCTTGATCAGCGGATCAAAAAGACTCAAGAAGGGATCCTGCCACAACAGCCACTTGCTGGCATTGCCATTGTTCATTTTTGGATTGCTGATTTCCGGAATCAGGTCCAGGTCGCAGACCTTGACCAGGGCATCGAACTCGGCATTGCAGATGCCGCGGAAATTGGCGCGCAGCAGCGTGTCGTCCACGCGGTCGGCATAGCCGTGTTCCGCGAAAAACTGAATGCCCGGCAGCGCCGAAAAGAGATCGCATTCCGCGCCGTCATCGCCCCACATGGTCGTGAACACCTGGCGCAATTTCTTGTTTTTACAGGCGCGCATGGCGGCCTCGGTAACGGTAAAAGAAAACGGCAGAGCCGTCCACAAACGGTTCCAGGTCCACACGCCTCCGGCCATGATCGGGTCCGAGCCCAGGGCGCGGTGGCGATCAATCCATTCCTCGTAAAATTCAACGTCGGTATGATAATAATCCCAATACACCAGGTCCACGTCCCCGGGAATGCCGGCCACGACCTTGCGCGGGATCTTGCTGGCGCGGTCATAGTAGCTGTTGGTCTTGGAGCCCAGCCGAAAATACATGTCGCTCCAGATCATCGGCCGCACCCCCAGCTTGCGGCACAGGCTGCGCACGCGTTTCAAGTGCCGGTTGATGATGATAAACGGGCTTTCGTCGCCGAACCGCGCGCGGTAGCCGCCGGTGCCGAGGCCATGGGCCTCATCCATGCCGACATGGACACGCCGCGAGCGAAACGGCGCCGTGGCGGCGGCAATCATTTTTTCGAGCAGGACATAGGTCCTGTCGTCGTTGGCCAGGATGATGCGATCGGTATCGCGGTAACCGGTGTAAGCCGGCCATTGCAGCATCTGCTCCAGGTGCCCCAGCGTCTGGACGCAAGGGATCATTTCAATGCCCAGGGCGTCGGCGTAGGCATCCAGGTCCTTCAGCTCTTCCCAGGTGTAGCGACCGCGCAAGTAGCCGAAAAACGGCTCTTCGGGCACTTCGTAGGTGTCCTCGGTATAGAGCATGCACATGTTCAGGCCCATCAGCGCCAAGCGGCGCAGAAGCATCTTGACCGCGTCCGGCCGCAGGACTCCGTTGCGCGAGCAATCCAACATGATGCCCAGCATGTCAAACAGCGGGGTTTCTTCAAAATCGGCCTTGAGGGCCGCCGGCCCTTCTTCGCCCATCAGGCGGCCGAGCGCGCGGAAGGCATCTGTCTTGCGCCCGTATTTCACAACCATCCGTTCCGGCGACTTCATGACCGCCAGGCCGCCCTGTTCCCGCTCGGGGTCCTTGACAAAGGCAACCTTCTGGGAACGACTGGAGGCCGTAAAACGATTGGGATAGTCCGCCTTGATTTCTCCAAGACCCCGCCGCAGTTCCATGGGACATGAATTCAGATCGAGGGTAAATGAGTGCATGGTTTTTCTCCTCCTTTTAAAATCAAGCTGCGGCCCGCGCAGGCTTGACACAGTAATTCGGCATAAAAAAGCACACGCTTCGCAAATGCAATGTTATATGCCCGCATCCGTAACAGGCTTGCCTGTCACGCAGCTTTTATCCGGTGGAATGGTCGCACCGCTATATCGAATCAGCGCCTCAGGGATGTGTGAGCCTTATAATTAATAATTAAAATATACGGCACCCGAAAAATCAAGCTAATAATGCGGGGGGCCACTCGTAGAACTGCGACACATGGCAAGCGCGCATCCGCAATTTTGCGGGCACCGCGTCGTTGCCGTGGTAATCAGCGCGCCATGTCCCTGATCAGGCGGCATATCTCAATAGCACGTAATGAGGCTGACGGCGGGCAGCGCTCCGGCTGGCGCCGGGCCTCGACGCAGCCGGCAAAATATTCCAGCTCCCTGGCATAGCCGTCGCCGGGCAGCGCCACCGATTCAAGCCCCTTGTTCGTCCCGATTTGAACGGCAGCGGGCTGCAGGCTGTTGAAGCGGAGGCTGGCATCCTCGAAAGTGGCGGCATACTGCGAAGAAAAAGGGCTGTTGCGCCACAGAAAGCCGCCATTGACGCTGACATGCCGCGGCTGGCCGCCAAAACCAAGCGCAACCTCCCAATACTCGCCAATGTTCAGGTTCAACTTGACGTCGTCCGGGCGCCCCAGCGCGAAATCCACGAAATCAAGGTCGTGGATCAGCATGTCCATCAAGGCGCCGCCGCAGGTTCCCTTGATCTTAGCGTCCTTCCAGACACCCCAGGCGGGCTCGCCGCCCATACGGGTCATCGTGAGCATCCGCAACTCGCCGTGGCGTTTGTCCCTGATACGACCGGCAAGGAATTCCCACGCCGGACTGAACCTGACGCAATGCGCCACCATCAAAATCCGTCCGAGCCTGCCGGCGAGATCAATCAGCTCCCGGCACTGCGCCGGCTCGGGGCAGAAAGGTTTTTCCAGCAGGACATCCAGGCCGAATTCCAATGCCTTTTTCGCCAGGGCGTGATGCAGGAAGAGCGGCACGCACAGCGCCGCGGCATCGGGTCGGGCCCCGGCAACGCATTCCTCCAGGGTCTTGAAAACCGGCGCCTGTTTCAGGCGATCCAGCGGCAAGTCCAGGGCGCCCTGATTGCCGGTGTTTGCCAGGCCGGCGAAAATGTCGCCGGCGCGGTTGTCGACAATACCGCACAACTCGAGGTTCTGAGAGCCAAGGATATTCTTCGCATGGACCACGCCCATGAAACCGAAGCCCACCACAGCCATTCTTTTCTTTTTCATGACACCTTATCCCGGTTGAAAATGATGCCTATGTCCTCGCGGTAAGCTTTACGCTTCCGCCCGCGGCCCACATCCTGCAGCCCGCGGTCTTCCAGTCCAAAGCCTGCGGTTTGAGCATCCGGCGGGATGCAGATGACTTAATATTTAAAGCTGCTGGCGCCGATAAACTCCCTGAGGATGGAAGTGGGCGGCACGTCATATTTCGGAATTTCCAGGAAATTCAGCAGAAATTCCTGGAGCCGCCTGGTTTCGGCATATTCGGGGTCCGCTGGCTTGATCTCCATAAGGAGCGGTTCGACCAGCGGCTTCAGCACGGCCAGTTCGTAATCCAGGGCCGAATTAAAGGTGGCATCCGCTTCGGCCTGGAA
>Ga0265297_10009010_pt1 | contig 13091 bp, 14 predicted proteins | sample Munlanlwell13791_FD_192502 | JGI IMG/M metagenome (GOLD analysis project Ga0265297, IMG submission 192502) | Leachate microbial communities from a municipal landfill in Southern Ontario, Canada - Leachate well 137-91 | ecosystem: Engineered > Solid waste > Landfill > Unclassified | place...
CGTGGGCGCCACCACCGCGACCTGCTTGCCCGAGAGGGCGGCGACGAAGGCCGCCCGCAAGGCGACCTCGGTCTTGCCGAAGCCGACGTCGCCGCAGACCAGCCGGTCCATCGGCTTGCCCGAGGTCATGTCGGCCATCACGTCGGCGATCGCCTTGAGCTGATCCTCCGTCTCCTCATAGGGGAAGCGGGTGCAGAATTCCTGGTAGAGCCCGTCGCCCACGTCGAGCCGCGCCGCGGTCTTCAGGGCGCGCTTGGCCGCGATCTCGATCAGATGGGTGGCGATCTCGCGGATGCGCTTCTTGAGCTTGGCCTTGCGCGCCTGCCAGGCGCCGCCGCCCAGCTTGTCGAGCTGGACCTCGCTGTCGCCCGCGCCATAGCGGGTCAGCAGCTCGATATTCTCGACCGGCAGGAACAGCTTGTCGCCGCCGTCGTAGGTGAGATGCAGGCAGTCGTGCGGCGCGCCCGTGACCTCGATCGTCTTCAGGCCCTCGAAACGGCCGATGCCATGGTCGACATGGACCACGAGATCGCCGACCGAGAGGGTGGTGGCGTCGGTCAGGAAATTGTCCGCCTTGCGCGCCCGGCGCGAGGCGCGAATGAGGCGGTCGCCCAGCAGGTCCTGCTCGGTGACGACGGCGAGGTCGTCGGTCTCGAAGCCGCGGTCGATATTGATCACCGCGAGCGCGACACAGCCCTTGGGCAGGTCGGCCAGATCCTTCACGCCCTCGACCGCCGCCAGCGGCTCGATGCCATGGTCGCGCAGCACCATCTGCAGGCGGTCGCGCGAGCCGATCGAGGTCGCGGCGATCAGGGGCCGCTTGCCGGCGCCGACCATCGCGGCCAGATGGCCGCCCAGCGCCTTGTAGGGCGTGCCGCCCTGGGCCCGTTCCGGCGCGAAATCGCGCCCCGGCCTGGCCTTCACGTCGAGCGCCGCCTTGGGCGACGCAAAGGGTTCCAGCACGCGCACGATGCGCCGGTTCAGCGCATCTTCGAGGCTGCCGCCGGTCAGATAGAGGAGGCCGGGCGGCGGCGGCTTGTAGACCGTGCCCTGGGACACCACGGTCTTGGTTTCGCGGGCGGCGACGCGGGCGGCGTGATAGTCGGTGACGAGCGCCAGGCGCGCCTCGACCGCGGGGCGGAACTGGGCATCCTCGGTCACCAAGGCACCCGGGCAATAGTCCAGGATGCTGTCGAGCCGCGGATAGAACAGGGCCAGCCAATGCTCGACGCCGGCATGGCGCCGCCCGGCCGACACCGCCTCGTAGAGCGGATCGTCGTCGGTCACCGCGCCGAAGAGTTCGACATAGGCCTGGCGGAAGCGGCGGATCGAGTCCTGGTCGAAGGGCACTTCGGAGGCCGGCACCAGGGCGATTTCCTCGGCCTTTCCCGTGGTGCGCTGGCTCTCGGGATCGAAGCGGCGAATGGATTCGATCGAATCGCCGAAGAAGTCGAGGCGGTAACCCTCCAGCTCGCCCGGCGGCAGAATGTCGACGATGCCACCGCGCACAGCGAATTCGCCCGCGTCCGCCGCCGTGCCCGCCTTGGTATAGCCGACGCGGGCGAGGAAACGGGTCAGGTCCTCGATGTCCAGTTCCTGGCCGGTGCGTGCCCGGATCGTCTCGGCCGCGATGGCGGCGCGCGGCGGCAGGCGCTGCAAGGCCGCCTCGACCGAGGCGATGACGACCCTGCCGCCCACCGTGGTCTTGGGCCGGGCCAGGCGGCTCAGCACTTCCATGCGCCGCGCGACGATCTCGGCCCCGGGCGAGACGCGGTCATAGGGCAGGCAGTCCCAGGCCGGCAGGACCAGGACTTCGAGCCCGGGCGCGAAGAATTCCAGCGCCGCCACCAGGGGCGCGAGCCTGGCCTCGTCCCGCGCCAGATGCAGGACGTCGATGGTCTTCGCCATTTCGGCGATGACCAGGGCATCGGCCCCTTCCGGCGCTTCGGCGATGGTGAGCCGGGGCCGGTCGTCGAGAATCTTGGGCGGGATGATCACGGTCGGTGGTGATACGGCTTGAAGGCCAGAAGGAGGTCGAGCACCGGGCCCCTCACCCGTTCCGGGATGGGGGCGGTGCCGGTCAGCCAGGCATAGATGTCCGGATCCTCCTCCTCGAGGAGGCGTTCATAGGCGGCGATCTCGGCCTCGCCGAAACCCGCGACATGGGCGTCGGCAAAGGGGCCGAGGATGACATCCGTCTCCTTCGTGCCGCGATGCCAAGAACGGAACCGCGCCCGCCGCCGCCTGATATCCAGCTCGTCTTCCTGCATGGCGGCAACATATAGGGCGGCCTTGCGCCGGTGTCACCTGCGGGCTTGGGCGACCGACTGCAGGAAATGCTCCACATCGACAGGCTGATAACCCAGCAGGGCACCGATTACCCGTTCCAGGTCGGGGTGCCACCCGGAGGGGCCCGAATAGATCGAATGGATCAGGCGCAGCGCCGGAATGCGCCAGGCTTCGGCGGGCAGAGCGAAATAAACGTGCAGGAGACGAATCTGCCGGCCGTCGGGCGCCAACTCGTCGATCCAGTAGTCTTCCCGCAGAAGTTGGCGATCCGCCACCAGGGCGGCGGCTTCCTCCTCCGGAAAATAGGCGAGCGGCTTCACACCGGCCCGCATCAGCGCGATCTCCCGTCCCTCGTGAGGACCGGTGCGGCCCTCTTCGCGTGCAGACGGCAGTGCAGCTCACCCCTCCGGCCAGAAGGTTTCGTCGATCGTCTCTTCGAACGTCCAAGGGCAGGCCGCAGGCATGGCCGCGTCGCCGAGGCCGGTTTCGGCGCCGGCCTCGATCGCCGCACGTCCATAGGCGCGCGTCATGGCATCGGGGAGCAAGGCACGCAGACTCGGATTGTCGGCCAGATGATCGGCCAGTTCACGGCGTTGGATACGGATGGTCGCCTGCCAGGACATCCCGCGGTGACCCGGCTGAAAATTCCATTTCAGGAGATGGGCGAGCAGCACTGTCAGCCGGTTCACGAGTTCCCGCCGCTCGCTTCGACCCATGCTCTCGATTTCCTCGGCGATATGCTCGACGTCGGCGGCGGCGAGCTTGCCGGCACGCAGCAGCGCCGCCTGTTCTTCCGCCCAGGCGTGAAAATCACGCTCGTAAAGGCTCGTGTTCGCGACCGCCATGACGACACCCGACCATAAGCTGGAACAGTATGCGCACGCCCTGACCCGATCACAAGATTGAGCGCCCAGGGAAAAACCGATAACCATCCCCCATGCGCCCAAACGGGAGAGGCCATGAAACATCTCATCCAGGACGAGGATGGCGTCTGGGACATCCAGCGCTATTTCGCTTACCTGGAGACGATCCGGGACGGGCTGCCGACTGATCTCCGCGCCTTCGCCACCGACATCGGCAATGTGCCGCTGACCGGCCCCGCTTGAGCGCCCCGGCTTGAGCCCATGGGGAAAACCCGATAACCATCGCCCATGCGCCCGGAACCCCTCCTGCCCCTGTTCGCGCCCCTGACCGTGCTGGCCGGGGTCGGGCCCAAGCTGGCCAAGCCGATCGCCAAGGCGGTGGGCGGCGAGCGGGTGATCGACGTGCTGTTCCACCTGCCCTTCGCCCTGATCGACCGGCGCGCCCGGCCGACCATCGCCACCGCGCCGCTGAACGAAGTCGCCACCATCGAAGTGACGGTCGAGGCGCACCGCACGAGCCGGAGCCCGCGCGCGCCTCACCGCGTCGTGGTCAGCGACGGCACGGGGGAGATGCATCTCGTCTATTTCCACAAGACGGAGGGGGATTGGCTCGCCCGCCTGCTGCCCGTGGGCGCCACGCGGCTGGTCAGCGGCCGGGTCGAATCCTACGAGGGTCAGCTCCAGATGACCCATCCGGATTACGTCGTAGCACTCGCCGAGGCCGACAAGATCCCCCCGGTCGAGCCGATCTATCCGCTCTCCGCCGGGGTCACCGCGCGCATCATGGCCAAGGTGGTGCAGGCGGCCCTCGAGCGGGCGCCGCAGGATCTGCCGGAATGGCTGGATCCCCATCTCCAGAAACGCGAAGCCTGGCCCGCCTGGCACGAAGCCTGGGTCCGGGTGCACCGGCCGGAAGGACCGCTCGACGTTTCGGCCGATCAGCCGGCGCGCCGCCGCCTCGCCTATGACGAATTGCTGGCCAATCAATTGGCCCTCTCCCTCGTCCGGCGGCGGCTGCGGCGCCAGCGCGGACGGCCGGTGGTGGGCACCGGCGCGATCCAGGACAGGTTGCGGACCGCCCTGCCCTATCGCCTGACCGGCGGGCAGGAGACCGCGATCGCCGAAATCGCGGCCGATCTCGCGGCGCCGACGAGGATGCTCCGCCTGCTGCAAGGCGACGTCGGCGCGGGCAAGACCGTCGTGGCCCTCTTCGCCATGGCGATCGCGGTCGAGGCCGGACGGCAAGCGTGTCTGATGGCGCCGACCGAACTCCTCGCCCGCCAGCACGGCAAGAGCCTGGAACCCCTCTGCGCCGCCGCCGGGCTTCGCCTCGCCGTGCTCACGGGCCGCGATTCGGGCGCCCCCCGGAAACGCCTGCTGGCCGAGCTGGCGGCGGGCGAGATCGACATCGTGGTCGGCACCCATGCCCTCCTCGAAGGCGAAGTGGCCTATAAAGACCTCGGCCTCGCCGTCATCGACGAGCAGCATCGTTTCGGCGTCGACCAGCGCCTGGCGCTCGCCGCCAAGGGCGAGAACGGCCTCGACGTCCTGGTCATGAGTGCGACGCCGATCCCCCGCACCCTGACGCTCACCGCCTTCGGCGACATGGACGTCTCGCGCCTGACCGAGAAGCCGGCCGGCCGCCAGAAGATCGATACCCGCATCGTCTCCCTCGCCCGCCTGGACGAGATGGTGGAGGCGGTCGCCCGCGCCCTGGAGCGCGGTGCCCAGGTCTATTGGGTCTGCCCCCTGGTGACGGAATCCGAGACCAGCGACGCGGCCGCGGCCGAGGAACGCTTCGCCCATCTGGCCGCCCGTTTCGGTCCCACCGTGGGCCTGGTGCACGGCCGCATGAAGGGGGCGGAGAAGGACCGGGTGATGCAGGCATTCGCCGCCGGCAACCTTAAGCTCCTGGTCGCCACCACGGTGATCGAAGTGGGCGTCGACGTGCCCAAGGCGACCGTGATGGTGGTCGAACAGGCGGAACGTTTCGGCCTGGCCCAGCTCCACCAGCTCCGCGGCCGGGTCGGCCGGGGCGCCGACGCCTCCTTCTGCATCCTGCTGGCCGCCGAGCATCTGACCGAAGGCGCCCGCGCCCGGCTGGAGACGCTGCGCGAGACCGACGACGGCTTCGCCATCGCCGAGGCCGACCTGAAGATCCGGGGCGCCGGCGAAATCCTGGGCACGCGGCAATCGGGCGTGCCGGAATTCCGCCTGGTCGATCTCGACCGTCATGCAGCTTTGATGGAAATCGCGCATGATGACGCCCGCCTGGCGCTGGAACGCGACCCCACGCTGACCGGCCCGCGCGGCCAGGCCCTGCGCCACCTCCTCTATCTCTTCGAGCGGGATGCGGCGGTCCGCTATCTCGCCTCCGGCTAGATCCCGAAGGATTGTTTCATGTCACAGGTCACGGTCACGATCGCCGACGGCATCGCCCTGGTCACGCTGAACGCCCCGCCCCACGGCCAGTTCGAACGGAGCACGATCGACGCCCTCGGCGCCGCCATCGACACGGTCGAGACCCAGGCGAGCGTGAAGGCCGTGGTGGTAACCGGCGGCATCCCCGGCGTCTTCGCCGACCATTATTCGATCCGCGAGTTCGAGGCGGTGGGCCGCCACCTGAAGGGCCACAAGCCGGCGGCGGACGAGGATCCCCTGCCCGCCGCCACCGCCTTCGCCGCCCATCTGGCGCGCATCGAGGCGAGCCCGAGGCCATGGATCGCGGCGATCAACGGCACCTGCATCGGCGCCGGCTTCGAACTGGCGCTCGCCTGTGACATCCGGGTCGTGGAGGACGACGGCTATTCGATCGGCCTGCCGGAAGCCAATCTGGGCCTGCTGCCGGTCGGCGGCGGGACCCAGCGCCTGCCCCGGCTGATCGGTCCGGCCAAGGCGCTGCAACTGATCCTGATGGGTCTCGTGGTCTCGCCGGTGCAGGCGCTGCAGCTCGGCATCGCGCAGGAAATGGCGCCGGACCTCGCCGTCGACGCCGCCATGGTGATGGCGCGCCGCCTGGCCGATCAGTTCGCGCCCGCCAGCGCCGCGGTCAAGCGCCTGGTGCGCGCCGCCGCGACGACCCCTCTGGCCGAGGGCCTGGCGGCGGAACGGGCGGCCTTCCTCGATCTCGTCGGTCAGGCCGAACCGCTCGCCCGGATGCACGACCTGAACCGAGGCGAGCGCGACATCTGCGACTGAACTCAGGCGCCTTCGATACGCCGGGCGACCCGCAGGCTCTCCACCGCGACCAGGCCGAGGGCGAGCCAGATCAGGGCGAAAGTCACCATATGGACGGCGGTGAAGGGCTCGCCGTTCACGAAAACGGCGATCAGGAACATGCCGGTCGGCGCGATATATTGGAACAGGCCGAGGGTCGACAGGGTGAGCCGCTTGGCCGCCGCGTTGAACCAGATCAACGGTACGGCGGTGACCACGCCCGCGGCGATCAGCATGATGTCGGTGCGAAGCCCGAGGCGGCCCAGGCTGGCGCTGCCCTGAACTTCCATGAAGGCCAGGATGGGGGCGGCGAAGATCGCCATCCACAGGCTCTCGACCGCGAGGCCGACGATCGGATCGACCGGCGTCATCTTGCGGAGCAGACCATAGATGCCGAAGGTCGCCGCCAGAATCAGTGCGACCCAGGGCGGCACACCGAGATAGACCGTGAGCACGGTAACCCCGAGTGTGGCGAGACCGACCGCCCAGCGCCGGATGCGCGACAGGCTCTCGCGCAGCACGACGACGCCGAGCAGCACGTTGACCAGGGGATTGATGTAATAGCCGAGGCTCGCCTCGAGGGCGAAGCCCGACTGCATCGCCCAGATGAAGAGATACCAGTTGGCCGCCAGCAGTGCCGCCGTGAGCCCGAGGGCGAGCAAGGCCCGGGGCGCCCGGAAGGCTTCGTGCAGCGCCGCCCCGCGGCCATTGGCGAAAACGAGGCCGAACAGGAACAGGGTCGACCAGACGGCCCGGTGCAGCATCACCTCGAAGGGCGGAACCCCGGTCAGCGCCTTCCAATAGAGCGCCAGCATGGCCCAGGCCGTATAGGCCGCGACGGCATAGGCGGCGCCGGCCAGTGCCGTGGCGCGAGCTTCGCTGCCGGGTCGGATAACGGAAATCTCGGGCATGATGCCGCCGTCGGTTACGGTCGAAGGACCGCGAGGCTCAGTTCAGGCCGCCGGTGATGTCGGGCCGGCCGGCCAGGATCATATCGACGGCGGCGCCGATCGCTTCCCAGGCGGCGCTGCCGCGGTCATCACCCACCGCCGCCATTTCGGCCGCGCGCATCAGGGCGACCGAAGGCGCCTCGCGGCCATAATGATCGACCAACTGGCGCGCCGTGCTCAGCACTTCCCGCGCCTCCTCCTGAAGGCTGCCGGACGGCAGCGCCGGACGCGGCTCAGGCGCGACATGGGGTGGCCGCCGCCGGGCGCGGCGCGGACGCGCTGGGTTGAAGGGACGTTTCATGGCTTCTTCTCGGCCACCGGCTTGAAGGCGCCGATCATGCCGTCGCCGCGCGCCACGTCGTCGGCGCTCAGGGCAGCCTTCACCTTGTCGCGGTTGCGCTGGGCATAGGGCGGGCCCTGCTCGACCGCGAGGGCGTAATAGACATAGGCCTGCACCAGGTCCTTGCCGACGCCGACGCCTTCCTCATACATGACACCGAGGTTGTACATGGCGGTCTGATCGCCCTGGCGCGCCGCACGCAGGTACCAGCGCGCAGCCTCGGCCGGATCGGGCGAGACGCCCATGCCGTTGTCATACATGGCGCCGACATCGAACTGCGAGGCGGCGTCGCCGGCTTCGGCAAGCGGCTTGAGGATCGCCATGGCGGTGGCGAAATCGCCCTTCTGGATCGCTTCCATGCCGGCATTCCGGTCCTGGGCACGCGCCATCACCCCGCCGGACATGGCCACGGCGAGCCCCAACAGGAACGCGGTGGACCATTTCGACAGGAAAGGCATGTCAATCTCCCGGAAGCGGGCACACCATCGATAGGTTTTGCCGCAAAGGCAAGCCCGACTCGGCGCAGACCAGCCCTGTCAGGGGGCTGCGACGGCTTCCGCGCTTCTCCTGGACGCCCCGGATGCTGTATCAGGGGAAAACGACGCAAGGCCGCGGAGCGAGAGAATGGACCGGGAAAAACGCGAACAGCTGATCGAGGCTTTGAACGGCCTGTCCGCCGAAGACGAGGCCGCGGTCCTCGCCAATGCGCGGAACGCCGTGTCGCTGCTGGCAGAATCCGGGCTCGACTGGGCCGATGTCATCATTCAGGTGGCGCGTCCCGAAGGTACCTTCTCGGCCGATTTCGACCACGGCGCGATCGACATCGACAGTGACGACGACGATTCGCCGACCCCGCTCAGGCTCGGCGACGCGGACGTGGGGCGTGTCCTGCACGCCCTCAGGGCCAGGGACGATCTCTCGCCCGAGACTCGGGCGGAACTGGATGATTTTGCCGGCGAACTGGCGGCAGGCCGCCTCGATTCAGGCGACCGGGCCTATGTCCTGGCCCTGGCCGGCCGCCTCGGGGTCGGCCGCCCCTGAAGCTCAGGGCCGCGGTGTCAGGAGAATCGGGCCGCCCGCAGCCGGAGTCGCGGGGGCCGGCGCAGCCGGGGACACCGTGACGCAGTCCGGCGCTCCCAGGGTCGAGCGGCAACGGGTCTGCGTCGTCATCGTTTCGAAGGCTGCCTGATCCCCGCCGGGCCAAGTCGACGGTTCACCGTGCCGCAGCGCCGGATCCGGAAACAGAGTTGACTGGCAAGCACCCAATAGGCACGCCAACGACAAGACGGCGATGCGTGCTGCTGTCCTTCTTTCCACCATTGCTGCTTTTCTCCGCCACGAATGAATGAATCTGCACGACTCTGGAACGGTTACATTACGTGACATCGGGCTCTAGGACCTTTCAGACGCCATGCAGCGCTGTGTCCGCCCCGCAACACTTTCAACCGAGTTGCCGCGCCCCGCTTCGGCGACCAATTCGGCTGTTGTTCGCCCTTTGGGTGCGGCATACATTGCCCCTGCGAACAAGCCAGCCTTGTTTCCGCCGTAATGCGCCAATGTGGGCGGAAGCGCTGGAAATTGGAGTGATTAGCCGGTGCCGCACCAATTGCGACTGAGTATGGTGGGCATTGGTTTACAATAGATGGAAATGGAACGGAGACGGTCATGAGACTTGCCCTGGGTCTGGTTAGCGCTGCCGCTCTTCTCGTCGCTGGCGCGGCTGCACAGGCCGACATGGTGTCCGGCCCCTACATCACCGGCTTCGGCGGCTATACGATCAATCCGGACACGGATTTCACGACGTCGGGTGGTGGGTCTGGCGAATTCTCGTTCAAGGACGGCTGGCTCGCGGGTGCGGCTGTCGGCTACGACTTCGGTCGGGCCCGGATCGAGTTCGAAGGTGCCTATCACAAGAACGAGTTCGACAAGGCGAGCGGCGCCCTCGGCTCCGTGTCGATCGACGGCAAGATCACCAACATCTCGATGATGGTGAACGCCCTCTATGACTTCGAGAACTCCTCGATCGTCACCCCCTATGTCGGCTTCGGCATGGGCGCCGCCCATCTCGAGGTGGACAGCGGCAACGATACCCCGTCCGACACCGCCTTCGCCTTCCAGGGCCTGGCCGGTGCCAAGATCGCCGTGACCGAGAACCTCTCGGCCGTGGTCGACTACCGTTACTTCCGCAGCCTGAAGGCGGAATTCGACGGTGTGAAGTTCGACTACCAGCAGCACATCATCACGGCCGGCCTGAGCTACAACTTCGGCACCCCGGCCGCCCCGATGGCCGAGCCCGCGCCCGCCCCGGTCGCGCCCGCTCCGGTCGAAGCTGCTCGCTCCTACATGGTGTTCTTCGACTGGAACTCGGTCGAGATCACCGCGGACGCGCAGCAGATCATCCGCGATGCCGCCTCGGCCGCGCAGACGCTCGGCGTCACCCGCATCGAACTGACCGGCCACGCCGACCGTTCGGGTTCGGCCCGCTACAACCAGAAGCTCTCGCTGAAGCGCGCCGAGGCGGTGAAGGCTGTCCTCGTCTCGCTCGGCGTGGCTCCCGACTCGATCACCACCGTCGGCAAGGGCGAGACCGCGCCGCTGGTGCCGACGCCGGACGGTGTCCGCGAGGCCCAGAACCGGCGCGTGGAAATCGTTCTGCCCTGATCCCCGTCGGCGACCGGTGGGCCAATCGCCAGTCGCCGATGTGGAACCGAAGGCCTGCCGGAATTACGACGGCGGGCCTTCGGTCCAAAGCAAACAAGTCGAAACGGAGAAGAAGATGCGCATTACCCTCGGTCTCGTCAGCGCAGCGGCGATCATGGTCGCCGGCGCTGCCGCTCATGCCGACCGCGTCGGCCCCTACATCAGCGCGTTCGGCGGCTATGTGATTCAGCCGAGCCTGGACTTCAAGGACGCAGGCGATCCGGAGAAGTACACCTACGATAACGAGAATGGCTGGGCCGCCGGCGGCGCGTTCGGCTACGACTTCGGCGGGCCGCGCGTGGAAGCCGAGGTCACCTACCGCCATAACTCCGGCGACAAGGCCAAGGGGAATATGGGGTACAACGAGCCCAACGTTACGGGCGACCTTTCGTCGCTCGCGTTGATGCTGAATGTTCTCTATGACTTCGAGAATTCGTCGCGCTTCACGCCCTATATCGGCGCTGGTGCGGGCGTTGCCTGGATCTATGCCAATAAGCTCGACGGCTTCTACGACGACGACGATACTCAGTTCGCCTATCAGGGCATCGCGGGCGTCAAGGTCGCCATCACCGGCGGCCTGTCGCTCTTCGTCGACTACCGCTACTTCGCGACCCTCGACCCGAAGTTCACGAACGTGACCGGGGCGAGCTCTGACGGCGAGTATTCGACCCACAACATCATGGCCGGCCTGACTTACAACTTCGGCGTCGCTCCGGCGGCTCCGGTCGCGGCTCCGGCGGCGGCTCCCGCTCCGGCGGCTGAAGTGGCCCGTTCGTACATCGTGTTCTTCGACTGGAACTCGACCGTGATCACCCCGGAAGCCAAGGCGATCATCGCCGACGCTGCCAACGCTGCGACCTCGCTGGGCGTCGCCCGCATCGAACTGACCGGTCACGCCGACCGTTCGGGCTCGGCCCGCTACAACCAGAAGCTCTCGCTGAAGCGCGCCGACGCCGTGAAGGCCGTGCTGGTCGGCATGGGTGTCCCGGCTGCCGGCATCACCACCATCGGCAAGGGCGAAAGCGCTCCGCTGGTCCCGACCCCCGACGGTGTCCGCGAGCCGCAGAACCGCCGCGTCGAGATCGTGCTGCAGTAATCCTGCCGCAGGGTTCGTCGGAAAGGGCGCCGGGAAACCGGCGCCCTTTTTCTTTGCCCGGAAACGCCGGCCGACAGTCGCCGCGCCGCCCGGGCTCAGCCCGCTCGATCGGGTGGCGCAGCAGCCGAGACTGCCAGCAAGCGTGCCGATCCGCCCCGATCCCGTAGCCCCATCGTCTCGGCGCCTGCTCGCCGAGGGCCGCCGCCGCCTGCAGATCGGGCGCTCGAGAGCACGCTCGCCGAGAGCAAAGAAAAAGGGCGCGGCCTTGAAGCCGCGCCCTTCTTTGTTCCTGCTCGTCCCTGGGTCAGCAGGGCTTGTTCAGCGAGGTCCGGACGATCACCGGGGCCTGCCCCGAGAAGTTGCCGATGTCCTTCGGTGCCACGGCGTTCACCTGGTCCAGAAGGCCGTCGATAATCTTGCAGTAGCCAGCCGTCTTCTGGCTGCGCTGCGAAATCTCGTTGGCCAATGCGGTCACATAGACGTCGAACTGCTTCATGTAGGCCGAGCCGTATTGGCGCTTGAACAGCGCCTGCAGCGTCGTGGTCTGAGTGACCATTTCATTCGAGAATTTGCGGACGAAGGCATTGTATTTGTCGGCGATCTTCAGGCTGGGATCGCGATGGCACTTCAGCGCCGCCACCATCAGCTCGGTCTGCAGCCGGCGAACATCGTCCGCCGCCCCCTCACCCGTCTTGCGGCAAACGGTCGGGGCAACAGTATCGGCCTGGATCTGATTGCCGGGCATTACCGGCGCCGCACCGGCGGCAACCGCCGGCAGGACCGGCTTCGGCACCGCCACCGTCGAACCGGAAGCCGCGGTCGGCTTGCGGCTCGGCATGGGCGGGCCACCGGGAACGATGGGGCCGACCGGTTCGGGATCGGCCGCGGCAACGACCGCAGGCTCCGCCGCCGGCGTGGCCGCCGCTTCGGGTTTAGAGGAACCGGAGCAGGCCTGAAGGCCCAGCGCCAAGGTCAGTGCCGCGATGGCAACGCGGGTCGACGACATCTGAAATGCCCCCTGCCAGGAACGAATCACGTATTATTACTGATACACTAGTAGCGAGTCAGGTGACCAGAAAATCAAACCAAGTCGGCCTCTATCGCCGTCTTGGGAGAAACGACGAATTCATGTGGCGCATCTTCGGATGCAGCCGCGGCATCCGGCGTCGAGGGATCCATCCCGCTGATGGTGCATCCGTCTCTTCCGCGCGCTCAGTTCGTTGTGCCCACGATCACCAGCGGAAGATAACTCGGCCGTGCAGCCCGGCGCCGCGGCCCGGCCTCGTCCGCTGCCCCCTCGGCACGGGGGCAGCGCATGACCGGCGGCAGGTGCTGGCACACGCCCGGCGGCTCGAAACGGCCCATGTCGCGGCATCCCATCGTCGATCTCGGGGCAATCGGCTGCACCTCGCAGGCCTCCGCCGGGCCGGTGAGCACCGCCTCCGACATCGCCAGCCCCAAGACCAAGGCAAGCCAAGGAATGAGATGCCGAGGCATGATTCCTCCCGGATTCCGCAAGAACCTGCCACGTCGGCCTGCTCCATGCGGTGACCATTCGGGGCGACTCTATCAATCGTCCGGGGTCGATACAATATAAGGTAGCGTTAAATTGCAGAGCTACCTTTACTTTAATTCAT
>Ga0265297_10009011_pt1 | contig 13090 bp, 11 predicted proteins | sample Munlanlwell13791_FD_192502 | JGI IMG/M metagenome (GOLD analysis project Ga0265297, IMG submission 192502) | Leachate microbial communities from a municipal landfill in Southern Ontario, Canada - Leachate well 137-91 | ecosystem: Engineered > Solid waste > Landfill > Unclassified | place...
CCCCCACCTTTTTGGATCGGGCGTAGTGTATCAGGTTGAATTGTAACTTGCTCAATCCTCGATTATACCCCTCCTGTTTCAGCCTATCTATTTCTGCAAACAACTCTACCTCGGTTATGGTTTGTTCTGGTATGTCTACGTCAATATTCATGCCACAACCTCCCGTGAGCGTTGTATGTGACGGATAAAGGGTTTGGTATAGTGTACCTCGTCTCCCTGACGGATAAACACGCCACCAATCTGGGGTGTTCCGGTACGGCCAGAGGATAGACGGAAGCTGAAGGGTGTGCGGAGTTGCCAACCGGGTGTGGTCAGGCCGATGGCATAACCGTTGTCCGAGGGCATTTCCACTTTGTAGTAACGATGCCGATGGGAACGCACAAGTATGTCAGGAGGCTCTTCCCTCCACCGTGCTGCCTCGGCATAGGCTTCTGTGAGTTCCTTGCTGATGGCAGTGCCCTCGTAGGCCATAGAGGAGGTAGTACCTATGTGATGCCCGAAGTTGACAAGACAACCCTTGCCAGCACCCCTAACCCCATCTCCCAGCCTCATCCACAAGTCCCACCGGGCATAGTTGCCTATCTCATCAGGTATTGCCCCCAGGGACTTCGCCAACCTCTCCTCCTCCTGGCCGGACTTCCCCACGTGGGCTTCCGTGCCACGGATAAAGTACAGGTTACACTTACACTTCTCTGCCAGGGGTTTCAGCACCATCAACGCAATATCAGCCTGGGTATTGACATTATCCGATATGTTGGTGATGGCATCATGGGGTTTGCCGTTGGTGGTGTCCCCGTTGATGACAATAGCATAGGGTTCACCCATTGTAACATGGTCCACCCATCTCCAAAACTCCAACCACCACTGCCACATAACCAACTGCAAGGGGGAAGCTGAATAGTATCCCCCGCTGTCCAGTGCTATGGGCAGGGGAGGGCATAGACCAAGCTGACAACCGTGGTGAAGGTCTGATATTGCAATCACCTGTCGGATCATCCTGTACCTCGTTATAAGGGTTTTACTTGGGGGCTGTGGTGTGGCTGTGGTAAACCCCGAACAATGCTACCTGGTTATGTATTCTGTTGACACACACGCCACTTGTATAGTATATTATCCCCGTATCCTTTCAGAGATACATAACACAAAACTACGCTCATGGAAAGTAGGAGAACCCATTGGGGTTTGCCCGAATACAACCATGAGCTTTTTATTAGGCTAACCCCGTGATGATGCCATTTGTAATTGTTAATGTTTTGTCCACACCATTTACCTTGACCGTGCATGTACCTGTTATACCAGCAGTACCGTTTACTTTATACCCACCTACTGCATTAACATAGCCCGTTGTTCCAATATGAATAACCCCGTTGCTATCAGCATATAGTCCAGAATACCCACTCCCCGCTGTATTTGCCAGAATGACACTACTGGAATTTTTCTGAATATAAATACCTGCTTCCCCACTGATATTCGTCCCCATCTGGATAATCATATTAGACGAACTATCATACCAATACATCATACCAGCTTGTCCAATAATAGTTAATTCCCCATTATCACCTACCACGGTAACATACCCTGAAGCATCATCGTCTATCAGGACACGAATATCACCCCCTGCGTCATACAGTTTGAGTGTGTTATCAGCGCTGTCAATAACGGCTCTCTGCCCACTTGCAGCCGTTCTCACGACACGTCCAGTTAAAGTTCCAGTATCTATGTTGTCGGCTGTAATGTAGTCTGATTTGATGTACCCACCCTCAATAAGAGTATATCCTTGTACCTTCGCAGTATCTGCTGCTGTATTGGCACTGGTCTGGTCAGCCAAAGCGTTGGTACACTTGGCATCAGTGTAGGTGGTGGGTATAGAGCCAGATGATATTTTACCTGCTGCAATGCTCGCTATCTTGGCATCTGTAACAGCAAGGTTGGCGATGTTACCTGTGTCTACCGCCAACAGTCCTATCTTGGCATTAGTTATGGCAGCATCCGCGATGTAGGCCGTGCCAATGACCATGTTGGCAGAACTGTTCCAAACCAGAGTGTGGATGCCAGCGGTGTTGACGGCAATGGTGAACCCGGATGTTGGGTGCGTGGCAGAAGTTGAGTATGAGCTTGCCCCCGCTACCCAGTACACATACTTGTTGGTAGTATTCCCCGCTGCTATGGCGTAGGTAGCTCCCCCATACACGATACTGTGTGCATTCCACGCAATCGCTGTCCCGGAGGGGGAATTGTTCGTCCACACGTCACTGGCGAGGACTACGGTGTTTATGAACAGTTTGGTTGCAGTTATGGCAAAGTCATCCACAGAAGATGCCACGACAACCCCTGTGGTCACGCTGACCCCTGCCGTGGCGTTGTAGGAACTGTATACCCCACTGGTATTCTTCGCCCTGACCCAATAGTAGCGGGTTATTCCCGCTGCCCCCAGGTTATCCGTGTAATGATCCCCCCTGACCAATGCTATGGGTGTTGCCAATGCCACATTGTCCACCGTCCCCCGCCACACCTCGGCAGAGCCAAAATCCAGATCGGCGGGGTTTGTCCATGCCAGAAACACATTGTAGAAGGAAGCGACTGCGGTGAGGGTATTGGGCGGGTTAGGTGTGTCTATCTTCCCCATAACCGTTATAGTCGCGTGAGGTGCTGACTCCACATCCTGCGATTTCCCATACTGATCCAGTGCCACTACCGCTACCTCATACGTGTGCCCCGTAATCAGGTCTGCGGATATGACTATGTTCCTGTCTCTGGTTATCATGGGGTAACTCCCTCTGGCTTCATGTTCTCCACCCCTCTTGGATCAGCCTTGTCCAGTGGGCACTGTCCGTGGGTAGATTCCCCGTGTTATGGTCCGTCTTGGACACGAAGGCGTGGATGTTGTTCCCGTCCTGGTATAACACAACGTCATGGGTGATGTATTCCACCGTGGCATCCCATTCTCCCTTCCATGTCTGCCAGGGGTGTATCTCAAGCCAGTCTGGGTTGCCCCCGGACAAAACCCCCACAAATGACAGGATGCCCGTGAGCAGCCTTACGAATATCCTACCTGGTGATACCGTTCCCAGAAACGTCAGTGCTCCCGTGAGGCTCTGGAACATCCCACGGTTTAGTGTTCCAGTGGGGGTGAACACCCCGGACAATGCCTTGCCCGTGTTTCGGGTTATCCCACCTGCAAATGTTAATTCCCCACCTGCTGTAACCTGATTCACCGTGGTGATCTGGACAGTATCACCATAGCCTGTACCTGCTGAGTTTACAGCGTATGCCCTGATGCGATACCCAGTGCCACCAGTAAGCCCCGTGATTGCCTTTGTATATGCCCCTGTCCCATACGAACCATCATCATAGGCAACGCTGTCTGCGGTGGTAGGGTCGCCGGAAGTGCCAACTTTGTAGCAAAATCCTCTACGGGTGCAGTTCTCGCCGCCCGTATTGGTGATGTTTCCGTTGCCAGTACAGGAGGTAGCGGCGACATCTGAGGCTGCCTGAGTTGTTACGGTAGGAGCAACAGTAGTTGTATAGGTTATTGATAGATACGGTTCGGAGCCGACAGTGGAAGATGAGCGGAATAGTGAATACTCTGAAGCGGCAGGCTGTGAACCATCATAATCCTCTTTGGAAATCAACACCATCTTAAATGTGTCATTTTTCTTCGCGATGATTGCAGAAAGCCCGCTTGCATTAAATGTAATCTCATTCCAGTCATACTGAAATGATACCGAGTTCCACGCGTCGTTTAGAACAGTTCCGGTGTATGCCCCACTCGCTTGGTGCCCATCAAACAGGTCAAAATCACCCGCCGCTAACGGGGTACTATAAGTTGACGTGTGGATATATAGATCAAAATCCACGTCAGATACGTCATTGTAGCTGTATAAAAACAACGAAGCACTCGTAAGTGAGACCATGTCGGGTATTGCAAATGAGGTAAAAGCTCTTTGAACGGTAAAGCCTGTTGATTGCCCTATACCATATGCTACGTTGGGGCCTCTTCCTGAGCTTGCATTTCTTGCTGTGTTGTATGTGCTTGCGTCATACCCGTATAGGTATCCGTCGTTTGAGGCTACGACACTTGTTGGGTCAACCCTTACCGGGAATATCGCATCCCGCGTGTCAAGCTCAGCGGTGAGCACAGCCCCGTCACGGCTCACCATTACCGGCACATCTTTCCCATCGGCGTCTATTGCGGTCGGGTCTGGTGTGATGATGGCGGTCTTACCCCGTTGCTCGGTCACGTTCCATGACAACTTTGTGGGTGCCGTCTCATCCTTTAGGGTAATGGTTTCCTTGACCCCAAGTCCGGTAGTCTCAACCTTGACAGTAAGCGAGGGCGATTCCTCAAACAATGCTTCGTACTCTACAAAGCTGTCCCCAATCTCCATACGGTAGTCGTGGGGTTTATCCGCTTTGAAGTGGGCATCATATAGACCACTCTTGACTTCATAGGGGTATACTGCTCGCTTGGCATCATCCAGAGGTTTGAGCTTGACATCGGTGTCTATCGCCTTGAATGACCCGTCTGCATCCTGCCAGTGGATAGGGTTGGCATACACCTTCGCCCTGCGGACGTTACCACCAAGCGAAAACACTTTGGCGTTGGCAGTGCGCTCGGAGAGTATCTCCCCCACTTCCACTTTATCGACAGGGGTATTGGCTACGACCGGAACCTTCGCCCCAGTTGCAACCAACACCCCTATTTTCTGCTTAACGTCCAACCCCACCTCCTACGCCTGGTTCTCCAATATGCCTAAGCAATAACTCCTTTATCTCCTTCACATCCTTCTGCATACATTCCAGATTGCTGATCCTGATACTATCCACCGCTACCGTCTGTTTCAACTCCATAAGCTGTCCTGCAACTGTTTCCCGTCCCACCAGGAATGTTATCATACCCACAAGGATGGTGATGATTGCCATATACTTGGTATATGCGCTTACAATCTTCTCCGTCATAGTATTATCCCCCAGCAGTACAGGTTAGCTGGTACGTGAACTCAATTTTATCCCCGGACACTACATTCACCGCAGCGAACTTACTCCTGTCCATAAGCACCCCAACGGTACTGACATTGAACAGTCCATGCTCTGTTATAGCAAAGGCATCGGCATAGGTATGTGTCGCTACACTCTTGTAGATGTTGGCCGAAGCACCTTCTACCTGTGTCCCGGTGTCCCTCGCCTCGGCACATGGTGTTCCCAGTCCGGTATTACCTACTGCCTCATCCCCGGTCCCTGTCCCACTGTCATGGTACTTAAACTGGTCAAAGTTCAACCCCGTGGTATCCTTGAGGGCATCCACAAGAAGGTTCACGAAGGCTGTGGTTACACATTTCCTGCTCACCACACCCAAGTCCTCCACCTCACCCCCACGCCTGAATACACGCAGCCGTAGGGTACTGGTAAACGATACCCTCCCCCTCCGCAACATCCTGTCCACCACATCCCCCACGAATATCCTGATCTTGTCCATACCCTTGCCACCTCTCCACTTAGATTGTTAATGGTCTGCCAGTGTTATTATCACTTAAACTTATATATGTTCTACCATCGTGTTCCACCTTGTCAAACAGGGCGTATACCGTGTCCACATCCCATTCCCCTCGCCATCCTAAATCCCCAGCATCCACATCCCGAAACACCACATCCCATTCCCCCCAGTTCTCACCCTGTCCCGCTTCCCATGCCACGTTGATATTGGATTGGTATTCCCCCGTGCTGCGCTTACTCAACATCTCACTAAGGCGTAGGTTACTAGCTATGTTATAGGCAGGGGTAACAACCTTGTAGATACCATTGTCTAATGGTGGTGCTACCAACCCTGTCTCATACACGTCCGGGTCATATGCAAGCAAAGTAAGTCTCTTATTCAACTCACTGGATCGCACTATGTCAATGATTCTGAATTTCTGTATCGGGGCTGCTGTAGACACTATTGCCCATACATCACTGGTTTTGGGAGTAGTTACCCACGCCCCGGTGAATATGTTCATTGTAGTCCCAGCAGGTGATGTTACACGCTTTACCTCGACCACATCCGTGTCCTGATGCTTCAGGTAGATGTCATAGGTATATCCTACTTCCAATACCACTGACTTATCCAGTACTACTGCCCACGCCCCAGGGTCAGGTATAAACGTATAACTGATTACCCGTCCTCCATTACCCCACCACTTCGGTACGTCATGCTGCACATACACCACATCCCCCACGCCAGCTTGCAGCTCACTCACACCCACTTCAAACTCCACGGTGTTGGTCAGCAGCTCGTTACATTTCAGGAAGTATCTCCCGATCTTGTAGGCTTGGTCATACCCAGTCGTCCCGTACAACGTCATCCGTAATACTTCTTGCGTTGTCCAGTCCGTGCCCCGAATCAGGAACGTGGTCTGTTTGTATGCGTTGGCTGCGTCAAAGTATGTCAACTCCACTGATCCCGCCCTTTTGCTCCTGTCCACCCACGTACCCTGGAAACTCCCCTCGACAATATTCCCCATAGAGAACAACTGGGATGGAGTTTCTGCCTTGTCCGTGATAGCGTAGTATTTCGACCCCATTGGCATTACAATTCCCCTAAACTCACTGCATATCCGCTGTATTGCATCCCACACAGTTGTGAAGTCGTCAAACACAGTGTTGAGGGTGAACTCCAACGTCCCAAGATGTGTCGCCCATGCCCGAAACGATTCATAGTCCAATTTCTCAAGGTGTATCCCACACCCATACGTTGCCATCTGCCCCTGTGCCCCGGCAGCCCCCACACCTATGCTTGGGTCCCGTGTAGCAGGGTGATACATATTCCCTTGTGCCAACAGATCATACGCAGCCCACGCTGGGTTATTGGCGTTACCCTCCACCCACGCACTGCTCCGGGTGTTGTACACCCACACGGTTGACCTTTCGCATACCGCAGTAACCTCTATATCCCCGTTAAACTTGTTACTTGCCAACACCTTGATGGCGAGTAGGGGTTCACCGGGATAGGTAAAATCCCCATAGGTTATGGCAGCTACATTCGTCACCACCACTTCCCCCGCCACAAACGCAGCAACCCTGACCTGATACCTACCTTGTGCCAACGGGTTCTCCGCATACGCAACCTGTTTGACAATGGTTATCGCCTCGGTAGTCTCCCGCATCAGCGTACCCTCCACCAAACCATTGCCCCAGTCTCTTGTGCTGTCAAAGGGTTTGCCATTGTCATCACGGGAGGCACTTATACCCGATGTCCACGCCCCAAACGTGCCATCACCATTATCCATCCTATACTGTATAAACACCTTGCCCAGTGCTGTGGTCGTGGGCTTGGCCGGGTCATTCGTGGGGGAAATCAGACCATTGGGCAGCGTCATCTCAATCTGGATATTCTGTGTTGTCCCTGTGGTAATATCATACACATGCCAATCCCCCGCTGCCGGTGTATGTGATGTCCACTCAAACACAAACGACAGGGAAGATGCTTTGTAAGTACATATCAGGAATCTACCCGCAAGAGGAGCAAGTGGTACTACTGATGTAGTGTAACTGGTCTGGGTTACTGTTGGGTCAGTGGGTTTGGTCCAGTAAATATACATATTCAGTGCATAAGTTCCTCCCCCGCTGGCAACCTTATACACCACACCATCGTAATATAGGAAGTGGCTTAACCACCCCATAGTTGGTCTGGTTACAGCAAAGGTCTGGCTTCCCTTGAACTGGTGCATAGGCGTGGGGTATATCCCATTCACATCATCCTCTTGTGCATTATTGGCAAACGTCTGGGACATAGCGGGTAGCACAGCCTGTTGTGGCAGCCCCGGCCTTGTCCAATATTCCACCCCATACTGATGCAGAGCCTCTACGTTCTCCCCATTCACCTGTATCCCTGTTATGGCAGCAGTACCTTTTCCCTCTTCCCACACGGGATTCAATCCACCATCAACATCAAAGAGTGAGAACTGCGCAGCAACAGGGTGGGTTATGGCATAGGCAGTATGGGCATATTTACATACATAGGTTTTCCCCGGCTCACTGGGATTACTCACTTCATCCCCTGCTACATAGTGTGTCCCCACGGTCCACTCCGCTACATACCTCTGGTCTATGGCGTGGCAGGCAAAGCTGTAGAGGGCATAGAGGTATTGTTTCTTCCCCTCCATTGTAATATACCTGTTCTTCAGTATTGGCTTCACCCGTGTCTTGCCATAGATTACCGGCATGGGCGTACCGTTGGCAGCAGTTTTGTTTGGGGCTTGGGACCATGAATACGTCTCGCCCTCACTTTGAGCCTGGTCTGATCCCTTCCCCAAAGACGATATTACCATCCCCACGCCTATCGACAACACCTTCACGACAGGATTGGGTATAAACGACCCTATTAGTGCAGCCCCTTCCAGTATATCCGTCCATATCCCCCTGCTACCCATACAACCCCTCCGTTACCCCAGGGCTTCCCCCATACTGCACCTCGTTACCCCGTCTCTCACACGCCAGAAGCGTATGGTCACAAGTAAGCTCTCCATAGGGTTCTACCCCTGCATACTGACACAACCTCCCCCTATACCTATGCCTACACATACTCGCCACGTACCTGTCCCGCGGGAATCGTTTCCCTAATGGGTCTACACATCCCAGTGTAAACTCCAACCAGTCCTGATTCAGCTTTGCCTCTACCACGCTGTAAGTCTCGTCCACATCTGGCGTGGTAATATTGAGGTTATCTGAGTGCACCACCCTCAACCTAACCGTAGCCCCCTGCATCCCATCATATATATATAGCAGGGGTGCATACCACCTATAGGTATCAGCCAACTGCAATGTCAATCTGGGTATCTTGCTGTCTATGGACTCGCTAACATCCCCCATCTGCATGGGTCTGGCAGCCCACAGTATCCCGTTCCATGTAATGTTGGCATTGTTACTGGTCATGTAGTATACCGTGCCCCCAAGCCCAGTCACATCCAGCTCCACCAACAATATCCACGCGCCACCATCACTGATCTGGTTCTTCTCTACAATACCTGTTGGTGTAATAGCTTTCACTGTTGCTCCAAAGTAAACGTCACCGTCCACCGCGTGTTATTGGTTTCTGTTACGGGGGTATACGTAACCACACCCTTGAACCTGACTGTATACGTTACCCCGTCTACAGGGTTGACCCAATAGAACGGATCACTTCCCCCTAACCGTGCCAACTCAAACGCCCTGAGCGTGACCTTATTAGCCACCTTCAGCATATCGTATCGCAGTGACCACTGGGTTGTGGTTCTGGTAAACCTCGCCCTCGACTGCGTATACCCAGCTTCCAACGGTGTCCGTATTGCTGGGTCTATCGCCAACGCCTCGCTATCTACAATAGGCGTATGCACCAGCGTCCCGTGATGGTACATGCTCGGATATGTCTCCATTACCTTCTCCCCCTTACCACATCCCGAAAGCGTGGGTTATGCTCTATCTCATCCATAACATAGGACACCACCATGTCCTTCCCCACCTGTTGCTGCCCCACCTGTTTCAACGCCACGGGAGCACCGTTATTACTTACCTGAAGCACCACCTTTGGACTCGCCCCGAAGTTCCCGGAGAACCCACCCACGTTCGGCATACTCCCACCAATATCCACCGGCATGTCAGGAAGTGCTGGCACAGCATACGTCTTGTTGCCAAACATAGCCCCTACTATATCCCCCAGCCATCCACCGGCAGACGGTAGTGTTCTTTCCCCTGTACCCTTGCCAAATATAGAATCAAACATATTCTGTGCCAACATCTGGCTTATCATGTGCTCAAACGATTTCAACACACTCTGGAACAGGTTATCCATGAAGTCTACAAAACTACTCCCTGTCTGCATAAGTTGGTCAAACGCATCAGTCCACCCCTCCACCATATCCTTCATCCCATCAGACATAACCTCCTGTGCAGTCTTGAAGCTCTCCTGAGTACGCCCAATCGACTCCAACCAAGCCTGTTGGAACATGGTGGCGATGTACTGCCACTTACCCACAATCTCCACGATATTGGGTTTTACTATTTGTGTGGATATTATTGCCTTTTCTACTTCTTTAGCTTTAACTACAGCATCTTCCCACGCTTTCATTATTTCGGGGGGTATCAGGCTCTTGGCGAAATCCTCCCCGTATTTTCTGGCTCCCTCAAGAAAGTCTTTTAAGAGAGGAAGTACCTCATTTCTTGCCCCTTCAATAATTCCTCTCAGATCACCTTTAGCATAATATGACAGCGTTTTACCGGAGTTCTTCGTCACGCTTTTTACTACTTTTTGGTACGTTTCATAATTCTTACTCAGTTTGAACTTAGTGTAGGCTTCATCCGCAGAACCTTTTTCATACGAAGGATAATAACCCTCATTCAGCGTACCACTTTTTAGCCCCTTCCATACAAAACCAGCAACAGGGGCAGCCACTTTACCCAAAACACCCCAATTTTTTACATCCTGCATACCCTTTACATATGCTTTTGCCCAATCTGCCAAGTCCTGTAACTTATCTTTGATTGAATCAGGTATCATATTAGTGAGTGCAGACCATATCCTGCTTGCTATTGTCTCGATAAACCCAGCCAACGACTCCATTATATTTACAATACTGTCTTTCATAAGTTGGACATTACTTATGGTGTTTCCTGTTTTCTCTTCCGTGTCGTCTTTGAATTTCCTCCACATTATACTTACTAAGTAGGCGGATGCTGCTATTAAAACAAGATTAAGTGACATTATAGCATACCCCGCTGCCACTTTTTCCACGGCCTTTGCCATAGGTATAAGCACACCATTAACCACGCTCGCACCCAAATTCAATATCTTATTCAGCGTCCCCGCCAACACGCTTGCCACAGTAAGAAACGCACCCCACTCCAGTGCCAGTCTCGCTACGTGTGCAATCTGGAGTACCCACTGTTTTGCCAAATCCTGATTCTTATCCACCATGTCAGTGAGTATAGTGAGGAAGTTCCTTATCCTTTCCGCCAAGTTTGTAATAGCAGGGGCTACGGATACAATTATATGCCGTGTCAACATTAGGAACGCTTGCCAAACCTGTTGCACCCTTGACCACAACGCCTTCATCTGCTTCTCCGCAGTCTCCTTGGTCACACCGTTGGCAGTCCGCAGGGAATCACTAAACTTCCTAACCCCCACGCTCCCCTTTTCAAACAACGCAATCATAGCGGGTAACGCTCTTCGCCCAAACAACGTCTCCAATGTAACATTTCGGAGTTGTTCACTAGTACCCTCCAACTTATTTTCAAGCTGGCTTATAATATCAATAAACGGAACCATCTGGCGCGTACTGGCATCATACGCCTGTATCCCAAGTTCATGCAGTAGGTTTCTCGCTTCTGCCGTTGGGCTGGCCAATGCTGTGAGGGCAAACCTCAACGCTGTACCCGCCTTAGACCCCCTGATCCCCTCATTTGCCACAAGCCCTATCATTGCAGCAGTATCTTCAATGTTATTGTTAAAGGCTTTGGCAGGCTTTCCAGCATACGACAGGGCAATCATAAGTTCCTGAAGGTTCATGGTACTGGCATTTACAGCCTGTGTCATCACGTCCGCAATGTACCCGGTATGCTCAAAACTTATCCCGAAGGAGTTCATCACGTTCACAACCCCTTCAGTCGTTTTCTCCAAGTCCTCCATCATAGCCTTGGATGCCATTATAACTGGTTCAAACGCTTGCATCTGCTGTGACGCTGTTAGCCCCGCCCGTCCCAGGAACAGGAACGCCTTAGCTGTCTCATCCGCAGCAATACCCCACTTCACACTCACTGCTTCCGCTTGTTTCGACATCTCTGCAAACTGCACTTCCGTAGTCTTTGACACAGACGTAGCCCTTCTCATTGCCAACTCAAACTTCCCAAACTCCTTCACTGCTGCAACCAGAGGGGTTGCCATAGCTGCACCCGCCACCACGAAGCTGGCAGCAAGCCCCCGCACATTGGACACAATCCTCAACCGGGTCTGATCCCACTGTGTCGTGTCCATCCTTATGCGTCCTACAATACTCCCAACATCATATGGCATCTTAACCCCCTCCGATCATTTTCAGCATATCCCAGGTTTCCTTCACCTTCTCTTCCCTGGGAATATCATCGGTAAGACTGTGGATATACTCCTGGAACTGACCTTTCTCTGCTCCAAATCCCATTCTCACCGCCACTGCCATCTCCGCTTGTTTCTGTTTCTGTATCTTACTTGCTTGCCGGGCGAACCAGAACAACAACCTGTCATCCATATCCCACAGTTGGTCAAACTGTATATTTGGGAAGGACGAGGCAACCCATGCTACTGTTTCACCTCGTCCTGTACAGGGTTTTTTGGTACATTCTCCCCCATCTGCTTCGTGGCTTCTTCCGTGATGAACTGTAATGCAGCAACAACTACACGCATATCCGTGTCATTAAACGTGTCAGGTTTAGCCCCTAACACCATTGCCAACTGCTTACACACCACCTTCACCTCACCACCACCCTCGTCCATCTTGGTAATTCCATCAATCATATTGGCAGACACCTTCTTCACAGCATACTCCTTGCCATCTATGACTACTTGGATGGGTTCAAACATCTCTCTTGCCATGTCATCAAAGTTCTTTATCGGCATGATCTACCCTTTCCCTCTACTTCCTGTTAAGTTGTGGTTGTGTTTACTTTCCCAACACTCCACACTTTGCGCGTGGTGGCGTTTGGGAAGCACTTGAAGGTCGTGGGATATACCCTCTGATCCTTCAAATTATACGCCAGATCATAATTTGGTATGGGGTAGGTTTTCTCTATCTTCAACCAGTGGCCATTCGCTGCTGCCACGCCATTAACCACAGGCTTGATAAACAACGGTTTGGCAAGATCGTATAGTGAACCACCTACGTTATCATACACTACCACCCCAGATGAACCTGATTCACTTCCACCGGGGATAATTGAGGCAAGATTGGCTAAGGTTATCCTGGTAAACGGTGCTGTTACTTCCATAGCGGATACACCTGTGATAACACTATCCACAGGCATAGTCCCAAACAGCGCGTCAAACACATCTGCGACCCCAACCTCGAATCGCACACGTAGTTCTTCCCAGTATGCACCCAAATCAGTC
>Ga0265297_10009012_pt1 | contig 13087 bp, 10 predicted proteins | sample Munlanlwell13791_FD_192502 | JGI IMG/M metagenome (GOLD analysis project Ga0265297, IMG submission 192502) | Leachate microbial communities from a municipal landfill in Southern Ontario, Canada - Leachate well 137-91 | ecosystem: Engineered > Solid waste > Landfill > Unclassified | place...
GAATTACATCTTGTAGGTGCGACTACTTTGGATGAGTATAGGAAGCATATTGAAAAAGATGCGGCACTTGAGCGTCGTTTGCAGCCGGTGCTCGTGCCCGAACCAAGTGTAGAGGACACTATTTCTATCTTGCGCGGATTACGTGCCAAATACGAATCGCATCATAAAGTGAAGATTACTGATGATGCTTTAGTGGGGGCAACAGAATTATCTGATCGTTATGTGAGCAATCGGTTTTTACCGGATAAAGCCATTGACTTAATTGATCAAGCCGCGGCCAGAGCCAGTTTGAAAAAAACCATTGAACCGGAAAAAATAAAAGCGATTGAGAAAAAAATCAAAGAATTAAGGCGGGAAATTGATCAGGCTTCTTCAGCACAAGATTATAAGCAGGCTGGAGAGCTGAAAAAACAATTGCAAGAATTGGAAGAACAGAAAAAAGGTTTGGATAAAAAATTCAAATTGGCGCGCGCCAGCGGTTATTCAGTGGTCTCTAGCGATGAAGTGGCGGAAATTGTGGCTCGTTTAACCGGTATCCCGGTTGATCGACTTAAAGAAACAGAAAAGCAAAAATTATTGGAGTTGGAAAAAAATATTCACGAACGTTTGATCGGTCAAAATGAAGCAGTCAAATCTGTGTCTGAAGCGATTCGTAGAGCACGGGTTGGTTTAAAAGATCGTCAAAGACCAATTGGCAGTTTTTTGTTTTTGGGCCCGACCGGTGTGGGTAAAACCGAACTGGCCAGGACTTTGGCGGAGATTATGTTTAGTGATGAAGATGCCTTGATTAGATTGGATATGAGTGAGTATATGGAAAAGCATGCGATTTCTCGCTTAGTGGGGGCACCGCCGGGTTATGTGGGTTATGATGAAGGTGGCCAATTAACAGAACAAGTGCGCCGTAAGCCATATAGCGTGATTTTGTTTGATGAGATAGAAAAAGCTCATCCAGATGTGTTTAATATTCTATTGCAAGTTTTGGATGACGGGCAATTAACCGACGGGCAGGGCAGAAAAGTGGATTTTAAGAATACATTGGTGATTTTAACTTCCAATATTGGTTCGGAATTGATTAACGAGCAGACCAAAAAAGAACAAAATGCCAAAACTGCCGATGATAAGAAAAAAGTTTATGAAGAAACCAAACAGAAATTGCAAGATAATTTAAGCACCTATTTTAGGCCGGAGTTTTTGAATCGTTTGGATGAAGTGATTTTGTTTCATTCATTAAACCGCGAAGAAATTTTGCAAATTGTGGATTTGCAACTTAACGAAACAATGCGTTTGGTTAAGGGACAAGGATTGGAACTTTTAGTGGATAAAAAAGTAAAACAATATTTGGCAAATAAAGGTTACGACCCCAATTATGGCGCCCGGCCACTGCGTCGTTTGATCCAAACGGAAATTGAAAACAAATTGGCGAATTTTTTACTAGAAGGAAAATTTGTTAAAGGAGATAAAATTCAAATTTCAATTGACAAGGGAGAATTGAAATTTGATAGAAATAAATAACAAAAAACAAATTACAAATCACAAACAAATTCTAATTCCTAATTTCCAAAATTTTAAGCGAATCATAGTAGATTTTGTTTAGAGTTTTAGATATTGTTATTTAAATATTGTTTGTTATTTGATGCTTGGGGTTTGTTATTTTATAATAATATTATGTTAATTTTCTATCGTCTTTTACTATTTGCCATATTTTTAGTGGTTGGCATTTATGTGATTGTGAAAAGCGAGCCAATGGTGCGGCTTTTTGGGCATAATGATTTAGCCGAACGTTATCTTGGGAACGGCGGCAGTTATACTTTTTGGAAATTATTAGGAATTTTGCTAATAATTTTAGGGGCTTTATTTTTAATCGGCTCTTTGGATCAAGCGATCGGATACTAAATATAAATTTGACGTCAAAAATATAGGTGCTAAAATTAAACTAATTATTTTAATATTATGTCTGGAATAAATGATTTAGATTTAAAGAACTGGAAAGATTATCACGATCTTATAACCGATAGTCTATGGATTATCAACGAAAGGGACAAGTCAGGATCTCATAAAGGAGATTACCATGGAAATTTTATTCCCCAGATACCAAATCAATTAATGAGGAGATTTACTAAAAAAGGAGATGTTGTATTGGATACTTTTTTAGGCAGTGGGACAACATTGATTGAATCTGGGAGATTAAAAAGAAATGGAATTGGTATTGAACTTTTGCCGAATATAGCGAAAATAGCAAAACAAAGAATAGAACAAGATGTCAACTCGAAAAAAGAAATTTTTAATGAAGTTTTGATAGGTGATAGTACAAAAAAGGATTTAAGAAAAAAAGTCCAAGAGACATTGGATAATAATAGAAAACAGAAAGTACAACTTATAATAATGCACCCTCCGTATCATGATATTATTAAGTTTAGTAATAGAGATGATGATTTGAGTAATACAAAGTCAGAACAGGGCTTTCTTAGGTTATTTGGAAAAGTTATCTCAAATTATATAGATTTATTGGAGCAGAAACATTATTTAGCCATTGTCATTGGCGATAAATATAAAAATTCCGAATGGATTCCTTTGGGTTTTATGGTAATGCAAGAAGCCTTAAAACAAAAAGATCTAATGCTAAAAGGTATTTTAGTAAAGAATATGGTGAATAACCGTGCTAAAAGGAATCAAGAGCATCTATGGAGATATAGATCATTAGTTGGTGGTTTTTATATTTTTAGACACGAATATATTTTATTATTTAAAAAAAGATAATATGTTAGTTTCTAAAAAAGAATTGACTAATTTGAAATTGAAAAGTATCAAAATAGATGGTCTAAAAGAACTGGCTGCAATTTTAAAAATTGATCCAAAAGACACGGCTTCTAATTTAATTAAAAAACTTATTAATATTCCTCAGAATTTGTTAGATAATTTTATTAAACAGAAATATAAAATTCAAATTGAGGAAAGACAAAAAATAATTTCAGATAATGATTTAAGAAAAGAACTTTTAAAAGTTGAAAAATTTAAATGGGGTGCTGTCCAAGGTCAATTAGATCAAAAAATTCAAACAGAATATGTCCGTCGTTTTTTTAGATATGATGATTTAATCAAAGGTATCACTTCTAAATTACAAAATGATATAGTTAGTTATGTTGTTGCTACTTGGTTTAACCATTGGACAACTGTTTTGATAGAAGATTACATAAGTCAGCATCCAAAAATTATTCCCACTCTTAAGAATAATTTCGGAATTGATATCTTTTTTGATAATCAGCCTTTTGATTTAAAAATAACTTATTTGCCTAAAGATTTTCCTCTGCAAGAGGTTTTGAAAAATCCTAAAAAATTAATCATTTGGCTTTATGAAAATCAGGGAGCCCAAAGATTTAGCGAAGATAATAGGCTATTTGTAGTTTTAGTAAATAAAAATGATTTGGAAAAAAGCTGGAAACTTAAAAGAGATTTTGATTTCATTTTTAATGAAGTTAACAAATTTTTTGATAGTTCTTCAGCCTCAAGAAAAGATGAAATTTTATTTACTTTCAAAAATAAAACTTATACAACAATTTCAAAATTATTGTTGATTTTAAAATAAAATTTAAAAAATAATAAAAAATTATGGAAGAAAAAGATTTCGAAAGAATTGTTAAAAAATCAAAAGAAAAATTTATTGACCATGAGGAAAAAATAAATCTAGCTCATCGCTGGGATCACGTAGAAAGAGTTATCAACAATTGTAAAAAAATTTTACAGCTAGAAGAATCTCACATAAAATCTAATAGAGCAGATGGAGACATAGTGATTTTATCGGCTATACTGCATGATGCCGGGAGATATAGAGAAAACGAAAAAGATGAAAAAGGGAAAGAAAAAGGACATGAATACTGGTCAGCTAAAATTGCTGAAGATATTTTAAAGACTTCTATAAAAGAGTGTAATTTAGATATTGATTTTGAATCTGTCAAAAAAATTATTGATATAATAAGATATCATTCAGAATATGATGAGACTAAAATGGATGAAAAAATAAAGAGTATTTATAATTTAATTGAATTTAAGATTTTAACTGATGCAGACAAAATAGATAGTTTTGGACCAATTGGGATCATTCGCGCATCATTAGATGAAGACTATCAGGGATCTGCTGAAAAGCAGTTAAACCATATAAAAGCGAAATGTGATCCAAAAAAATACTTATTGCGAACTTATGGTGGCAACGAGCTTGGTAAAGAATACAAAAAATATTTATGTGATTTTACAAAGATTTATGAGGAGCAGAAAAATATCGGTATTTAATTTTATTTTTTCTTGACTTAGAATTGATTTTGGTTTATTTTTTAGGTGTCAATTTTCTTTGAAAACAAGGAGAACTACAATGGGGAATAATCTGTTGGCATGCGGATTTTTTGATTTTTCTGCTCAAATGGTGGAAATCGTTGAAGATTATCTTAAGCATGGAGTTTTGAGGATCGATCAAAAACAAACAATTGAAAGATTTGTGAAGTGGCTTGATGATAATGTTTTGGCTAGCGGCTGTCGTGATGGTCGGATTCTTGAAGTTCTTAGATCTTTCCATAAAGCAATAATGCCCAGTAGCACTTTTGATTTTGCAGCAATACAATTAGTTATTGTGGATAGGGTACGCAATGTGTTAGACAAATTGGCAAAAAATGAGATTAATTTAGAAGTTTTTAGTGATCTTGAGAGATTAGGATTAGCCGGCAGTTATCTTAGAGAAATTATTGAAATTGGAGAAATCAAAGTTCTTTTTTCTTCCTAACCAGCCTGATGTGGCTGGTTTATTTTTTTGTTATGTCGCATTTGATGCGGGATCTATGTTTTTATAAAATGATATGTTTTAACCCCACTTTTGACGTGGTAATTGTTTTTTTGAAGATCAATTAATTTGACGAGGTTTTGAATAAAAGCTATAATTTAGCCACTTTTTAAACTAATTTAAAAAATGAAACAAAAATATATTGGTTTGGCAGTGATAGGGATTTTATTAGTTGGGTTATTTGTGTTTGGTTTAGCAAAAGTTTCTCCTAAAAGCGCTGATTTAAATAAAAATATATTTAAAATGAATTCTTCAGAAAGAGAAAAAATGCTGGCTGATTTTTTAAAATTAAACAACGCTTCAGAAAATGTGTCTTTAGCTTATCAATTTGCTTTAGCTAATACTGACGATGTTTTAAACAATATCCCTTGTTATTGTGGTTGTATGGAAAGTGGCGAGCACAAAAATAATAGGGAGTGTTTTGTCAAAGGAGATGGCAGCGGATTTGATAAAATGGGTTTAAATTGTGGCACTTGTGTGGGCACAGCTTTGGAAGTAAAAAGTATGAGCGCAAAAAATGCCAGCTTGGATGAAATAAAACAGACAGTTGATAGAAAATTTAAAGGTCAAGAAAGCTAAATCTATTAGTTCTATTGATTTAGAAAGAACTTTAGTTTATTTTTAGGTTGTTTAGTTCTTTCTATTGGAGAAAAAACCATGACTGGACACAGAATTCCTAATTCTGAAGCAGCACGATTTTCCTGCAATACGGCTATTGATGTTGACAATTGTATTCTTGGTCGAGATTTTGGCATGGAATCAGCTAAGCAATTTATGCAGTGGCTAATGCAAGAAATTCATGATGCGGAAGATGACCGAAAAAGAGGAGATCAACTGATACATTTGTACATTCATAGTGGCCTTTTGCCATTACGTGAATTGTTGCAAGAGTTGGAAGTGCTTCCACGCGATAATAACAGTATAACTGATTTGGTTAGAGTTGTTAGGAAAATGATCTATTGGCCATTTTATAAGTTTGTCAATAAAAATTATGGTTTTATTGATGACCGTGAAGTTTTAATTGATTTCCGTGAATTTATTCTTTCAATTAGCGAGAAGTTTCTTGCTTATTTTTAACCAGCCCAATGTGGCTGGTTTATTTTTTTAAAACAAACTTTTTTATTTTATAAAATAATATGTTTTAGCCCTGCCTTCATGGCGGGGTTGTGAATTTTTTATGAGATCCTCTCCCCAGCCGTAGATTTTTTGAAAAATCTACGGCTGGGTCAGGATGACGCTGGGGCGTCAATTTTATCCACAGGTTTTGCTGTTGCGAGTTTCAAAAATTAGTTCTATATTTATAATTAGGTAGTTGCAAAACTCGTTTTCTTTATTTTAAGGAATTCCCAGATAGCAGAACTTACGTTCGCTATCGGATTTTGTCCAAATAAAATTTTATTTTATTTGGGCTTTGTTTATAAACTAATTTAAGGAGCAAAATGTTTAACACATGGAGTAGTGCTTTAAATGAAGCTTACAAAGAAGTGTTGGTGCGTTTGGGCAATTTTATTCCTGAACTTTTTGGCGCAGTGGTGGTTTTCTTAGTAGGATGGTTGGTGGCCTGGCTATTGCAAAAGCTGGTGGATCCGGTTTTGCGTGGCGTGGTGGATCCCCTGTGGGAAGTGATCAAATTGGAAGATTTGCGCAAAAAAGCCAAAATTGATTTGGACATCACCGGTCTTTTGAGTCGTTTTGTCTTTTGGATTGTGCTGGCTATTGCTTTTTTGGCGTCAATGGAAGTTTTGGGTTTATCGACTGTGGCTCAACTTTTCAATCAGGTGATTGGTTATGTACCTAATGTACTGGCAGCTTTGGTGATTTTGATTTTGGGTTTAGTGTTGGCCAACTTTTTGAAGGTAACTGTGAAAGCAACAATGTCGGCTTCGGAATTGCCTCATTCAGCGCTTTTGTCTTCAGTCACTTATTGGTCAGTAGTGGTTTTTGTGATTGTGGCCGGTTTGGTGCAGCTAAATATTGCCAAAGATCTTTTGATGATTCTTTTCCAAGGATTAGTTGCCGGTGTGGCTGTGGCTTTAGGTCTTGCTTTTGGTTTTGGTGGCAAAGATTGGGCCTCCAAAGTGATTGATTCGCTTGGCAAAGAAGTTAAGGAATCAGAGAAAAAAGAGATGATGGACGAAGAAATATAGAGTTAAAAATAAAAAAGCTCAAACTGTATAGGATTTTTGCAGCAGAGCTTTTTTATTTTTAGAATTATGAATGATGAATTATTCACGCCATCCGCCGTCTGGCGGAGCGTGATCTCGCCTTCCAGCCAGATGCTGGATCAGCCTTTGGCTGATTGGCGATGAGAATGATGAATCAATTTTTTAATGATCCAATTCCCAATTATTCAATTTTCATTATTTTTTCTTTTGTCATTGCGAGCGTAAGCGCGGCAATCTCTTGCGAATGCAAGATTTGAATTTATTCAATCATTTTATGTCATTCTAAATTTTCAATAATATTTGATTAGAAAAAATGAATAATCTCAAAAGATCCTTCGCCGCTTCACTGGCGGTTCAGGATGACAAGCGGTGGTGTTGATTAATTTTTAATTCTATAATATATTTAATTTGTTATTTATTCCTTGACAAGAGGTAAAGCCAATGGCCAGTATCTCTAATTCTATTACTGTTAAGTTGCAAAAACAATTTACTCAAGAAGACATTGAAACTGCGATGAGAAGAGTATTTGCTGAAATGTTTGGTGAAGAGAATGTGGATCAGGTTTTGGCAGAAAAAAGTATTGATCTTTCTGAATTTAATTGGCGTCCGATTAGAGAATGCAAAAGAGATGGAGAAACGGGTAGATTATTGGGAGAAACCAACGCTGTTATTGCTATCCCTGACTGCAAGTTTGATGATATCTATTTTAAATTGGGTCATGATCGGTATGAAGAGATGGTTCACAAGATAGCTGGGGTACAATTGGCACGAGTTGAAGCTAGGGATATTGTTAGGAAAAATGATGCTTCGCTTATTTTGCGAACAGAAGCAATGTATTATTTGGATGACTATTTGAAAAGTGCGGCTACTATTGCCGAGCAGCTTATTGGGAAAAGAGCTGCTGGTAAATGGCTTAAAGATCAAAGAGCTTTTTTCGGTGGGTCAAAAAATGAAAACAAGAGGGCATCCTAAGCGATGCCTTTTTTCTTTGAAAATGCATAGATTCCCGCCTGCGCGGGAATGACAGTTAGGGGAGAAGCGGCAACAACTATTGGATAACTAAAGGTGGTTTTTAATTTAGAAATTGCTCTATATCAGTTAGGACTTGACACAAATCAGACCATAAAGTAAGATAATTGCACAATATGTTTTTTGTAAATAACAAGGAGGCGATTTAGGAAAGCGAGACAATATTTTTTGTGCGTTTTCTTAAATCCGCCTCGCTGGCGGATTTTTAAATGTTCTTTAACAATTGAATTGTATACATGTAAATAAGTTAGATGTTCTTATTCTATTGTGCTTAGAATAAGATTAATAAAGCGTATGGTGGATGCCTTGGTATTAAGAGCCGACGACGGACGTAGTAGGCTGCGATAAGCTTCGGTGAGCTGTCAAACAAGCTATGACCCGGAGATGTCCTAATGGGGAAACCCTGCCTAGCGCAAGCTAGGCAAACCTGTGTTGCGCTCGGAAATTCTAATGTCAAAATTCTAAACTCTAAATAAATTAGAAATTATAATTTTAAAAATTCAAAACAATTTTATAAATTTGAATTTAATAAATTTAATATTGTTTAGAATTTCGTGCTTTGTGCTTAGAATTTTTGTGCGCAATACAGGTTGGTTACCTGGCGAACTGAAACATCTTAGTAGCCAGAGGAAGAGAAAACAAAATGCCGTGCGTAGCACGGAAATTCCAAATTCCAAATTCCAAATTTCAAACAAATATAAAATTCAAAACTATAAATTTTAAACGAGATACTGGAAAAGAGATCCTGAAACGAGTTCAGGATGACATAAATGTCAATTCAGGATGACTTCATAACTATAAGTTTATTATTTAGAAATTAATATTTAGATATTGTTTGTTATTTGCTATTCGATTATTGGAGCTTCCGCGCTGTGCGCGGTTGTGATTCCCTAAGTAGTGGCGAACGAAAAGGGAAGAGTCTAAACTTGTTGTGCTTCGCACAGAAATCCGAAATCTGAATATCGAAACTCTAAACAATATTAAATATTCAAAATTTAAATGTTTTAAACATTTGGAAATTAGAATTTAGAATTTGTTTAGAATTTCGTGCTTATAATTTCGAGTTTCCATGCGGAGCATGACGAGGGTTGCGGGATCAGCAATATCGTATTAGCCAAAGATAGGAGAAGGTTATGGAAATAACCGCCAAAGAAGGTGATAGCCCTGTATCCGAAATTTGCGGCTAGCGTAGCTGAATTCCCAAGTACTGTCGAACACGTGAAATTCGGCAGGAATCTGGGGCGGACAAGCCCTAAGACTAAATACTCTTAATGCCGATAGTGAACTAGTACCGTGAGGGAAAGGTGAAAAGTCCCCCTGTGAGGGGAGTGAAATAGTACCTGAAACCGTACGCTGACAAGGAGAAGGAGCACCGTATCTCACTGTGTTCGATACGGAACTTCCAAATCACAAATTCCAAATTTCAAACAAATATAAAATATAAAATCCTAAATTTTAAACGAGATCCTGGAAAAGAGATCCTGAAACGAGTTCAGGATGACATAAATGTCAATTCAGGATGACTTCATAACTATAAGTTTATTATTTAGAAATTAATATTTAAATATTGTTTGTTATTTGTTATTTAGATATTGGGATTTCCCTCATCGAGCGTAGCGAGATGCGGTGTGACTTCGTGCCTTTTGGAGAATGAGCCCACGAGTTATCCTTTTACCCTTTGTTTAAGCCTTTTTGGTGTAGGCATAGGGAAACCGAGTCTTAATAGGGCGAAATTAAGAGGGTAAGGGATAGACCCGAAACCGAGTGAGCCATCCTTGGACAGGATGAACCCGCCGTAAAGGTGTGGGGAAGTCCGAACCCGTTTCAGCGGCAAATGGATGGGATGATCTGAGGATAGCGGTAAAATGCCAATCGAACTCGGAGATAGCTGGTTCTTGCCGAAATATATTTAGGTATAGCCTCTTTAGCCATTCTTTTGGGGGTAGAGCGCTGGATGGATCCGGTGGGATTTTCCCATCTGCTCCAATCAAACTCCGAATACCAAAAGAAATTCTAAAGGGAGTCAGAATGTGGGGGCTAAGCCTCATATTCGAAAGGGAAACAGCCCAGACTGACATCTAAGGGCCCTAAACTAGACTAAGTGGTTAAGGTAGTTTTTTTCCTTAAACAGGTAGGAGGTTGGCTTAGAAGCAGCCATCCTTTAAAGAAAGCGTAATAGCTCACTATTCGAGGAAAGAGGCGCCAAAAATGTAACGGGGCTTAAGTCTAGTCCCGAAGATACAGATGGCCGTGCATAGCACATAATTTCCAAATTACAAATTCCAAATTTCAAACAAGCTCCAAATTTAAAATTATAATGTTTTAAACATTAATAAATTAGAATTTAAATATTGTTTGTTATTTGTTATTTGATCATTGGAGTTTTTGTGTTGTGCGCGGTGATGGTAGGCAAGCGTTCCCATTGCAGCGAAGCTAAAATGAAAGTTTTGGTGGAGCGATGGGAAGTGAGAATGTGGGCAAAAGTAACGCACATCTATTTGAAAATAATAGACCCCGTAAACTCAAGGTTTCCTCCGCAACGATCATCGTCGGAGGGTTAGGCGGTCCTAAGCTCAATCCATATTAATTGTGAGTAGGCGATGGACAGACGGTTAATATTCCGTCCCTTCAGTTAGTTTGTTTTATGGTGACACTTTGTTCTTGCTTTTAGCAGTATTATTGGATTTTATTGCTATCGGTGAAACAGGGGCTGGAAAAGCTGTAAAACGTTAGGCTAATTGAATCCGTACCGCAAACCGACACAGGTGAGTGAGGCGAGTAGCCTCAGGGGAACGAGATAACTTTCGAGAAGGAACTCGGCAATAAAGCGGCCGTAACTTTGGAATAAGGCCTTCCAGCCGTAGATTTTAATTTTGAAGAACAGAAATATGTTATTATAAATTTATGTATTCTGTTTATGTGATTCAGCATAACAAAACAAAAGAATTATATTTTGGCAAAACTAGTTGTTTGTTCGATCGTTTGTTAAGGCATAATGATAATTCTAAGAAATATACTAAAAGAAAAAGCGGAAAATGGATTTTGATTTATGTTGAATCTTTTAGGAATAAAAAAGATGCAGATTTTAGAGAATTGGCTTTGAAAAAACATGGTAATGGCAAAAGATGGTTAAAGAACAGAATTAGAAATAGTATGCTTCAAAATTAAAATCTACGGCTGGATGCAACAAAAGAGCTCAAGCGACTGTTTAGCAAAAACATAGGTCCCTGCGAAACTGAAAAGTTAGGTATAGGGGCTGACGCCTGCCCAGTGCTGGTTCGTCAACGACGGTGGTGATTCCCTCACACAGTCCACAAGCTTTGCTTGTGAGTTGTGTGAGGGATGAGCCTTTGTCTGAAGCACCAGTAAACGGCGGCGGTAACTGTGACCGTCCTATGGTAGGATAGCTGCTATAGTGGGGTGAAAGACCCCTGCTCGAACTTCTACGCAGAAGATGTAGGGTGAAAACTTGGCTATATGCTGGAACATCTGGAGTATCTCAAACTACTATAGTATAATATATGTATAAATATTATGATAAAGTGAAAATGTTATGAGTGCAGAAAACCAGCAGGAAAGATCCCGCATATTGCGGGAAATCCTCAGAGACCGAACGCCAGGCTCCGGATAATATTCAAAATTGTATCCGGGTGAAGATAGAGTCCCATCTGCATGGCGACATGCAGCATCAGTTAGATGGCTTAATTTATAATTAGGTAAGGCGATTAGCGAAATTCCTTGTCGGGTAAGTTCCGACCCGCACGAATGGCGTAACGACTTGAGCGCTGTCTCCTCGAAGGACTCGGTGAAATTGCACTGCCGGTAAAGATGCCGGCTACATGTGGCAGGACGGAAAGACCCCGTGGAGCTTTACTATAGCTTGATATTGCTATATTGGATTAAATTGCGTAGCATAGGTGGGAGACTTTGATCCTATCATTTTGGTGGTAGGGGAGTCGCCAGTGAAATACCACTCTTTTTGACTAATATAGCTAACCCCTCACCCTTGTTTATAAATGGACAAAGAAATTCCGAATATCGAATTTCTAAATTCGAAACAAATTATAATTTTTTAAATCTAAATGTTTAAAACATTAGAAAATTTTAATTTTATTATTGTTTCGTAATTTGGATTTCGTGCTTAGATTTTCCTTTGCGAAGTTATGAACAAAGGTGAGGGGGAGAGTGTTAGGCGGGTAGTTTGGCTGGGGCGGCCGCCTCCTAAAGAGTAACGGAGGCGTCCAAAGGTCAGCTATTTTGCGATGGAAACGCAAGAGTTAGTGCAAGGGCATAAGCTGGCTTAACTGTGAGACTTACAAGTCGAACGAATAAATATTACTCCACAACGTAGTTTTAATTATTCCGGGACGTTTTAATTCTATTTATTTAGATTTATTACGTCTTGAGAGCCGAAAGGCGGGCCTAGTGACCCGACGCGCTGGATTGTCTTCCAGCCGGAGCTCAACGGATAAAAGCTACCCCGGGGATAACAGGCTAATCTCTCCCAAGAGTTCACATCGACGGGGAGGATTGGCACCTCGATGTCGGCTCATCCTATCCTGGTGCTGAAGAAGGTACCAAGGGTCTGGCTGTTCGCCAGTTAAAAGGGTACGCGAGCTGGGTTCAAACCGTAAAGCAGTTTTTCCAATATTTTTATTGGTTTAAAAACGGTTTTATGGTTTGAATCCGAGGTTTAAGACATTATTTGCGGCGATTATAGAAAGTAATTTCTATGATATTAGCTAACTAATATCGGTAAAACCCTACCCAAAAAGAGGGCAATACCGAGGGAATTTTTATAAAATTTAAAAAGCCCGTAGAGACTGCAAGTTAGCCTCCTTGTAAATTTATGAGGATGAAGATACAGTCCGATGCACTTAGTAATAAGTGATAACATGCGCGAGACAGGTTGGTCCTAATCCGCCACATGCGTTTGATGTTTGAGGGGTTCTACTCCTAGTATGAGAAGACCGGAGTGGCTGCACCTCTGGTGTACCAGTTGTCCGATCCTCGGGCATCGCTGGGTAGCTATGTACAGGCGGGATAACTGCTGAAAGCATATAAGCGG
>Ga0265297_10009013_pt1 | contig 13085 bp, 14 predicted proteins | sample Munlanlwell13791_FD_192502 | JGI IMG/M metagenome (GOLD analysis project Ga0265297, IMG submission 192502) | Leachate microbial communities from a municipal landfill in Southern Ontario, Canada - Leachate well 137-91 | ecosystem: Engineered > Solid waste > Landfill > Unclassified | place...
TATATCCTGTATAGCCGGAACAGTATAATTTCTTGACCTTGTTCGTAGCTAAAGCATAGCAACTTGAAGCGAAAATCTGCCCGTCGTATGGGTAAATCCCGCCTGTCCTATAATCAAATACGAAAGCGTAATTGACCGAAGTGTCTGAACCTAAAATGCTATATAATATGTATTCCTGTGTAGAAGTGTTTACTGCGGCGTGGAACAAATCCACAAACCGAAGGTTCATATCGGAAAAACTTAATGGCTGGTCATCTGCCGAAGCGAATAAATCGTTAGTTTCTTCGGTCAGAACATCACTAATAACCTGCACATTATAACCATCGAATATTGCGAGTTTTTTATCGGTAGTTAAAAATATTAGAACAGTCCCTAAATCCCCGCCCATATCGACTTCTTTAATCGTATAATGCGACGGGCAGCCGAACCCTGAAATCTGGTCAACTTGGAATGTGGGGTTAGAACCTAAATAAGTGATCCTAAATATCGAATATCTTTTAAATACATAGAGCTTCCCTTTCAGTATTCTCACGCCTGTTATTACATCTCCGTCGGAAGTATCGAATGCGTTTGAGAATGTAGAGGTCGCTGGCCAGGTAGAATAATCTGATAGTGCCGAATACTGCCCGTTATTCGGAGAACCACGGATACCGAAGATAAAGCAGTATTTTTTCCATATAATAACGAACTTTCCTATAGGTGCGGCAGAAACACTTGATAAACTTCCTGTCCCTAAATAAGTGTAAAGCCCTATATCGGTATTTATTAACGCCCTTCCTGACTGCCAATCCGCCATTGTCCAAAATCTAGATGATGTAATTGGCGTAGCTGAAGCGCTATATGCCGCACTTTCAGGTGTATAATCAGCGGCGTGCCTTGCAATCCCCTTATCCCACCTTATCTCATCTTGCCAGCCCGCAAATGGTTGTATACCACCGCCATAATTCCTAGCCCCTATCGCCGCCCCGTAAGTTGATAAATCTATATCCGTACTATCTGTCACGGTAGCGCCCTGTTGTACACCGCCTATAAATAATTTTAAACTCGTACCCTGTCGTGATATATAAATTAGATACCAAGTGTTTATTGATGGTGACCAAGTCCTTGACATTACTTCTACGCCATTAAAATTAAGGCGTAATGTTGTATCTGATTGTTTCCAATATAACGCCACGCCTTTACTTGCCGATAAATCCCCTATGTCAAAAAATGTCTGGTCAGCCGCAACGCTAGAGAACCTAATCCATTGACCTAAACCAAGGTCCCCTGTGCCAAAGTCCAAATCCACGCTATTGGCTAAAGAGATATAGTCCCCTACATTTCCGGGGAATAGAATCGAAGCCGTACCGAATTTTTTCTGTGCAGTATCAAGTTGCACTCCGCCGTGTACAGTTATAGTCTTACCTATCTCGTCAGCAATGGCAGTAGCTTCATCCGACCCGTCAGCGTGCGTCATGAATTTTGTAAAACCATCCCATTCCGAACCTCCGGATACGGCATCCCAAACCCCGTCAGGATTACCAGATGAATTTTTATCCATCTTATATAAAGTCGTGCCAAATACTCCTAACAGCATATTTTTACTTGAGAAGTCCCATAACGCTACGCCGTCATTCCCTTTTGCTCCGCTCGTGATATAAACTTCAAAACAGGCATCATATAAAGAATCAGTCATCCAAGTCGTGCCATCGTTAACGCTCATTGTCCCATCAGGGTAAATAACATCATAGTTATCCACGCCCCAAGAGATATAGTTGGTATCGCTTATTGTATATGCACCAGTTAATACTAAATGGTATTGTGTCCCTGCAACTAAAGTCGGATTTGTAGCGAAAGTGAAAGTTACCCAAGAATAACCTGTAGTAACTAAAGTTGCGGTATCGGAAATATCAACTGCTGTGGCTGTTCCGTTAGATACTACTGTCCCGCTCGGAACGCCTGAAGCGTCGGTTTGTATCTCTAAAGTTATTGTATCTGTCCCTGCAGGAGTGCCGTATTTTTTAAGCCATAACTTCACTTTGACTACTGTGGAAGAAGTATTGGGCTTAAACCCCTGCGAGATCTCCGTATATGCTGATGTAGTCCTTAAAGGATAGTCATAGGTTTGATACCCAGGAGGATAATAGACATCAAGGCCGTCACTTTCTACCGCAGAAGCGTTGAGTTTTGAATGCCCCCCTCTTTTTATCAGCCGTTTTCCCATGCCCTTACAATGAAAGTTCCTCATGTTAGGGCTTTTATTTAAAGCCATGCTGATCAAGGGCGTTTTAGTATCCTGCCCGCCCGAAAAATCATCAATTATAATAGGCGTTTTCTGTATCAAGAATAATCCCCTGTATTTTTAGTATATGTGCCGTCTAAAATCCCAAAGCTCGGCTTACCCTTCTGCCTTTTCACTCCTCTAAAATGTATATCCGCCTTAAAATAATTATTGAGTTCCGCTTCCGCCTTGCCTTCGTATAACCCTACGCCCTGAACATCCCCCTGCTTGGCTAAAAGTTCAGCGACAGCGTAGTAAACTAGCGCCATTTGGCAGTTTGTAGGCGGTATATCAGGGACTTCGCTAACTGCTCCCGTAAGTTCCGAAGGTTTTTTGTCGTAGTCAATATAAATAAGAGGATATGTAGATGCGAAACTTGCTGATGGTAATGGAGAAAGGTAGATTTTTATAGCGCCGGATATTTCAAGAAAACTGCATATACACGGATCTCCCGTGGTATCGTTATCGTTTTCCTGCGACCATACCTCATCACTAACTATCGGGATATTTTTCTCTACGCCGTTTATGATGTAGAATACCCTGACGGGATAGTTAAATCCTGTAAGCCCCGTTAAGGCATAGCTTTGAGTGGAAGCGACTGGCGTTATTGTCCCTTGACGCCTTAACGCCACCCACCTTCTTTTACTCGCTAACCTACGAAGTGCGTCATTTAAAGCTATCAGCCCTTTAGCCGAAGCGCCTTCAATGTTAGTTATGTTCGCATAATCTAAAATGCGAGTTAAAAACTCGCTGGTTTCAAGCCCGTAAGTAGGCATGGTTTACTCCAATACTTTTTTAATGAGTGCTATGGTATTTAATAGCTTCTCTTTTTTCTCATCTAGTTCTTTTTGAGTGGCGTTGAGATTTCTCTCTAGCCCCTCGGTTGATTTTATGAGATTATCTAAAGTAGCTTTTTCTTCCTCTAAATTAGAGAGTTTTATCTCGATAGTGGATTTCTTCGACATGGCTTCGGATTCTATCTTCTTGGCGCTAGCGATTATCTCATCGGCTTTAAGCTTCGCTTCATCTACGAGTTTCTCGTTAGATTTTTGTATTTTTAAAATGTTATCTTTTAAATCCGATAGTTCCTGCGCCACATTAGACTTTTCTCTTATTAGGAGAGTTTTCTCTTTCTCTAATCTCGCCACCTCTTTTTCTAAATCCAAGAACATTACTTCTTTCTTGCTCATATTCCTATCCATTATTCCTCCTTTTTATGACTGCGTTTGTGAGTTTGAAGTCCAAATTCTGATTTTGCTACGAAACCGCATTCGCACTTTAAATCCGGCTTTTTCTCTACCTCAACTATGACTTCTTTTATTTTTGTAGGTACGACTTGATACTGCCCTTGTGCGTATTGCATAAGCCAGTTGGCTAACTTCTGTGGAACATCGCAGATAAAGTCATTTTTTTCATTGAAGGAATATCTTTTCCTATCCCATACTTCGTTAGCGCTGGGACGCCCGCCCACAAATTTCAAAGATACCATCTGCATAGAAACCTCCTTTAGGTTTTGTATTAAGTAATGCGAATAAAACTATCGTAGTCCCCGCTAATCTCGGAAAATCCATAAATGACGACCTTAACCCCATTGCTAAAAGCATCAGGCAACTAGTGAATAATATTTTTATAAACACATCTTTATTTTTAAAATCCACATATCCTTTGATTGTCCTATAAATCCAAATGAATAATGGTATTGAGAAAATCCCCATTTTATACAACACTTCAAGGTATATATTGTAGGGGTTGTCAAATGTCCCCATAGGGCTTGTAAAACTGAATTTTCCAGAACCGAAGAATGTCAGATGCTTGATAGTTTCTTCCCATATCCAAATCCTCGCTGAAAGTTCGCCCATTATTTTATGGTAATTTAAGACTACAATTAAGGCGGTCATTGACATAATAAACATTGACCACAGGCTTCCCAAATAAATGATTTTCTTCCGTGCTAAATAGATCACAGCTACCCAAACTCCTAAAAACGCAGTATGAGAATGGGCTAGGAATAAACTTACTACCGGGATTACTATTAAATAAGGGCTATATATGAATGAAACAGGTATTGCTAGCGCCTGGTATATTCCTAAATGAGTAGGTGAAGCCATGAGGCCATAGATACTCGCACTTTGGCCTGCGGGAGCATGATATATATAATAAAATCCCAAAGATTGCATCACCGAAAAGATAAAATTAAGTATGCTTACTATAAGTATTGGAAATAGAATAACTTTTATATTGTCAGCATATTCATAAACAACCTTGTATAACAAAAATCCTAAAAAGATATTTGCGAAAACTTTTATCGTTATCGGATGCAGAAATACGCTTACTAGACACCCGAGCATAAATAAGCTTAACCACTTATCGTTAAACTCTCGTTTTTTCTTACAGAACATAGACACTAAAAATAGCACCACCGCTCCGAATTGGTAGAATTGAAGCTGTAAGAATGAATTGGAGCTATCTATCACGCCGAATTGGTAGAATTTTAGAGCCGTGATATTACCGATAGTAGGTAATATGAAAATCGGGGATAATAGTAAAAATCCCGCTAACACTAAATCGAACATTTATTCGTACTCCACCGTAACGACAGCGTTATTCACATAGATATAAAGCCCCGTCGAGAACTCCAAAGGTTTCCCTGTAAAATCAAGCTGTTTCCCGTTTAAAGCCGTGGCTTCTGAACCTTCTGTTTTTACATTTGTAGTAGATAATACTGTTACTCCGCCGAGAGTGTCATATAGCCCGAAACTTCCGCCGTTAGATGTGGCATACCAGCTCACACGATATACTTTTGCGTCGCCTCTTTTAATAAGTTCGGAAGCGGAATACCCTTTTATCGTAGAGGTGTTCCTGTCAGCAAAAGCGAAAGGCGTAAGGAACGCTACGAGTAATAGTGCTATAAATATTTTTTTCATAATTCTCCTTGAATATACAGGCGGGGTTTTTACGCCCGCCTGTATAAATTACTTTAATTGTATTCGACTACGATCGTACAATCTGTAACGCATACAGTCATACCAGTATCAAGAGTAAGGCCTTCTTCTCCGAAATAATACATTGGTATTGCGTCGCCAGAACTTGCTTCTCCGCCCTCTACCGCGCAATTAGTTGCAGCACATTCAGGTAAGGTAGCGCAGTTATAAATCGCAAAACTTCCGCTTGCACCCGATACCCTGCCTGTGATCCTGTAAATAGTTGCGCCTTGAGCCACGGCTGTACTCGTACTGAATACTCTAAACTTGTGAGGCGTAGTCCTTGTGCTACCAGCATTGACCACAGAAGCGCCAATGACCATGAGCCCAAGAACTATTAAAGCGATAATTAACTTTTTCATATTATCTCCTTATATTGTTCCTGGGTTTTTAGCATAAGATTTCATCAAGAGATAGTTCTTGCAAGCGCCAAGAGTATCTTTTACGGCTACCTGTCCGAATACCGCTTTGATGCCTATACCTTTTTCAAAGCCCCAATCTCTTTCATTGGTTATTGGAGTGGGCTTCATTCCCCAACCTCTAACTGCCACTTCTGCGCCGAAACCTATCTGCTTGGAAACATTGCGTAAAGTGATCAACGCTCCTGCAGTATGGGCTGCCGCCGATGTGCTGTTCTGCGCCCTAGCGCTTATCGTGAATGAATAAGCAGATTTCGCTGAATAAGTAATATCCTCGCTGTCTATACGAAGCGTCCCTGTTGACGGGAAGAACCTTGTATAGTTAGCTTTGGTATTAGAACCAACTGTGATCGTGGTTTCGCCCGTGGAAGCAATGCTTGTGTAAAGCCTGGCTTCAGGCCTTAAAGCAGAACCCTGGATGTTATAGCCACTTTTTACAGACCTATCTACATACAAAATACAGCCATTGTACATACCTAAAGCGCCTGTAAATATTTTGTTCTCGTCGCCACGGATTCCAGCATCTCTCTGCGCCTGCTGCCAAACGCTGTCGCCTTTTAGGTTATACTCGTCAATTTCTGAAATGACGATACCGTATGTTTCAAGTTCCTCGCCATCCTTCATCTTTACGGATATAGGTATTGCTCCCTTGCGCTGTAAAGCAAGTTTTATGCGGTCAATTTCTTCCGTTCCAAAAATATCATTGTCGCTTAAAGCCGCTTCGCTAGCCGCATCTCCGGCGTAGATAGTGTCAGGAGATTCAGTTGACACTAATTGCAAGAACATACTGCCGTCAATATAGTTTGCCAGCCAAGTTGACAATTTCTGCCTGCAAACTTTTACTGCCGAGAAATTAACCCTTCTTTCAAGGTTTTCTGTAAATGCGATACCATTCCTTATCCAGTCAACCGTCAAGTTAAACTGGCTCATAGAGAGCTTATCTTCGCTACCCTCTAATGATGTTTCTCCCGTAACTCCTGAAGATATAATTTCACTTAAAACCTGGAAATGTATTGCATCTCCCGGTCCTTTAGTAAAATCGTCTTTCGTGATTATGGGTTTAGATGAACCTTCTGAACCTTCAAATCTTGAACCCCAGAAGGCCTTTTTTATTCCGTCGTCAAATAATCTCTCTGACCAAAACTCCGGAATGCTATAATCCCATTCTGTCCCTGTATAGCTGTGAACATTCATCGTAGCCATACCACGATTATCTTTTAGAGTTAATAGGAGGCTTCTTAAAAATTTAATCATATTTCCTCCGTTTATCTTCCTGATGTTTGTCTATCATAGGCATCTTTTTCTTCGTCAGATAGTTTCTGATATTGCTCAAAGGTAAGTTTTCCTCCACCGAAGGATTTTGAACCCTTACCCTGAACCATACCTGCCTGGCCTTTCTTTACTTGTACTGGCGCATTCTCCGAAGCCTGCCTGCCTAACTCCACAGAAGCCGCCTCTGTAGCGATCCTGTAAGCAAAAGGTGTCAATAGGCGAAGATTTCCATTAGCGTCTAATTCGGCAAGATTCCTCTCAAACATGATTTCATTTGCCCGGACATAGAGCTTGGATTCAGGGTTAGCCACATCAGGAAATAATTTTTTAGTTTCTTCCCAAACACCTGATAACTGTTTCTGAAACTCGTTTTGGATTCTAAAATTTTCCTGATAACTATTGAACTTTTTTTCTACAAGGTTATCAAAATATCCATTCAAAATCCTAGCGGTTTCAGGGTCAAAATGTTTGGTAAGGTCATCAATTTTGTCCTGTATAACTTCCTTCTTCGCTGGCGTTGTTGCTCGCTGAAGTTCAGTTTGTAAGCGCTTGACTTCCTGGGCTAATCTCTGCCCTTCGGTCGAAGAATTTTTATAAGCACCTTCCAATTCTTCGGGCGTTTTAAACCTTCCAGCATACAACTTTTCCTCTTGCTGTTCGTGGGTTGCGCCTCCTGGCGTTCCACCTGGATGCTCTACTATTTCTTCCTCTACTACTGGATTCCCAGCACCTTTTGGGTCATTGGGGTTCTCCATAAAACCTCCTTATAATAAAAAAAGCCGAGTAGATTCTTACGAAATTGTAAGGTTATCTCTCGGCTTTCTTTTTTAGAATTGCCTGAACTTATTTATTTACAAGGCTTTCTTTTCTTCATGTTTTGGTTTCTTCGTCTTATATATATTTATATCAACTATATTCCCCTTGAAAAAGTTTATAGTGATATGACCATAAAATTCATCTTCTTTAAGTGTCTTTATGTCTTTATCTTCGCCGAATTTTAAACAAAACTCACGAAGCCATTCCATTATTGATCCTTTCTCGCTAACTTCGCCTTGTTCTCTAAAATCTTCGGTATGTCCAACGCCATAACAAGTCCCTTTCTTATTAACTGGCAATTTTTTAGCATAGTGGCATCAAGTTCGATATTCTTTAACATAGCGTCGTAATATGATATTTTGTCTTCCAATTCTTTTTTATATACGAGCCAGCCATTCAGTTCTTTTATAGCGAACCATTCCTGAAAATTCTGTATCCTATTATCCTGCTTAACTTGGGTTTGGTTTTCCAATCGCCCCTCCTTTATTCATTTTTTCCTGATGTTCCATAAGTATCTGTTCTTGGACACTTTCAGGCGTAAGTTGTATTCCGGCTTGTAATGCGACCTGTATGCGACCTTCAACGGGTAAATCTTTATAACTTAATTTTTCAATAGGAGATTCAGGTTGTTCGGGTTGAGTGGGTTGTGGTTTTTTAGATTCCAGTTCCGCCTGTTGGGCTTCTTTCATCTGTTGGGTCTGGTTATCTACGATCTGTTTCAATTCTTCGGGCGTGGGGATTTTTACATTCCTTTCATCTATGGCGTGGAAAAAGTTTTCCGTTACCTGCCTCATAACATCAGGGGTTACGCACGGGTTCTTTCCAAAAGAATTTATCATAGTATTGTAAGCCATAGTCGCCCTATTCTGCTCTATCTCACGATTTATATTGATAGAATTTCCCGCGCTTTCAAAGTCATAGTTCCCTATCCAGTCTTTCTTCGTGGTCTTTTTGAACGGGTTTTCTTTTCCCGTAACATAATATACAAACTCATCATCTAAATACTCGGAATTTAACTGGACTATAAAATCGTATAAATCCTCGTTCACATCCTGTAAAGCCCTAATCATGTCGTCAAACTTAATATTCCCTTCCCCGACTATGGTCATAATCCCTGAAGCAGTCCTATTCTTCGCTATGGAACTTTCCGAACCCAAAGAATAATCTGTAACACCAAATAACTTTTGGACTAACCCTAATAAGAATTCCATTTTAACGAACTCTAACTGCTCGGATTTAGGCAGTTCTAACACCTTAAACCCTTGAGGATTATCGGAACTAAACTGCGCTCCTGGGCCGAACTCGTTTTCATCAGGGTCGAAATCAGGCGGAACTAATAGCGGGGGATTATTATTTATCGACCCCCTGTCTATCATCTGGTTGAATGTAGCGTCTATTAAATTACGAATGCCTATCAAAAACTCCGGCACGCCCTTACCATAGAAACTATTATCCATAGGGATAATCTGGTAATGGAAGAAAGGTCTTTTAGGATATGGTGAAATCATCCAGCCCAAGAGTTTAGAATTATCGTCTTTCTCTCCTTCTTTCCCCGTAAGGTTCGTAGAACCTATAAATACCACGACTTCCTCGTCCAAGCCGTCGTCATTCACATCATATTTACCATGCCACTCGCTAATTAAAATCTTTGAGTAATTATGGGTAGATTTTTGAGATGCGGGGTTTTTTACTAATATATCTTCTTCAAGGCCGGTTATCGCTTTTTCATCAAATAACCCTTCATCCGGGTCGCCTACCCTTCGTTTGCACCAGTCAATAGTCCGTTCGTATGTATCACATATCCAGTCAAGATCATCCACTTCAGGAGTGTTTGCGTCTTTAGGGATAATGACTTGCTTGATGTTTCGTGAATAAATCTTCGGCCCGTCATAGACTTTCTTTTCTTCGGAAAGGATTTTCTTAATTTTCGCCTGCGGAAAACCCTGCTCATTTATAGGCGGGACTTCCGTATCGCTTTTTACCTCGATAGGTTCTTGTGTATTCGGGTCTAAATATAACTCATGGGTTAACGGGTTCTCTAAATAATATACGACCCTATTTATAATTTTCTTTTCTTCTTCCCACACGCATTTAGCTATACCATCCCCGCACATGACGGTATTTTTAAATACATTCTTCATTCTTCTATATATTTGTATCTTTTTAGTAAGCTGGAAGTTTAAAGCTTCTTGGACTGTGGGAGCTTGTTCCAAATCATCCTCGCTCGTTCCGCGAACCCATACGATCGGCGTCGCACCATAACATACTTTTAGAAATCTAGGGAGAAGCCCTTCAATGGTAAACGCTTCAATGGGTATCCCAATGTCAGAAGCATTCTTCCATGGGCTATTTTTAGGGTTCTTCTTCGGGTCATCACCCCACCCCATTAACCCCGATATAGACCTTTTTGCTTCATACCTTTTTACATAATCGTCTACGGCGGAGAACCTGTCAGCGTAATAGGTTCTGGATTCAGACACCCATTTTACAATGTCTTTCTTCATTTCCTCTTGGTTGAATTTAATCTCCATTTAGAACCTCTTTTTTATCCCATTGACAAATCTTTTAAATCCTAATTTATCAACAATGCTTATCTTTGGTTCAGGCTTGTTCGATTCCTTGACTATATCCTTGCAATATTCCAATATGCCGATAGCCCTTAATTTATCCTGCCAAAAGCCCGGTACAGCGTCTAAAGCGATCTGGTCATTTTTTACCCATATCTCCGCTATCTTAAAATCCTTCGGCTGTTCTTCAGGCTGAGATAGTTTTATTTTTTCTGTATAAAGTTCTCCTAATTCTTTTCTCGCAAGGGGCTCGTCTTTCTTGGGTTCAAGTTCTTTAATACGGGCTTCAACAACTACTAACCTTTCCTTGTTCATTTCCGACGCTGTTTTGTTTCCATTTCCATTACTCACATTCCCTCCTTTAGGGTTAATAGCCACTTAATCCTCTATAATGGGTTTTCTTTTTCTTTTTAAACTCCGTGTCCTTAAATGGATGTTCCAACCTTATTTGCCCGGCTATACTTCTCGCCATTACAAGATCGTCGTTCTTGCCTTTCTCGGCTTCAGGCTGTCCTCTGTTCACATTGTTTATGAATGTCCAGCACTCTTGTATTAAATCTTTATCGAGTAAATCAGTAGAGCCATTGGCGATTTCTTCGGCTAATTGGGCGAGCATTTGAGGCCTAGATACCGAGTTTGTATTAAAGCCTAACTCTAAAGTGGGTTCGTTAAATCCTTTTTTAGTCTTCACTTTACGATACACCCTTCCATATTTTTTATATAAGTCCTGATTTACTGAATAGCCGTAGCCTTTATTTTCACAAGCGACTAACGCTTCGTTGAAATAGTTTCCCAATTTGATTAAATCTTCGGCGAACCTATCAGGAGGGACATTATGGTTATAAGTGGCGCAAGTCCTATTGGTTTTCTTATTTAATACGATAGCGGAACTCTTATCCCTATTTTCAAGGCCTTCGGCTGGGTCAGCGCCAATAGAATACTGCCCTTCTTTTACAGGGCGTTCATAGATTTTAAATAATCCCGACTGGTCATTCCTAAATACAAATCTCCCTTCCTCTTTCACGATATTACCTACCGCTATGGGTTTTTGGATCTCTTGGGCCTTTAAGGCCACCTTATCGAAGAATAAGTCCCCTGTGGAGATAAAGGCTGTAGTATCGTCATCAGGGTATTCCTGGTTGAATTGTAAGACGCTTCTATTACAATTATTTACTATGCACCACCTTCTCCAGTTGATCTGCTCATCTGATAATTTGTGTTTCTCTTTTAAAACCTTCTCGTCAAATAAGAACTTCTCTTTATCCGTAGGGGTAGAGAACTCAATGCCTTCGATTGGGTAAAGCCCATTCTCTAGGCTTAATTTATACTCGTCTTCCTGAAACCACGGGATAAAGATGGTTTCCCAATCGCTAGTCCCATCCTTCGCCTTCTGCCACTCATCATAAAAAGCGTTCATACCATTGGCTGTAGTTTCACCTATGATCATGGTCCCCGGAAGATTAGGGACGGATTGGTTGATGCCTAAAAGAAGCTCGCTTAAATCACGATATTTTGAACACTCTGACAAGTGAACTAGCCTGAAAGTATAGCTCCTACCTGCATCTAAATTATCATGTGTATCTATTAACACCTGTGAGTGTATCTTCTCAAACTCTAACTTCTTTTCGTTGGAATGCTTGATTTCCGGCTTTAAATGGGTATCTAAAGTTTCCTGGAACATTTTTTGCATACCGAATAAGTAATTGGAGCTATCTATGTCTTTTGATATTACAAGGGAATTAGTGGCTTCTTTCTGCGAGGTAAAGGCATAGACTATGGCTTCCACGAGAGTTGATATGCCTGTCTGCCGGGCTTTAAGTATCCACAACCTCACGGGCTTATTATGGCGGAAGCAGTTTTTGATCCTGTCTAATACTATGGATTGGACTTTATTAAGCTTGAGCTTGTGGATTTCGCCTAACTTGGTCTTTATGGTCAAAAAACCGCCTTCTACGAGAAACAGGGGGTCTTTCTCAACGGAGAGCTTCTCTAACTCAAATAGGTCTTTATCGGAGATTGTGGCTAAAGTTTCAATCATTGATTTTGAAATGTTGAGAAAATTGATGTAGGGGTACTATGAATGAAACGCCATTACCCATGTGCCCCCCCTACCCCTTCAATTTCCCCTCACGATACTTACCATTTAGCTCGACTAAACGGACGCTGTATTCTTTGCCTTCACTCTATCGCTATACTCTTTTGCCTTGATCGGGTTGCCTCTCGCTTTATTCTTCCAGTATCCAAGTGCCGTTAGTTCCTCTTTAAGCACACGATACAGCTCACTTCGTCTTGTCATTGACCTTATTGCCTGTCTTAAGTCATATTTACTCATATAAAAAATATAATGTGTGTTATGTTAACCCTAACTTACTCACTCTTACTCTTACTTACTTATAACTATATATATTCAACTCAATACCGACGATATAATGCTGTGTTTACGATTGTAAAATCACTTACTTATACTTACTTATACTTTTAATTCTGCGTTCCAATTAAATGCTCTCGTAGCCTGGATAACCTCTCCTCTTTCTCTTTAGGCGTGATTTCCTGGCGATCAGTTGGGTTGCCTTCAAGTAATTCTATATGTTTGGATACTTCGGACATAGAGTTAGCGAGTGTTTCAGATGATTTAATCTTGATTTTATCGTCGCTGATGAGCTTATCTTGGAACTTCTTTACTATAGCCTTGAATTTTCTAATCCGTTCCTTGCGCTCGTTAATATCTTCCTTCGCCTTCTCATTGATATTTAACTCTTGAGTTTTCTCA
>Ga0265297_10009014_pt1 | contig 13083 bp, 27 predicted proteins | sample Munlanlwell13791_FD_192502 | JGI IMG/M metagenome (GOLD analysis project Ga0265297, IMG submission 192502) | Leachate microbial communities from a municipal landfill in Southern Ontario, Canada - Leachate well 137-91 | ecosystem: Engineered > Solid waste > Landfill > Unclassified | place...
CTGACGGGTTTCCTCGTCGAGGCGGCGGGTGCTGGCCGGGACGTAACCCAGACCGGCTTCGATCTTGATCTCCATCTCCAGCTTGCCGCCCTTGGTGACATGGGCGATGACATGGTCGGGATTGAGGATCTCGACATCATGCCCGGCCTGGATATCACCGGCGGTGACGATGCCCTCGCCGTCCTTCTTGACGGTGACCAGGGCTTCGGTGCGATTGTTCAGCTTGACCGCCAGACCCTTCAGGTTCAGCAGGATGTCGACGACATCTTCCTGAACGCCGTCGATCGCGGAGTACTCGTGCACCACCCCGGCGATCTTGACTTCCGTGGGGGCATATCCCTGCATGGAAGACAGCAGGATGCGGCGCAGCGAGTTGCCCAGGGTATGGCCGTAGCCGCGCTCGAACGGCTCGAGCGTAATGCGCGCCTGGCGCGGGGAAATGCTGTTCACTTCCACGCTGCGCGGCTTCAGCAGTTCACCGGTATTCGACATAGTGCAAATCCTTCAATCAGGCCGCTGGATTACTTGGAATACAGTTCGACCACGAGCGATTCGTTGATCGTGGGCGGCAGTTCGGAACGCTGCGGACGGGCCTTGTAGGTACCCTTCAACGTCTTGATGTCGACCGCGACCCACTCGGGGAAACCACGACCTTCGGCCGCCTCGGAAGCACCCTTGATGCGCAGGTGGGTTTTCGCCTTCTCGGCCACTTCGACCACATCGCCCGGCTTGACCTGATAGGACGGGATGTTGACGCGCCGGCCGTTGACCAGGATGCCGTTGTGACGGACGATCTGACGTCCTTCGGTGCGGGAAGCGCCGAAGCCCATACGGTAGACGACGCTGTCGAGACGGCTTTCCAGCATCTGCAGCAGGTTTTCGCCGGTCACGCCCTTGAGCAGGTCGGCCTTTTTGTAGGTCAGGCGGAACTGGCCCTCGAGCACGCCATAGATCTTGCGGATCTTCTGCTTGGCGCGCAGTTGAATGCCGTAGTCGGACAGGCGGGCCTGGCGAGCGCCATGCTGGCCGGGGGCCTGGTTGCGACGTTCGACGGCGCACTTTTCAGTGAAGCACTTCTCGCCCTTGAGGAACAGTTTTTCCCCTTCGCGGCGACACTGGCGGCACTTGGGATCGGTATTTCGAGCCACGATGCTCTCCTTAGTTAGACGCGACGCTTCTTCGGCGGACGACAGCCGTTATGCGGCATAGGCGTCACGTCGGAGATGCTGGTGATCTTGAAGCCAAGCGCATTCAGCGCGCGCACCGTGGACTCACGGCCCGGGCCGGGGCCCTTGATGCGCACTTCGATGTTCTTGACACCATATTCGAGGGCCTGCTTGCCGGCGTTCTCGGCAGCCACCTGAGCCGCAAACGGCGTGCTCTTGCGCGAACCCTTGAAACCGGCAGCACCGGCGGTGAACCAGGACAGGGCGTTGCCCTGGCGATCCGTAATGGTCACGATGGTGTTGTTGAAGGAAGCGTGGATATGCGCGATCGCATCGGCTACGCTCTTCTTGACTTTCTTCCGCACGCGGGCGGTGGTTGCCTTGGCCATATTTTTTACCTAGCTCACTTTTTGACTTGCATCTGCTTGCGCGGGCCCTTGCGGGTGCGGGCATTGGTGCGGGTACGCTGACCGCGACACGGCAGTCCGCGACGATGACGTTGGCCGCGATAGCAGCCAAGGTCCATCAGACGCTTGATATTCATGGTGATTTCGCGACGCAGGTCGCCTTCAACCGTGAATTTGCCCACGAGATCGCGCAGCTTGTCGACGGCGTCGTCGTTCAGATCCTTGATCTTGGTGGCGGGGTTCACTCCGGCTTGCTCGCAAATCAGACGAGCACGCGAGCGACCGATGCCGTAGACGGCGGTCAGCGCGATCTCGGCATGCTTGTGATTCGGGATGTTAACCCCAGCAATACGGGCCATGAAAAACTCCGTGCGGAAAACTGCAAATTATAGCGAGAAACTGCTTGCTTTTGCAAGCAATCCATCGATGACTGAAACAATCAACCTTGACGCTGCTTGTGACGCGCCTCGCTGCAAATGACGCGAACCACGCCCTTGCGCTTGACGATCCGGCACTTGCGGCAAATCTTCTTGACCGAGGTTTGAACACGCATGTTCAGCTCCTTTTCATAAACTACTTGGCGCGGTAAACGATGCGCGCGCGACTCAAATCGTAGGGGGTCAGTTCCACAGTGACCTTGTCACCTGGCAGGATGCGTATGTAATGCATGCGCATCTTGCCGGAAATATGCCCCAACACCTCAAAACCATTCTCCAGTTTTACCCGGAAAGTGGCATTCGGGAGCGTCTCAAGGACCTCTCCCTGCAACTGAATGACCTCTTCCTTGCCCATCCGACCTTTATCTGGCCAGGAAGTTACCGCCTTTGAAGTTTGCCTTCTTGAGCAAACTTTCATACTGATGCGTCATCACGTAGGCCTGAACCTGCGCCATGAAGTCCATGGTCACCACCACGATGATCAGCAGGGAAGTGCCGCCGAAGTAGAACGGCACGTTCCAGTTCACGATCAGGAACTCCGGCAGCAGACAGACCAGGGTGATATAGACGGCACCCACCAGAGTCAGCCGGGTCATGATCTTGTCGATATAGCGCGCAGTCTGCTCGCCCGGACGAATCCCAGGGACAAAGGCGCCGCTCTTCTTCAGGTTGTCCGCGGTTTCCTTGGGATTGAACACCAGGGCCGTGTAGAAGAAACAGAAGAAGATGATCGCCAGCGCATACAGCATCACGTAGATCGGCTGGCCGGGCGACAGGGTTGCGGCAATATCCTTGAGCCAGGTCATGCCTTCATGGCTGCCAAACCAGCCACCCAGGGTGGCCGGGAACAGGATGATCGACGAGGCGAAGATGGGCGGAATCACGCCGGCCATGTTCAGCTTCAACGGCAGATGGGAACTCTGGCCGCCGTACAGCTTGTTGCCGACCTGTCGTTTGGCGTAGTTCACCAGGACCTTGCGCTGTCCCCGTTCGACGAACACTACCAGAGCGGTCACCAGCATGGCGCCAATGAACAGCAACAGGACCAGCGGAATGGAGAAGGCGCCGGTACGGGTCAGCTCCAGTGTGCCGCCGACGGCCTGAGGCAGACCAGCCGCAATACCGCCGAAGATGATGATCGAGATGCCGTTGCCGATGCCGCGCTCGGTAATCTGCTCGCCCAGCCACATCAGGAACATGGTGCCAGACACCAGGGTGATCACGGTAGTCAGGCGGAACATGAAGCCCGGATCCATCACCAGGCCGGGCTGGCTTTCCAGCGCGATGGAGATGCCCAGGCCCTGAAAGGTTGCCAGCAATACCGTACCGTAACGGGTGTACTGGGTGATCTTGCGCCGCCCTGCTTCGCCTTCCTTCTTCAACGCCTCAAGTTGCGGCGACACGACGCTCAGCAACTGGACGATGATCGACGCCGAGATGTACGGCATGATACCGAGCGCAAACACCGTGAAGCGGGACAAGGCGCCGCCCGAGAACATGTTGAACATGCCCAGGATGCCGCCCTGCTGGCTCTTGAACAGATCCTCCAGCACCATCGGATCAATGCCGGGCACAGGAATATGGGCGCCGATCCGATAGACGATCAGGGCGCCAATCAGGAACCACAGGCGACGCTTGAGGTCGCCCATTTTCCCGGACATCTGCATCAAGTTAGCAGCGGCATTGGCCAAGATCGATACTCCGTTCTATCAGCCTTCGAGGCTGCCGCCAGCTGCTTCGATAGCGGCCTTGGCACCCTTGGTGGCGACGATGCCGACCAGTTTGACCGGCTTCTCGATGCTACCGGCCAGGATGACGCGCACATACTTGGTCAACTGGGAAACGATGCCGGCCTGTTGCAGCACCAGCAGATCGACGGTATCGACCGGCAAGGCGTTCAGATCGGACAGGCGGATCTCGGCCTTGAAGGAACGCGACAGGGAAATGAAACCGCGCTTGGGCAAGCGGCGGTGCATAGGCATCTGGCCGCCTTCAAAACCAACCTTGTGGTAGCCGCCGGCACGGGATTTCTGGCCCTTGTGGCCACGACCGCAGGTCTTGCCCAGACCGGAGCCGATGCCGCGACCGACGCGCTTGCTGGCATGCTTGCTGCCGGCGCTGGGTTTCAGAGTATTGAGTTGCATCAGACTGCCTCGCATTTCAGCAGGAAGTTCGCGCGAGTGACCATGCCGCGCACGGCGGGGGTGTCCTCGAGAACGACCGATTGATTCATACGCTTGAGCCCGAGGCCACGCACCGACGCACGGTGGTAGGACTGGGTACCGATCGGGCTCTTGACCAGGGTGACCTTGATCTTCTTGGTTTCGCTCATGGCTTACTCCAGGATCTCGGCAACGCTCTTGCCGCGCTTGGCCGCCACTTCGCCGGGGGTGTACATCTGGGAGAGACCGTCCAGCGTGGCGCGCACGACGTTGTAGGGATTGGTGGATCCCATGCACTTGGCCAGCACGTTGGTCACGCCCATCACCTCGAACACGGCACGCATGGCGCCGCCGGCGATGATGCCGGTACCTTCGGATGCCGGCTGGATCAGAACGCGGGAGCCGCCATGGCGACCGACCACGGCATGGTGGAAGGTACCGTTCTTGAGCGACACCTTGGTCATCTTGCGGCGAGCTTCTTCCATGGCCTTCTGCACCGCCACCGGCACTTCGCGGGACTTGCCCTTGCCCATGCCGACCGCACCGTCACCATCACCGACCACGGTCAGTGCGGCAAAACCCAGAATCCGGCCACCCTTGACCACCTTGGTGACGCGGTTCACCGCAATCATCTTCTCACGCAGGCCGTCGCCACGGTCTTCCTGCTGTTGTTCCATTCTCGCCATCTTCATAACCTCGCGTTAGAACTGCAGACCGTGCTCACGGGCAGCATCGGCCAGGGCCTTGACCCGACCGTGGTAGATAAAACCGCTGCGATCGAAGGCAACCTGATCGACACCGGCCTGCTTGGCCTTCTCGGCAATACGCTGACCGACCAACTTAGCCGCATCGGTGCTGCCACCCTTGACCTGGCCACGCAGGTCTTTTTCCTGGGTGGAGGCGCTGCAAACGACGTTGCCACCGGTGGCATCGATGATTTGCGCGTAAATGTGGCAATTGCTGCGATGTACGCAGAGGCGGGCCACTGCCAGTTCCGCGATTTTGGCGCGGGTTTTGCGCGCCCTGCGCAGACGCCGGATCTTCTTGTCCATGCTTGTGACTCCAGATTATTTCTTCTTGGTTTCTTTGAGAGAAACCACTTCATCCGCATAGCGGACACCCTTGCCCTTGTACGGCTCGGGCGGACGATAGGCCCGCACGTCCGACGCAACCTGGCCGACCTTCTGCTTGTCGGCGCCCTTGATCAGGACTTCAGTCTGGCTCGGGGTCTCGCACTTCACACCGGCCGGCATCATATGTTCGACCGGATGAGAGAAACCCAGGCTGAGCGTCAGCTTGTCGCCCTGGGCCTGGGCGCGGTAACCCACGCCGACCAGGGTCAGCTTACGCTCGAAACCCTTGGACACACCCTTGACCATGTTGGCCAGCAACGCACGGGTGGTGCCGGACATCGCATTGGCAGCCATGCTGTCGTTCACCGGCGCAACTTGCAGATTGCCGTCGGCATGCTGAACGGTAACGTGGGAAGTAAGGGCCTGCGACAGGGAACCCTGCGGACCCTTGACGGTAATCGCACCAGCGCTGAGGTTGATTTCAACCCCGGCCGGCACAGGAATCGGATTCTTGGCAACTCGGGACATGTTCTACCTCACGCAACCACGCACAACACTTCGCCACCGACACCGAGCGAACGCGCCCGGCGGTCGGTCATCACACCCTTGGAGGTGGACACGATGGCCACACCCAGGCCGTTCATCACCCGGGGCAGGCTTTCGCGGCCCTTGTAGATGCGCAGTCCGGGACGGCTGACACGCTCGATCTTCTCGATGACGGGTCGGCCCGCATAGTACTTGAGGGCAACTTCCATCTCGGGCAGACCGCCGACAGCACGAACCGCAAAATCCTCGATGTAGCCTTCGTCCTTGAGTACCTGGGCAATGGCCTTCTTCAACTTGGAAGCGGGCATACTCACCGCAACCTTCTCCGACATCTGCGCATTCCGGATGCGAGTCAGCATATCGGCAATGGGATCACTCATGCTCATCTTATTGCCTCCTTACCAACTGGCCTTGGTGACGCCGGGAATGTCGCCGTTCAGGGCGATTTCACGGATCTTGTTCCGGCACAGACCGAACTTGCGGAATACGCCACGCGGACGACCGGTCAGGGCACAGCGGTTGCGTTGACGAGAAGGGCTGGCGTCACGCGGCAGCGCCTGGAACTTCAGGCGAGCTTCCATGCGCTCCTCTTCGGAACGACCCTGATCGGCCATGATGGCCTTCAGCGCGTCGCGCTTGGGAGCGAATTTCTTCGCCATCTGGCGGCGCTTCTCTTCGCGGTTGATTACAGATTTCCTGGCCATGTCGACCTCAATTCTTGAACGGGAACTTGAAGGCGGCGAGCAAAGCCCTGGCCTCAGCATCCGTCTTGGCGGTAGTGGTGATGGTGATGTTCATGCCCCGGAGCGCATCGATCTTGTCGTACTCGATCTCGGGGAACATGATCTGTTCCTTGACACCCATGTTGTAGTTGCCACGGCCGTCGAAGCCCTTGCCGCCGATACCGCGGAAGTCGCGGATACGCGGAATGGCGACCGAGACCAGACGGTCCAGGAACTCGAACATGCGCTCCTGGCGCAGGGTCACCTTGCAACCGATGGGATAGTCATCGCGAATCTTGAAGCCGGCGATGGACTTGCGGGCCAGCGTCACGACAGGCTTCTGGCCTGCGATCTTGGTCATGTCGCCTACCGCATGCTCCAGTACCTTCTTGTCACCCACGGCCTCACCCACGCCCATGTTGAGCGTGATCTTCTCGATCCGGGGGACCTGCATCACCGTCTTGTAACCGAACTGAGTCATCAGTTGCGGCACCACGGTCTCTTTATAAAACGCCTTGAATCGTGCCATGACTTACCTCATGCATCCAGCACTTCGCCGTTGGACTTGTAGAAGCGCACCATCCGCCCGTCCTCCAGCATCTTGATGCCCACGCGATCGCCTTTGCCGCTCGCAGGGTTGAACAGCGCAACGTTGGAGATATCGATGGGCATATCCTTGTCCACGAAACCGCCAGTCGTACCGCGCATGGGGTTGGGCTTGGTCGCGCGCTTGACGCGATTGACACCTTCAACCACCAACTTGCCTTCCAGCACGCGCAACACGGTGCCGCGCTTGCCTTTGTCCTTGCCGGTCAGGACGACGACCTCATCGCCACGGCGAATCTTGTTCATACCTGACTCCTTACAGAACTTCGGGCGCCAGGGAGACGATCTTCATGAATCGCTCCGTACGCAGTTCACGGGTCACCGGCCCGAAGATACGGGTGCCGATGGGCTCAAGTTTGTTGTTGAGCAAGACCGCGGCATTGCCGTCGAACTTGACCAGCGAGCCATCCGGGCGACGCACGCCCTTGGCGGTACGCACCACCACGGCGTTGTAGACATCGCCCTTCTTCACACGGCCACGAGGCGCCGCATCCTTGATGGTCACCTTGATGATATCGCCGATACTGGCGTATCGACGCTTGGAGCCGCCCAACACCTTGATGCACATAACGGAACGCGCACCCGTGTTGTCAGCCACGTCGAGCATGGACTGCATCTGAATCATGATCTTTTTCTCCAACTTGCCCTGCCGCTGTTTACACGGTCAGACAGTTTTGGATCCCGAAGGGTTATGCCCAAAAGGGCGGGTAAAGAGGCCGCGCATAATATACGCAGCCTCGCTACATTACAAGCACTAATTACAACTAATCAAAGGACCTTGGCCTGTTCAACCACGCGTACCACGGTCCAAGACTTGCTCTTGGACAGGGGACGACACTCCTCGATGATGACGGTATCACCTTCGTGGCAGCCATTGTCCTCATCATGGGCATGGTACTTCTTGGACAGACGGATCACCTTGCCGTAGAGCGGGTGCTTGGCACGACGCTCGACCAGTACGGTGACGGTCTTGTTCATCTTGTCGCTTACGACCTTGCCGGTCAGCGAGCGGACATTCTTGCTTTTTTCCTGTTCAGCCATCTCTATCTACCTTGTCAGTTTCCGACCTGGCCCATCACGGTGCGGACGCGCGCGATGGCGCGACGCGTATTGCGCAGGTCGTGGGTCTTGTTGGTCTGCTGGGTGGCAATCTGCATACGCAGGCTGAACTGGGCGCGCAGCAACTCCTTGAGCTCGTTCTGCAGCTCGGCCTTGGTCTTGGTGCGAAGTTCACTGGCTTTCATGTCAGACCCCAATATGACGGGTAACAAACGCGGTCGGGATGGGCAGCTTGGCGGCGGCCAGGCGGAAGGCCTCGCGTGCCAGCGTCTCATCAACACCGTCCATCTCGTACAGCACCTTGCCGGGCTGGATCTCGGCAACGTAGTACTCCGGGTTGCCCTTGCCGTTACCCATACGGACTTCGGCAGGCTTTTGGGAGATCGGCTTGTCCGGGAAGATCCGGATCCAGATCCGGCCACCCCGCTTGATATGGCGGGTCATGGCACGACGGGCAGCCTCGATCTGGCGCGCGGTCAGTCGGCCACGGCCGATCGCCTTGAGGCCGTACTCGCCGAAGCTGACATTGGCGCCGCGGGTAGCCAGGCCGGTATTACGGCCCTTCTGTTCCTTGCGGTATTTTCTGCGTGCAGGTTGCAGCATCGCTATTTACTCCTTTCCGGCCCGATTGGACGGCCGACGGGGCCGACGCTCGGGTTCGGGCGCGGCGACAGGCTTCTCGCCCTTGCCCAGGGTCTCACCCTTGTACACCCAAACCTTGATGCCGATGATTCCATAGGTGGTGTTGGCTTCGGCCAGACCATAGTCGATATCGGCGCGCAGGGTGTGCAGGGGCACACGGCCTTCGCGGTACCACTCGGTACGGGCGATATCGGCACCGTTCAGGCGGCCGGCGCTCATGATCTTGATGCCCTGGGCGCCGAAACGCATGGCGCTTTGCATCGCCCGCTTCATGGCCCGGCGGAACATGATCCGCTTTTCCAGCTGGGTGGCGATGGAGGCGGCGATGATCTGGGCATCCAGTTCAGGCTTGCGAATCTCTTCGATATTCAGCGTCACCGGCACCGACATGATGGCGGCCAGTTGCTTGCGCAGGTTCTCGATGTCCTCGCCCTTTTTGCCGATCACCACACCCGGACGGGCGGAGAACAGCGTGATGCGGGCATTCTTGGCCGGGCGCTCGATGATGATCTTGGAGAGCGAGGCATGAGCCAGCTTTTTCTTCAGGAACTCGCGCACCTTGAGGTCTTCGGCGAGCATGCCCGCGAAGTTCTTGCTGTTGGCGTACCACTTCGAGCTCCAATTACGGTTCACGCTCAGGCGGAAACCGGTCGGATGAATTTTCTGTCCCATACGCTACCTCAATCGCCCACTGTCACGGTGATGTGACAGGTAGGTTTGTGGATACGGTTGCCCCGGCCCTTGGCACGCGCGGTAAAGCGCTTCAGGGTCGGACCTTCGTCGACGAAGATGGTCTTGACCTTCAACTCGTCGATATCGGCACCTTCGTTGTGCTCGGCATTGGCGATCGCCGATTCCAGCACCTTGCGAATGACTTCGGCCGCCTTGCGGGGCGTGAAGGACAGGATGTTGAGCGCGTTGTCGACCGGCTTGCCGCGCACCAGGTCAGCCACGAGGCGGGCCTTCTGGGCGGACATGCGGGTACCGCGCAAAATAGCGGAAACTTCCATGTCGGCTTACCTCTTGGCTTTCTTGTCAGCGGCGTGGCCCTTGAAGGTGCGAGTCAGAGAGAACTCGCCCAGCTTGTGGCCTACCATGTTTTCCGTGACATACACGGGGATATGCTGCTTGCCGTTATGCACGGCGATGGTCAGCCCGACAAAATCCGGCAGAACGGTAGACCGACGCGACCAGGTCTTGATCGGACGCTTGTCCGAACCGGCCTGAGCGGCAACCACCTTCTTCAACAGATGCCCATCGATGAACGGGCCCTTTTTTACTGAACGTGCCATATCGATTTACCTCTTATTTCTGCCGGCGACGCACGATCATGTTGTCCGTGCGCTTGTTGCTGCGAGTACGGTAGCCCTTGGCAGGCTGACCCCAGGGCGAAACCGGTACGCGGCCTTCGCCGGTACGACCTTCACCACCACCATGCGGGTGATCGACCGGGTTCATGGCGACGCCACGAACCGTAGGACGGACACCGCGCCAACGCATCGCACCGGCCTTGCCGATGGAGCGCAGGTTGTGCTCGGCATTGCCAACTTCGCCAAGGGTGGCGCGGCAATCGATATGCACCTTGCGGATTTCACCGGAACGCAGACGCAACTGGGCGTAGCTGCCTTCGCGAGCCAGGAGCTGGACCGAGGTACCGGCCGAACGCGCGATCTGCGCACCCTTGCCGGGCATCATCTCGATACAGTGGATCGTGGAACCGACCGGGATGTTGCGCAGCGGCAGGCAGTTGCCCGGCTTGATCGGGGCCTCGGAGCCGCTCATCAGCGTGGCACCCGCCTCGACACCGCGGGCGGCGATGACGTAGCGGCGCTCGCCGTCGGCATAGCACAACAGGGCCAGATGGGCGCTGCGGTTGGGATCGTATTCGATCCGCTCAACCTTGGCCGGCACGCCATCCTTGTCGCGCTTGAAGTCGACGATACGGTAATGCTGCTTGTGACCACCGCCCTTGTGCCGGGTGGTGATATGGCCATTGTTATTGCGGCCGGAACCGCGAATCTGCTTCTCGACCAGGGCCGCCAGCGGCTTGCCCTTGTGCAGACCCGGGGTGACCACCTTGACGACGGCGCGACGGCCGGCGGAAGTGGGTTTGACTTTGATCAGGGCCATGACTTATTCCCCCGCCACGAAGTTGAGTTCCTGACCCGGCTGCAAGGCGACATAAGCCTTCTTCCAGCTGTCACGGCGACCCATGAAACGACCGAAACGCTTTTCCTTGCCCTTCACGTTGGTCACGTTGACATCCTTGACCTGGACCTTGAACAGCAATTCGACCGCGGCCTTGATTTCCGGCTTGGTCGCATCGGTGGCGACGCGGAAGGCGACCTGCTCGCTCTTGTCGGCAAGCATGGTGGCCTTCTCGGAAATCACCGGCGCCAGGATCACTTGCAGCAGGCGGGTCTCGTTGAATTTGACGGCGTTCATGCGTACATCTCCTCGAACGACTTGACCGCATCGCGGGTCAGCAACACCTGGTCGAAGCGGACCAGGCTGACCGGATCGGCATGACGCGGCTCGAGCACCAGCACGTTGGCCAGGTTGCGCGAGGACAACCACAGGTTGTCATCCACTTCCGGGGTGATGATGAGGACGCGGTTGTCGATGCCCATGCCCTTGATCTTGCCGGCCAGCATCTTGGTCCTGGGCGCCTCGACGGTGATACCGTCGATCACGCGCAGACGACCGTCCTGGACCAGCTTGGACAGGATCGCCGCCATGCCGGCGCGGAACATCTTGCGATTGACCTTCTGGCTGAAGTTCTCGTCCGGCTTGTTCGGGAAGGCGCGACCACCGCCACGACGGATGTTCGTGGATGTCATACCGGCACGGGCGTTGCCGGTGCCCTTCTGCTTGAACGGCTTCTTGGTGGTGTGATGCACCTCGGCACGGGTCAGCTGGGCACGGTCGCCGCTGCGGCCGTTGGCCATGTAGGCGACAATCAGCTGATGCACCAAGGCTTCGTTGTATTCGCGGGCGAACAGGGTGTCGGCGGCGCTGACTGCACCGGCGTCCTGACCCTGCTCGTTAATCAATTTGAGTTCCATCAGGCACCCCCTTTGATGGCGGGACGCACGACCACGTCGCCACCCTTGGAGCCGGGCACGGCACCCTTGATCAGGAGCAGTTGACGCTCGGCATCGACGCGGACCACTTCCAGGTTCTGGACGGTACGGTTATCGGCACCCAGGTGACCGGACATGCGCTTGCCCGGGAAGATGCGACCCGGATCCTGCGCCTGACCAATGGAGCCGGGCACATTGTGCGAACGCGAGTTACCGTGGGTAGCCCGCTGTGAGCCGAAATGATGGCGCTTGATGGTGCCGGCGAAGCCCTTGCCCTGGGTGACCCCGGAGACGTCGACCAGCTGGCCGGCCTGGAAGATTTCGACCGAAACGGCAGCGGCGGGTTGATATTGGGCAGCGACATCGGCACCAACACGGAATTCGGCCATACCGCGACCGGCTTCGGTGCCGGCCTTGGCATAGTGACCCGCCAGAGGCTTGGTGACGCGACTCGCCTTACGCGAGCCGAAGGCGACCTGGATGGCATCGTAGCCATCCGTGTCCGCCGTCTTGATTTGACTGACGCGGTTGTTCGACATATCCAGCACGGTCACCGGAATGGAAACGCCATCCTCGGTGAAAATGCGGGTCATGCCGATCTTGCGACCGACAAGGCCTAGAGTCATTTTCTAGTTCCCTATACAAAGGCGCCGACTTCAATTGGCCGGCGGGTTACAAAACAAAGAGGCGGGATTATACCCGCCCGGTCAAGCTTGTAAAGCCCTGAATTACTGCAGCTTGATCTCTACATCCACGCCGGCCGGCAGATCGAGCTTCATCAAGGCGTCGACGGTCTTGTCGGTGGGATCGACGATGTCCATCAGGCGCTTGTAGGTGCGGATCTCCAGCTGGTCGCGCGAGGTCTTGTTGACGTGCGGCGAACGCAGGATATCGAACCGCTCGATCGAGGTGGGCAGGGGCACAGGGCCCTTGACCACGGCGCCGGTGCGCTTGGCGGTTTCGACGATCTCCAGGGCGGACTGATCGATCAGCTTGTAGTCGTAGCCCTTGAGGCGGATGCGGATTTTCTGGCTTTGCATGATTTCTTCTTTCGATTATTCGACGACCTTGGCGACGACGCCGGCGCCGACGGTACGACCGCCTTCACGGATGGCGAAGCGCAGACCTTCTTCCATGGCAATCGGGACGATCAGGCTGGCCGTGATCGACACGTTGTCGC
>Ga0265297_10009015_pt1 | contig 13077 bp, 12 predicted proteins | sample Munlanlwell13791_FD_192502 | JGI IMG/M metagenome (GOLD analysis project Ga0265297, IMG submission 192502) | Leachate microbial communities from a municipal landfill in Southern Ontario, Canada - Leachate well 137-91 | ecosystem: Engineered > Solid waste > Landfill > Unclassified | place...
GATGATTTTGGTGTTTAGATATTCCAGTCCTTTTTTCTTGATAACAAGTGTTCTTGTAATGGTTCCGAAAACCAGAGGAACAACTACAAATAAAACAACTGAGAGAAACAAAGTAGTCCATGGTATCGTAAACCCACCGATTCCTAGTTGCAGAGCCACGATTGGCACATAGAGAACAAGTATGATTAAATCGTTTGTCGCAACCTGTACAAGGGTATACGCGGCTTTTCCTTTTGTTAATGAACTCCAAACAAATACCATTGCTGTACAAGGTGCAGCACCCAGAAGAACCGCTCCGGCTAAGTATTCACGAGCAATATCAACGGGCAAGATATTTTTATATATGATGAGGAAAAACAGGCTAGCAAGAGCAAACATCATGAATGGCTTGATTAACCAGTTGACTATCCAAGTGATAAACAAACCCTTGGGATTTTTTCCAACGTTTTTGATGCTTGTGAAATCAATTTTTAGCATCATCGGATATATCATGAGCCAAATAAGGATAGCTATGATGATATTTACATTGGCAACTTCAAACCGACTGATAAAGTTTGGTATTTTGGGGAAAAGCTTACCTATAGCGACGCCAACCACCATACATAAAAAGACCCAAATAGTAAGATACTTATCAAAAAAACTGATTCCATTTGCATTCCTTATTGTCTTCATATGAGAACTCCTAAGCCGTTTCCATATTTCTATTTGCATTATATCAACATTATTTTGATGTGTAAAGAATGGTACAGTAACTTTTAGTAAGAAAGCATCAACACTTTATAACATCATATATTATCAACAAGAATGCATATAGCGGGATTGATTTACTTTTTTGATCATTTCAAAATCCTCAACAGTCAAATAATCTATTTCTTATAACGAATTGAGAGTTTAGCAAGTTGGGTAAAACTGGTTTTAAAAATTAGTGTACATGCAAGAACATTTCTCCACCATCCGAAGTGAAAGATGTTATATCTGGCATATTTCTCTACTTCCATGATTAAACCAAGATATCCAAGCATGATTGCAAAACGGATTCGTTCATTATCGGTAATTATTAGCGGTGAATCACTAATTTTGTTGTATGCATCAATGGATTCTTTCTTTTTATCAAGTGACATATTCATAAAGTCTAAACAGACAAAATCAGCAATTCGGTCACCAAAGAAACAGCGTTCTAGATCAATCCAGGCAAGTTTAATATTCCCATTTTCCTTTTGGCAAAAGATATTTGGCGGCCAAATATCAAAATTAACCATGTTACTATCGACCGTTGTCAATATTTTTTCGTTTTGTTTGATATATTCAAGCAGTTTTTTGCCATTTCGAGTATCTCTTTTAAGCCGCTGACAATCATTTATGAGATTTTCTACCATTGATGTAATCGCCAAATACCAGTTATCATATAAAGTATTTTGACGATATCCAAATTTGTCGTTTTTGATTAAGTGCATTTGTGCAACCATCTCAGCGATTTTTAATTGAACGGTTGCCTTTTCAGTAGTTGTCAATTGGGTTTGGTTTATTTGTTCCCCCATAAGTTTTTCCATTATAAAAAAACCGGATTGAGTTTGCTTACATGTAAAATCAGAATAGTATATATCTGGCACTTTGATATTGGTTTTATCATGTATCAAAGAGTAAAAATATACTTCTTGTTTAATCATATCGTTTTCATATGTTAATGTGTGACAATTTCCCTTAGGAGCAATTTTTATAACATACTCCTTCCCTGAGGAAATGCCGGAAAAAATGCTATTGTATTCGCCGTTACCCAATGGACGAATGTTTGTAATTCCCTCGATACCAGCAGTATCAAACAAAGCGATGATACTTTGTGAATCCATCACCCATTTGCTTTTGCTTTTCATTTAAGTCTCCTTTAATAGAAATAGCTGTAATTAAAATCATTATACTCCATTAAGGATTTTTTGAATAGAAAAAGGGCAAAAGTAAGCTTTCAATTCTAACTTCTGCCCGGCTATTTAAATGATGAATTGATATAGTCTCACTTTATCAGTTATACTACTCTTTAACTGGAATTTCTCCTGATTTCTTCAAAGCGATTTTAGTAAGGATCGGTCCGATGAGTTCACATACTAAAGTGGAACATAATACAATGACTCTAATTTTCGCTCCCAATTCACCTGGCAAAGCCTGGGAAGCTATGATGCTCAACCCAATCGCAACCCCAGCTTGGGGTAACAAAGCTAACCCCATATATTTTCCAACATTTGGATCGGCATGAACCCATTTTGCCCCTAACCATGTGCCAAATACTTTGCCAAACAGTCGAATTACTAGATATATGACTCCAATTATCCCAACAGCTAATAGACTTGATAGTTTCAAATCGGCGCCACTTAAAACGAAAAACATAATAAAAATTGGTGGGGTGACGAAATAAATGAGCCCATTTACCTCTTCGTATTTATGACTCATATTGGCAAACACTCCGCCCAAAGCCATACAAGCAAGGAGGGATGATCCACCGGCTAATTCAGATAAATAGAGAGTTAAAAAAATCAATGCAACCACAAGACTGATGCGATTTCCTCTTCCGGTCCAGAATTTGCACCCAAGTGAGAGTAACACTCCAATGATTCCCCCGATTCCCAACGATACAACAATTTCCCATAGTGGTTCCAACACTTGTAGAATCATTGGTGTTGATGATGATGATGCATTTCCCAACATGTTGGAAATGGCGACACATATTCCAAAAAAGATGATTGTCGTGCCATCATCAATGGCAACAACACTCATTAGCATATCCGTCATCGGCCCCTTTGCTTTATACTGACGAACAACCATTAAAGTCGCAGCAGGTGCCGTTGCCGCCGCAATTGCCGATAAAACAAGTGCAAATCGGAGGTTATCAACCGATAATTGTCCTGTAATCGCAAAATAAATCACAAAAGCAATTAACACAAAAATGACCGCTAGTAATGATTCTAAGATAGCAATTATTATTGGTCCCATTCCCACTTTTTTAAAATAGGACAGTTTTAACTCGTTGCCAATTGAAAAAGCAATGAAGCCCAACGCAACATTAGAAACAAGTTCTAAAGAACCGATTGCCTCTTCGGTTATGATGCCCAGGATGCTTGGTCCAATAAGGAGACCGACAATCAAATATCCAGTTACTGTCGGCATTTTTATTAATTTTGTTAGTTTTCCAAAAAGCAAGCCAGCTATCAACAGAAGGCCAGCGTAAAAAAGAATCGTTAAGTCCATGTATTACATCCCCTATATTATTTCTTATATCCCTTTATGTAATCGATTGGTAAAGTGAAAACAATACCGGAATTTGGCCTTGATAAATCGCCAACAAACTCATCAATGAAACTTAATACAACCGATACTTGTTCATCTTCCAATGCCATAAGAAAGGTCCGTGACTCAGCGCGTGGGTTGTCAAAAAGAACTTTGAGTGAGCCAATAAAATCCATATCGTCATTTTCTATCAGAACTCGTCCCATACCCGTGCTATTGATGATTGTGGCACCTTTGATGCCTCTTTGTTTTAATTCTACAAGGAACTTTTCGAGTTTTTCCACATCGTTCATCACAAATACTAGCAGCTTCATGCTTTGTCACACTCCTTTTTTTAACACTGTCTATTTTACCACAACATCTTGCTTTTTCCAATGCATAAAAAGCGTTTTACATCACTAATTTATACAATTTTTGTCTTAAAGAAAAACGAAGTGGTAAAACGATGACATAATCATTGTTACGATATGAAACATAGGTAATCCTTTTTATATTTAGAGATGATACATGGTCTATATTACTAGGAAATTGCTTAAAAATGGAAGGTCATTTGTAAAGTGAACCCCATTTAGTAAAGACAAAATACAAAGACATTACATGAGATGTTAGTAGATACAGAGCAAGTATTTATTAGCATCTTTTTTTGTTTGTCTTTGTATTTGTATCTGATATTGTCGACTTTCAAACCGGTCGGAATTGGTATTAAAGCAAAATAAGTGATTTAGTATAGTGTTCACAAAGGAGGCAATAAAATGGCAAGTAAAGGACAAAAGTTTATTTAGATTACAACAGAAAAAGATTAGTAACGATACTGATCTAAATAGTCGGCATCAACCCAAAAAATGTCGCTTGTGCCACTCACAAAACGACTAAAAAACAGATATTTTCCATCTGAAGTCACGGATGCACATATTTGTTCTGCTCCATACAAATTTATATCCGATCCAAGTTTTCTTGGGGTTCCCCAGTAGCCTTGACTTTTAAAGACAATGTAAATATAGTTTGCTGTACCTACTTGTCTATCAAACAACATATAAGATTCATCAGGTGCTATATACGGATGTGAACCATGAATGCCAACCGCTTCTCTTGGTTGAAATTCACCGTTAATATATTTGATGACATAAATTCCATTTAAACCCGTAAAATAAATGTTACCTAAATTGGATACGCTAACATACATTGCAAATTCTTGATTCAATCCATTTTCGACGTACACCGGTGTTTGCCAATTTCCATTAACAAAAGTACTTTGATAGAAAACATAATCGTCATGATTATCACGCATTGATCCAAAATACATAGTTGTTCCATTTGGGGTGATAAACGGTTCGAATTCTTCGACATCTTCACTGATTGGAGATAGTTCTGGCTGTGTCCAAGAACCATCAATATATTCAGTAAAAAATAGACGATTGTTGCCTTCGAGAGCTCTTCTTGTAAAAAAATAATACATGTAATCTGGGGAAAACGTACCAGCAAATTCATGATTTGCGTCAGTACTGATGAAATTAGGAGCGAATATCTGGGGAATTATACCTGGCTCATCAGAAAAAAGTTGGTCTATGATTGTCGATGACGTTGATGTTACAGTAGTTTGCGTGGTGTCAATGACCGTTGATGTAATGGTTGCTGATGTTTTTAGCGCACTAGATTCACACGATATTAACATAAAAGCAAAAAAAGATAAAAGACTTACTATGAACATTCTTCTACTTGTGAAATTAGTTTTCATCCCTATTCTCCTAAAATATGCTAATCAGTCATTTGATTTTTTGACATCTGGATCAAAACAGTGAATATATAACAATTTGATTGGTTCCAGGATAGAACCTGCTTGTTGGCTCAGTCTTCCTCATACAAAAAGCCTGTCGATAACAGATACACATCTAGCGTAACTAAACCAGATAGTATCGTTAGAACACGCTGTATCGTCTGAGAAGGAAACAAAAGAAATAAGGAAATATTATCAGGGCAAATATCCGTTCATGATTATTGACTACTCATAAAAAAATTATTTCCTTCACTATTAAAATCGAAACAGATATTTGTAAGTACTTCTATCATGTCAAACCCAAAATTTGAATCAAGGCTTGTGTTAATTTTGCTGCCACAGGTTTGATCCCAACACGATAGCATTTTATTGAAAGACTACGTCTGTAGTCATGACTCTATTTTATTCGATTGTTTTCCCTATGTCAATCATAGTTTCAAAAAAACGATTTGTTTCGAATTTAGTGAGATGGTTTTAAAATGCAAACCATAATGACTAGATATTTCGTAATGATTAATATATAAAATCGAAACAAAGTGAATTTCTATTTTTTTTCATCAACAAAAAAAGATGGTGCGCCGATCTCGGGGCACCATCTTAAATGGTATATTTGAATCAGAATTAAGCCATCCAGCCACCATCAACGGTTATGACTGTACCGTTAACGAAACTTGAATCATCACTCGCTAGGAATAAAGCCGCTCCAGCAATTTCTTCCGGTTTTCCAAATCGTGGGTTAAGCTGAACCGTTGAACCAGCCCGTTGTCCTCCGAAAGGATTGACATTTGTCATAGTAGAGGCAATATTTGTCGCCACAGCTCCCGGTGCTATCGCATTACATCGAATCCCTTTTTGGGCATACATCCACCCTGTGCTCTTAGTAATCCCGATAACTGCATGCTTACTTGCCGTGTAGGCGCACCCCGCAACTTTTCCAAACAAACCACCTATCGAAGCGATATTGACAATAACCCCAGCACCCTTATCTAAAAATAACGGGATTACTTTTCTTGTTGTTCTCATGACTGAGGTGGTGTTTACTGCCATGACTCGATCCCATTGAGCATCGGTTAAGTCGCCTACGGGTTCCATATTATCCATGATTCCAGCATTATTGATTAAAATGTCTACTGTGCCAAATGTTTTGACAGCCGTATCAATCATAGCCTGAACGTCTTCTTCGCTTGCTACATTTGACTTAATGGCGATTGCATGGCCCCCATTTTTTTCAATTATGCCAATGGTTTCTTTAACCCCTTCAAGATTGATATCCGAAGCGACAACATGCGCTCCTTCTTGCGCAAAAAGAATTGCGATTGCTCTTCCTATTCCTGATGCTGCACCGGTAACAACAGCTACTTTTCCTTGTAGTTTCATTTTAGATCTCCTTTATAAATACGAAGTAACGATCTGCTGAAAAATCTATAAGAATAGTAATCTGTCGTTCTAATTGTATTATACATTTGAAATATCTTATTGTAAACCAAAACGCTTGGTTAGGTTTTAACGTCCCGTTTCAAAGCAATATGAAACATAAAAATGCCATATACAATAAAAGCTAGCAAAACCTCAATATTAAAAAATTGGGCTTGCTAGCTATATATAATTCTTATTTTTTTTCGGCACTACTTTAGTTGCTTTCTCATGACGATTCCTTTTTCAGTATCTAAAGATACATAAAATCCATTTTTTTGATACATCTCCATATGACCGCCAAAATCTGAAGACAGATAACTCGATTCTTTATATGGGTATGCTTCTACATAGTCATATCCATCCTTAGCAGCGTCCATACAAACCCGCTTCAATAGTGACGTGGCAATCCCTTTTCTTTTCATTTCGGGGGCAATCACGAAACAAAAGATAGATTTCACTTTAATACCCAAATCAGGTGTTTCTAAAGGCACATAATTCATAAATCTCCGCCAACTAGCGCATTTTAAGCAATTTGATTTGGTATTAGTATTACACCATCCAACGACCGTATTATCACTAAAAGCAAGATAGCCTTGAATGTTATTGCCTTCAATGTATTGAAGGGCACACTTTCTTCTTTTCGCTGCTGTCGAAAAATCTTTGCCCTCATAATCATCGTTACACCAACACACACAATAGCATTTGTGCTCATCTACATTTTTATCATGGGGTGTAGTATCAAAAAAATGTACGTATGCTTCAGCAAGGTCTGGTGTTAATTTGCGTATCTCTATATCCATAAATATACCTCCATTAATATAGATAATTATAATTCAATATATCGAATTGTACAATCAACAAAATTACGTAAATTTACTTTACCATGTTTTTCACCAAAATAATAGGATGTTTTTTCATAAGATTTTTTTCATATTTTCTTTTGCACACCAGAAACATTATTTCTTATAGTATCTTTTTTGTGTTTCTATGGTTAGTTGCCATGTTAATTCACAAAAAACTATATTTTGCTGTTGACATATATATCGCACTATGATATATTTAATCTAGATATATTTTATCTCGATATATCAGAAGGAAGGAAATTAAGATGAATAAACAAATTGTGGATAAATATCTCCCTATGACCGAGACTGCATACTACATTCTCTTGGCGCTGAAAAAACCACTACATGGCTATGGTATCATTCTTGCCGTTGAAAGAATGACAAATCAACGAATTAGAATTGGCGCTGGAACCATCTATGGCACGTTAACCAAAATGGAAACCGATGATTTGATTAAACCTATACGTGAAGAAGACAGACGAAAAATCTATATTCAGACCGATTTAGGATCGCAACTATTACAACTTGAAATAAATCGTTTACAAGAATTGTATGAAAACGGTATAAAAGCAGGTGACAATAATGAGAAAATATAAATGGCTTTTAACGCCATGGACATCCTCAAGTATCGAGCGGTATGAAAATCTTCTTGAGAGTCAGGCATTATCAGGATGGATTATTCAAAAAACATCTCTTTGTTTTCTGTTTTCCCAATTTGCAAAAACAGAACCCGCGCATATTCGATATTGCCTAGACTATCACCATAAAGTCAATGTTGATTACCACACAATTATGACCGATGATGGTTGGACATTAGTAAATATGGCAAATGGTTGGTATTTATGGAAAAAGGGATATAACAATGAGAGGCCTTCTATCTTCACTGACAAACAATCACTCATTGATAGAAATCACAGACTGTTATTATTTCACGGGATAATCTTGATAACCCAAATCCCCGTGTTTCTGATTTTTTTAAAAACAATGACCGAATCACCTTCACTTCCTTGGACTTTTCTGACGTGTTTTTATTTTCTCATCTTAATTATTTTAGGCATATCTACCTTTTCGCTTCTCATAGTAAACAGCAAATTGAAAAATAAATAGTCACAACCTGAAATGATAAAAAAATTATAGAAAGCAGAGTTATATTAAGGTAAAGTATATGAGTAATAAGACCATCGAAAAAAGAATGAAAAAAGTAATCGATTATGTGATGACCAATGCCCTTGAGTATGAAACATTTACCGGAGCGATGTTAATGAAAGACGATGAGATAATATATAAAGAGATGACGTCTATATCTAAAGATCACAATCCATTGGCACATGCCGAACTAAAAGTAATTCAAAGGGCAATTGAAAAATACGGAAATGATTTGAGTTCATTTCAACTGTATACAACTCAAAAGCCCTGTATGATGTGCGCATCAGCAATTGTTTGGTCAGGCATACAAGAAGTTTTTTATGGTGTAAATTCAAATCACCATTGGCGTTATGATAATGATATTCATGATTTTTTTGCAAACCATAATGTAGTCTGTTTTGGGCCAATTCTAGAGGACGAATGCCAAAAAATCGACCAGTATTTGATTAGTAATGGCATTTGAAATCTCATACTTAGAATCAAAAAAAATCTATTGTTTCAAATAGATTTTTTTTCTGTTTTCCAATATAAACTTGAAGCGAGCTGATACCAAAAACCGTTACTTGATGTATATACATGTATATATGCGGGAAATATCACATGAAAGAGAGGATGAAAAGCATCGACTATGAAGAGGAATCCAATCAGATAATTTCATAAGTCCTCAAAAGAGTTTGATTTCTATCAAATAATGATGAAACATTAACCATAATTTCACTCAACTAACAGTTGCTTGTATTCATGAATATAAGGATTACAATGATGTTATATGAATTAGAAAATAATATGGCATTATCTATTCATAATATGGAGAGTGAAACGAATATGGCAGAACAAAAAACAAAAATTTCAGCTTGGAAAGTCATCAAATATCAAATGAAAGTCATAACAGATATGAAGAAATGGTATGTTTTTATCATATATATCATGTATATGCTACTTTCAGGCCTTCTCCCGATTACAACTGTATGGTTTCCAAGACATATCATCGATGCAATTTATAATGGTAGTCTTACTCAGATGTCATTCTACACAATCTGGTTTTGTATTTCAGCGACTATTCTTGCGGTTGGTTCATTTCTATTAGAAGGATATGCTATTGGCAATTTTCTAGAAATGAGGTTGGAACAGTATTCAATCTATCATCGCAAATATAAAGATGTATCCTTTCAATATCTCGAAAATCCTGATTTTATTGCTCAAAGATCCTCCGCTATGCGTACACTAAGTAATAATGATGAAGGTTTCCAAGGAACATATACGTTAATATTTAGGCTTTTGCCAGAAATTGTTTCAATTATTGGCTTTGTGATTATACTTGGGACTTTTAAACCGGTGATTATTTTTGTTGCAATAGGAACGGCTATAATCCAATATTTGATCACAGTTCATTCTAAGAAAATGTCTTTTCGGGAAAGAGAAAATCTCGCAGAAGCCGAAAGAAAAGCCAATTACTTTTATGAGATTGGTCACGATTTTAACTATGGAAAAGACATTCGACTTAACCAAATGAGTGAAAAACTTCAAGAGCTTCACAAGTCAAAATCCTCTGTCTTTACTCTTCTCTTTGGCAAAATCAAAAAACATGAATATAAGATGGGACTCTTTGATCTTGTTTTTTCGTTATTAACGAATGGATTAGCCTATTTTTGGGTGATAACAGCTTATTTTCAAGGAGATATTACCTTAGGTCAGTTGTCCATGACCATTTGGGCCATTATCGCCATTTCATATAAACTACAACAGGCAGGCGATAAAATCGCTAAAATTAAGGTCGCAACTGATTTTACGGGCGAATTCCTTCGTTTCATGAACAATGAAGCTTATTTTCCCGTGAACGGAAGCATCATCAATAAGCTTCATCCTTTTCAAATTGAACTAAAAAATGTTTGTTTTAAATATCCGGGTACAGATAAATATGTCCTAAATCATCTGAATCTTAAAATCGATGCTAAAGAAAAATTGGCACTTGTGGGGCTAAACGGATCAGGCAAAACCACTTTGGTTAAATTGCTATGTGGATTTTACCAGCCTACGGAAGGAGAAATAATTATTAATGATCAAAAATTGGCTGATTTTAATCTAGAAAAGTATCGTGATCAGATTGCTGTCGTATTCCAAGACACGAATATTTACGCTGCCTCTATTATAGAAAATATTACTGGAGAAAACGCAGATAAACACCATAATTTGCTGGCCTTGAGTGCTTTGGAGAAAGTTGGTCTAGCAGAAAAAATAGCCACTTTTCCAGAGGCTGAAAACAAACAATTGTTGAAGGTAATTGATCCCGAGGGAACTGAATTTTCGGGAGGAGAAATTCAAAAACTGGCAATGGCAAGAGCCCTCTATAAAGGCGATACTGGTCTAGTCATCTTAGACGAACCAACTGCTTCACTGGATGCAATTGCGGAAAGAGATTTGTATCAAAAATTTGAAACGCTCATATCGGGAAGAACTGCAATTATGATTTCACACAGACTGGCTTCCACAAGGTTTTGTGATAAAATCGCTTATTTGGCGAATGGAATTGTGAAAGAATATGGCACACATGATGAACTCATGAACATGCAAGATGGAAGCTACAGGCATATGTTTTTGGTTCAAGGAAAATATTATCGGGAAGAAGGTAATCTTTGTGAAACAACTGAAAACGCTTAAAAAATTATTTAAGATTACCTCCAAAATATCAAAGAAATATTACTTAGTCATATTCGTACAGGCAATAATCAAAACAATGAAAGCATTAATTGGCGTCTATGGACTCAAATTAATAATCGATGGTGTCATGCAAGAAGACATCCTTTTAGCGTTCAAATTTGCATTTATTGTTCTTATGTGTGAATTAATTATTTTATGGCTTGAAAAAAAGGCAGCTTATTCCGTAGAAATAAATCAACAAATCATGATTCAATCTTTAATGAGAGAATCCACCAATAAGATGATGAGAATTGATTATTCATACTTAGAAAATCCAACCTATCTTGATTTAAAGGAACGAGCAAAGTATGCCATTGAACAACTTGATGCAATTGGAACATTCTTTAGAGCTATCGCCGATTCATTGTATCTTCTGTTTGTCCTTATTTCAATGGCCTCTATTTTAATCATTTTCAATCCGTTCCTGTTCCTAATTATGGTACTTACTGTATTTCTGCATGCATTGGCAACAAAGGCGGCATCCAAACATCAGATTAAGCTATTTAACGACTTAGGTCCCATCAATAGAAAATATTCATATCACCTAAATGTAATCGTTGGTACCAAATATGCAAAAGACTTCAGGATGTATCCGCTCGCAAAGTTGATGTATAGTAAATATATTTATTATAAAAAGTATATGATTGATTATTTGAAATCAATTAATCGGAAAATTGGGTTTTATTCGGCTATATATTCATTCATTAACTACTCTCAAATGTTATTAGTTTACTTATATGTTGGTTATCAATCGATCAAAAATGCGCTTGGAGTCAGTTCTTTCATCTATTTAACCAGTACTGCTCTTAAAGCTTCAGAAGCTTTATCTGGATTGATTGATAAAGTTGCGGAGTTTCGAAAATCAGCACAGTTTCTTGAACCACTTGTAGAATTAATGGAACTCAAGGAATCGGGGTTTGAAACTCTGCACGGATTAACAGCAGACCCAATGCTTCATCTTACATTCAATCATGTTACTTTTTCATACCCTGGTTCAACAAAAACGGTTTTAGACGATATATCATTCATCATCAACAAGGGTGAAAAAATTAGTATTGTCGGATTAAATGGAGCAGGGAAAACGACCATTGTTAAATTAATATCAAGACTATACGAACCAACTTCTGGAAGTATTCTATATAATGGAATCGACATAAAAAATTACGATTACAAGTCATATATAAGTATGATAGCTGCAGTATTTCAAGATTTCAAGTTATTCGCTTTGACACTACATGAAAACGTTGATATCGAAGAAACTGACGAACAAGTAGCGTATGATTGTTGTTGCTTAGTGGGACTTCAAGATAAAATAAAAGCGTTGCCCGATGGTCTAAAAACATATTATTCAAAAGAATATCACAAGAGTGGTATTGAACTGTCTGGTGGTGAAATGCAAAAATTATCCATTGCAAGAGCCATGTATAAAAATGCTTCGCTAATGATTCTCGACGAACCCACAAGTGCCCTTGATCCTCTATCTGAAGCTGAGATATATCAAAACTTCGCCGAATTGATTAAGGATAAAACAGCAATTTTTATTTCCCATAGGATGTCTTCTTCGGTATTTTGCGATCGTATTATCGTGATTGAGAGTGGAAAGATTCAAGCAATTGATACTCATACAAATCTTATGAAAAATTCAGATGGAATGTACTATAAACTGTTCAACAGTCAGTCACAATATTACGGGCTTGAACAATATTGCATTGATAATTAAAGGCGTTTTCATCATGAAGATATGTTAAAAACAAACATCCTCTAAAATTAAGAATATTTCCCTATGAAAAATGGAATAATGGATGTGTTAGAAATCATAAAAAAAAAGAAGAGTTAACTGAACCGACCGTATTACACACCAATCAGGGTTCCGTTTACTCTTCAATAGCTACAACAAGCTCACTAAAAATTATGTACATTATT
>Ga0265297_10009016_pt1 | contig 13075 bp, 11 predicted proteins | sample Munlanlwell13791_FD_192502 | JGI IMG/M metagenome (GOLD analysis project Ga0265297, IMG submission 192502) | Leachate microbial communities from a municipal landfill in Southern Ontario, Canada - Leachate well 137-91 | ecosystem: Engineered > Solid waste > Landfill > Unclassified | place...
ATTAACCATTGAGTGGGGTATTGCCTGATATGATCTTCGATGATCGTCGCATAGCGCCTGACAAGTTCTTTTTCTTCGGTATTTGTATCAAACAAGATCGGTGGCAAAAACCGCATCACCACATGTTTGTTGGGCTGTCGAATAACAAAAATGGGAATAATCGGAGAACCCAAATGAAGCGCCAGCACTGCAGGCCCTCGGGGGATTATTTTTGTCTTCCCCAAAAAATCAAGTTCATAGCCGGATTTGCTAAAATCACGGTCACCTAAAATCGCCACAAGTTTATTCTGCTTAAGCGCCCGAAAGCATTGTTTTATCGCCAATCCTAGTGAAATATTGCCTACCCCCTTACTTTCCCTGCGGACCTTAAAAAATTCATTTATTTTTTTGTTTTTGTGGTCGAGCGCAATCGCCACTATGGGATAGCCAAGAAGGCCGAGCGCCATTCCTCCGAGTTCCCAGTTACCAAGATGAGCAGTTAAAAGTATCCCACCCTTACCTGACTTTAAACAGTTTTCAACGTGCTCCAAACCATCAAATGCAACCCTTGATCGTATAAAGTTTTTATCAATTTTCTTATAACGAAAGAATTCAGCCAGGTATAAACCGAAATTAACAAATACTTCTCTGGCGCGCTTTTTCGCAGTTGTTTTTTCCTTTTCCGGTAAAATCAGCTCCAAATTTCCAATGACAGCCCGCCTGTCTTTCTTAGAAACTAAAAACTGCAGCGTGGCAAAAAATTTACCAATCTTATAGGCAATCGGCAAAGGAAAAAATGATGCCAAAAACTCCCCAAACTTATAGATAAAATAGCCTATCATAGGTATCGTAAGGCAAGTTCGGCGATATGCACAGAAGAAAAAGGCTTTGCTAATTACGACATTTTCTCTCGTATTATCGAACGCCTCTGCCTATCACTCAAAAGGCTCGCCAACACCCCACCGAGATCTTCAATCTTATCCACCTTAAGCGCAACTCCTGCACGCAAAAGGTAATTTGTATTATTGTCTTCTTGACCAGGTATAGGCTTAACAATAATCATCGGTAGCTGCTTTGTCAGCGCTTCAGCCGTCGTGATTCCTCCCGGCTTTGACACGATTACTTCAGAAACCGACATAAGCTTATCTATGTAATCTATAGAAGGAAAGGCAAGAATATGCTTCCTGTTGTTTCTTTTCTGAAGCCATTTAAACAATCGTTGGTTTGCCCCGGCTACAACGAGAAAATAAGCATCAACATTTGAATTGTCGATTGTTCTTATTATGTCCTTTATGGGCCCGAAACCTCTGCTGCCACCCATAACAAGAATGACGGGTTTATCGTTTTGAATGCCGAGCTCTTTTGCGACAGCAATCTTTTCAAGCTTGTTATTAAATTTTGGATCAATGGGGATGCCGAGTATTTTTATTTTCCCCTCTTTGATCCCCTTCTTCATTAAAATTTCTTTTGCACACTCAGAAGCGACGACATAGTAATTGACCTCGTCGTAAATCCAATAAGAATGCGGAACAAAATCGGTCACCACCGCAATCAACATTAAGTCGGGGGCGTATTGTTTTTTGTATTCAGCGACCATGCCGCACGGAAAAGCCTGAGAACAAATTACAACTTTGCAATGATGGCCCTCAATCAACCCTCTGATCTTCTCATGGTTTTTTTTGTTAACTCCTTCCTTTAACGACTTAATCCTCCTCTCCACCGAAGGATTGTCGTAAAGAAAATCCCAGACCTGCGGCAGGCGATTTATGGCACTCATATACAACGTATTAACAATTCTTTCGATAAAAGGAGAAACGTGCCTAAAGCCGTTTATATTTAATACGTTTATAGCAGGATTAAGCGAATGGATAGCCCTTTCAATCGCAAGAGTGGCGCTGTGATGGCCGGAGTTTTCAGAAATATACATAAGAAGAATTGAGTCGTCCATAACTGAAATAATTTATCACAAAACCCATTGCTTGACAACAAGTTTTGACGCTTCCGAATGATAACAAAATGAGCTCGTACGGGCTTTTTATGAGCTCTTTTTTACATCGATCAAGGAAAGAAAGGTATTGCCAAAACCGATTGCACCCTGAATCTTGAGAGGCAAATTACCTTCATCAGGGGCAAGCCATACCTTAAATTTCGGAGGGAGGCTATGGATATAGACGCTTCGGAATTTCCCCATAGGCACACTTAATTGGGAAAATTTACTGACTTTCATGAGAAGTTGCTTGGTGGGCAAATTAAAAGTAAGGGCATCGCCAACAGCGAGCCGCTCTTTATTGATCCGGAAATAATAGAGCAACAGAATTATGTTGCCGATACGTTTATCGCTCTTAATCGTTTCAACCGTGGTTTCTTTCGCCTTCCTTGTAACAGTGACTGAATTCGAAGCGGCATTATAGTCCTCAGTGATTGAAATTTTTTCTCCAAATAATGAAATTTCTCGTTTTACAAAACGAGGCGTGAATGTTGCAAAATCCCCGTAAATAATATCAATATCGTGAAAACCCGGAGCGTGTGCTTCTAATTTTACAACATCGACGCTGGTTCCATTAAACTCTTCCCTGCCCTGATAGGTAATAACGGCGCTGCCAACCTTTAACAGCGCGGAATAAATCCCATACTGCAATTGCTCTCCCGCAGCAAAAGGATATTGTGGAGCATCATTTTTTTTCTCCTGTTCGTTAAGGACCGAAGCAGAGGCTTTTGCCAAAGGGGCCACTTTAAGGGAGGAAAGGATATTTCTGAGGAAAACTCTCTGGTGGGAATTAGAAATCAACACAACCCCAAAGAAAATAATCACGCATACAAATAAAATAATAAGCTTTTTATTTACAATCACGTAATTGGATGCGCTATGAAAAACCTGGGGTTAGAAACAAAGAAAACGGCGCATGCAAAGATTTAATATTGTATTTAACTGAATAAACCTTGTGCCCGTTCACGGTTTTTATAAAATAAGATATCGTCGAGTTCAACAAAAATTAAATCGGGCCTTTTATTATGCAGCGAGGACATTAATTTAACACCCGAGCTTTTGGGCTGACGGCTCGCAATGTATTTAAATTCGGTGCCGCACTGCGGGCAACGGGACGCAGAGAGATAATCAATGCCTATCTCTCTGCAGTGAAAGCAATCGCCCTTCAGGTCGCCCACAACAAGCAGATGTGCCTCCACATCCTCATAATCAAATTCTTTAAGCGTCCTTAAATAAACATTTTTCATTTTTAACCAACTTTAAAGATTTTATCGTTGATACGAACACGTTTTTTAACAAGCAAACCGATCTCTTGGCCTTTCTTTGCCTGCTTTACCTGTTCGTGATCTATCTGCATACTGCTTACTGTTTGGGAAAATTCTGTGGTGTGACCCTGGAAACGTATCGAATCCCCCACTGACAGCGGCGCTGAGAGCTTTAACACCGCAACATTAATTTTCGAAAAACGATGCGTAACGACACCAATTAATTGCGGTTTTTTTACAGTCTTTTCTTTGGAATTCTTTTTCTTGGGACTTTTTACTATGTTCTTTTTTGGCGAGAGAGACTTTTTATTCTTTGAGGGCGACCTTTTCTTTGTTTTATCGGCTTGTTTTTTCCTGCGCGGAACAGCTGCTGAAGTCTTTTTCTTGTTTAGCATGCCAAATAAACCACCAAATATCATTTATCAGCAACCTTTCTTCTTTAGCGAAAGGAAACGTTTAAAAAATGCAGTTACTCAGCGATTTCTAAAATCGAGTTATGCTCTCCAAAAGGGTTAACTGCCGTTAAAGGATTTGTGGGGTCCTCAATCCATTGGCCGTCAACAACGAAGCGGTATTGATACGTGCCTCTCTTGAGCGGCAATTCTTTTGACCAGACACCATTCCTTTTTTCGAGCTGAGAATCTTTATCGATATTCCACTCGTTAAAATCTCCGACGACAAAAACCGAACGGGCGGTCGGGGCATTGAAAGAGAAAGTCACTTGATGGAGTTCTTTTATTTTCCGCAATGTCGTGTTTTTAAATTTTTCGGATATTTTTTCCATGGTCGGTTCTTCGGCCTGTTGTTTTTCGGAAATAATTTCCCGGGCAAAGGAAAAGAAATCTTTCGCTCCCCTGCTGTATTTATCATAGCTGAAGATGGTCTTGCCTTCAGCCTGAGACTCTTTAAGTTTGACGTTAATATGTATGATGGTGGAGTAGACTTTATCCTGAAAGGATTGCTTTATTTGATCAAGGATTTTAAAAGAATGCTGCAGCCGGGAATCAAAATTAGAAACAAGCACTTTATAGGCAATTTTGTGGTTGAGGCGCTCGTTCACTAAATTAATGATATTGACAACCAGCGTCACTCCTTCAAAAGAAAAGCGCGAAGCCTCAACAGGGATAATCGCCGAGGATGCCGCGCGCAGTGCATTAATCGTAAGCAGGCCTAAATTGGGGGGGCAATCAATAATAACGTAATCATACACAGAAGCATCAAGCTCATTTAAGATTACGTCTCGCAATCGTGATTCCCTGCCAATCTCGTCGCTCAATTCCTGCTCTATAGTGCTTAATATGAGCGAGGAAGGGGCAATGTTAAAATTTTTCTCAGCCTGTATGCAGATTTCGGTAAGTTTCTTTTTGTTTTTTGACATATTGGAGAGCACGTCGTATATGCTTGCCTTGCTCTCAATATTCAAGCCCATCGTCGCATGGGCTTGCGGATCCAAATCAATAAGCAATACTTTCTTTCCGTTTGTCGCCAGCGCTGCCGATAAGCTGATTGCCGTAGTTGTCTTACCAGAGCCGCCCTTCTGGCTGCATACAGCAATTATTTCCATCGCCAACTCCTTTCATTAAAGAAAAGAAATTTTCATAAATTTTTATCGAGAGAAATGAACCTCATCAATAAAAAACGTGTTTTTCTTTTCAGCCACATTCCATTCATCGATTACAAATTGAATTGAAGCAAGGCGTGACCAACTATTTATTCGGGAAAATTTTTCCAACGGTAAAGTAAATTCCTTCCAATTCATCGTTATGTCAGTAATAAACTGAGCGTCTTTTTCGCGCTGTTCGTTTTCGATGACCACTCTCATTGAGGAAGGGAGCGTCGCCTTTTTTTCACTTTTTACAGAAAATTTTAACGCTTTGTAATTCACGGCATCCATATCGCCCAAATCAAAAGAAACTGATCTAAGCTTGCTGGAGCCGGGAGCAGAAAAATCAAACGCAATAGTTAACGGAGTTTTGTCTGCGCCGATATATAACGAAAGAGCTTGTGTCGTCGTACTTTTCTTTGTCAAAAAAATCAACAGGCAACTAAAAAAAACAACACTCAGCACCACAGCAACGATTATGGTCGTGCTGTATTTTTTTTCTTTTTGTTTTTTGTTGTCAAAAAATGTGCTGGCGAGATAATCGTAATCATCTTGTTTCATTTTACCATATTTTCTTTTCGTGTCAATCATATTGTGGTTCATAGAGTTAGAAAAAAGATTTCTCTATCTCAAACTGGACAGGCCACGGCCCTACTCCAACGGCTCATCGATGCATGAAGGAGGCTTCTTTTTGATTATTGCGTAAAAATTCTTTAAATGCAAACGGAACAACTCATCGAACTGACGCTGCTGGTCACCGTACCACCAAAACCAATCACTGCCCTCCAAAACATACATCTGCTTCCATGCCAATTCAGGGGGCCGCAACATCCTGTCGAGCTGTTTGCGCGCATCAATGAGAAGTTCCCAGGCCTTATTTTTTGCAGGATGGCCGATCCATTTTAAAAAGTCGCCGTAAATCCACGAACCGGACGGGATTTCTGTGAGTTTTTTAAGCTGGTGTCGACCTTCCAAATACTCCCTGACGGTTACTGTCTTTATAAAGGGAGACTCCGTAATGTTTTGATAAAGCAACTTGAGAAAATCTTTTCCGTCATTCTCATAGTATTCCCAGCAATTCTCTCCATCCAAAGCAATGGTCACGAGCGCGTCGGCGCCTTTTAAATGCTCGTTAATTGATTGCAGGTGTTTCATGAAATCCTGAACCGCATCGTACGCATTCCAGTTCTGATAAGAAAAACCTATCATATCGGACAAGTTTCTGTCACGGAACAGAACGCAAAGTTTTCTGCCGAACTTTCTTGCGTAGTAAACCCTGTAGAGCGACTTAGAGCGATCAGCTTTTTTGGGTAACGTGCGGAACAAAAGCTCCTCATCAGTCACGATCCACTTAAAATCATTTTTCATTATAGGAGAAATAACGTGCTTGGAAATAGCCTGTTCCGAAGGCCACATACCGTACGGAGCGCAACCGAATGTATTGCGATAAAACTGCGCGGCTGCACGGATGTGGTAACTACTGTCGCGCGGACAGCTAAAAACTTTTTTAGGTAGATGGGTCTTTTTATTGGCTTCCTTTGCAATTCTTGAATGGACTAAAAGAGGCAGTATGGGGTGGAAATACGGCGTCACACTCACCTCAATTTGACCCTTATTCTGGTATTCTTTATACGTCGGAATTATTGTTTTTAAAATCTCCAGCTGGATATCCAGAATGCGGTTTTTTTCTTCTTCGGTAAAGAAACGCCCCTTGGCGACAGCTTCACGTAATTCTTTTATGTTATTTTTATAATCCGGATCGAACCATGCGAGATTAAACCATACCACTAAATCCAAAATATCCTGATCATTGAATATTCTTTTTTCCTGCGCTTGCACAAAGAGTTCATGATAACGCGGAGTACGCGAGATAATTTTATTGAAATCAATCATAAAAAAATGGGCAATAATAAACAATCGTTCTTCTTGCAGCAAATTAATGGTTTTCTTCCGGGAAAGCCGCATAAACCTATCCGACATTACACCGTCGGCATACGCCTGAACCTGTTCAAAGAGCGATGGGACAACATTGAATGTCTGATGTATCGCGGGGTAATCTTTTAAAATCGTAACCATGTCCGCGTAATCTTTTATGCCATGCAACCTCACCCACGGCAATTCAGCCTCATCGGTAAGAAGATTCTTGTAATATGGCTGGTGCATATGCCATATAAAAGCTAAATGAATCATACTCTGTCCTCTTTTTCTTTTGATTTATTAAAGTAATTCTTGAATAATGAAATATTATAGTATAAATAGCACACAAAAAGAAGTCTTTTTTGTAAAACAATAAGGGCTCCTGTAGGCTGAGTTAAAAAATTTACCTTTACTATGGTCAAAATATTTAAAAAAATTCTCAATATAACTTACTTAAAAACAAAACTCCGCCCGTTTATTACTTAAAGCTAATCTAACAAGACAAGAAATTAAAAAACCCTGAGGCGCATACGCACCTCAGGGTTTTTTGTATACCTTTATGCGGCTTAGAACGTTACTTTAACTGAACCGACCGTCTGCATGGCAGTGGCATTATTAACATAGCTGAACACTTCACCGGGGATAAACAAACCGGCGGTTAAGCCAAACTGCACATCTTCAGTATAGTCGTACGTTAAGGTAACATCGACTTCTTTACCTAAATCATCTTCACCAGGAACAACTGTATAAGTAGCATAGTCGCTCGGTGTCCATGATGTTGTGTACACGTTGAATTCCTCATCTAAAATCAGATTGGAGAATTCAATTTTGAGCGTTACGTCTTCAATCGGCATCAAGGATACGCTTGCGGTAAGAATGTTGCAGTTAGTTGATGAGAAAAGTGCATTATAGATTCTCCCACCAGCCTGATCTTCAAACATTGGATCCCATGCCTCGTAATCCTTAATCTCTTGCAATTCCGGAGCGGCTATACCATTAGGATAATTATCACCGCTATAGTGCGTAAACTCGATTCCAAGAACCGGGCTGTATTTCATATCAAGCGCTAACTGAGCTATTGCTTGTGCAGCAAAGGCATCGCGGTCAGCAAGATATGAATAAGTGGTAATGCCAGCCTGTGCAGGAACGTACTTCTTTCCAGACTGCCACGCAACTTCACCAGCGATGAACAATCTTTCCATTGGCTCAATGCTTGCTCTTGTACCAACAGTAACTGTTCTGTCGTAGTCATTACCTGCTACTCCATACGTGGTCTGTCCGCCAACTCCACCGTCTTTGCCGATTTCCTTTGCAAAGACATACACTTCCTGTTGGATGTTCTTATCTGTTCCCCAATTATAACCAGCATTCACACCATAGAGATTAACATCATCATTCTCGCCCACGGCTGTAGTTCCTAACACAACACCTTCGTTAATCTTTGCGTAGATAATATCAATAACCAAGGGATTGTAATCTAAAATCGCCCTTGCAGCATCAAAGGCCTTTAACGAAGAAAGATCCTCGGGAACTATAGTATCAACCTGTGTTACTGTTGCTGCGGTATTACCATAGTGATTGTATTCAGAAAACTGATTGGTGTCCGGATCGCCAACAATAAAACCCATTCCGTAACGGAGCGGCTGACGACCTAAAACCAACGTGAGAGGCGAATACAAGAACTCTTTCAAAGTAATATAACCAAGGTCAAGCTCAACCAAATTATCGCCAGCGATTGTTTCAGCTCCTGTGGCACCGGCTCCGCTGCCTTGATTATCATACCATGACTGTCCCCATACTCTTTCATTGATCAAGCGAACTGTTGCAGAAACATTATCTGTGAGATCTGCATCGACTCTTAAGCGAACAGTGGAAAGCACGTGAGCCATCGAATCATCAAGAATGTTCTCACCGCCGCCGCCATTGTTAAGGTCAAAACGATCGCGCGCAACACCACGCAACAGAATGTCTCCGCTCACTTTGATGTTTTGGACTTCTGCAAATGCAGGAACTGCCAATCCTACAATTAAAGCAGCGACCAAAATAAGCGTTAAGCGTTTAACCATTTATCCCTCCTTTTACTGTTAATAATATTTATTTATTTATACCGAACTAGGCTTTCACTCCTAGGTTTTTTTCTATAGCGCCATATCGTTAAGTGTTTGACTATTCCCGGCTCTTTTTCTTCACCCCCTTCCCTGCCCGTATAAAATAGTCCTTAACGGTATACGATACTTTAAGTCTATAAATATCATAGGCATACTATCTTGTCAAGAAATTTTTGGTAATTTTTAAATAATTAACTCTCGTCAAAAGCCTTCTCCCCTCAAACTAGGACTAGTAAAAATTTACTATCTGCCCTCCTCTGCTTGTTTCAACTCGGCTTTTACAAACTTACTTTATTTATTATACCTTTACGCAATCTTACTTACGAATTTCTCTGCATTTTCCGATATTCTGGCAAGCTCTTGAGGGCTTAACCCCAAGCGCCGTGCAAAGTTATTGAATTGCTGCACAGATAAAATATCTTCCGGGGCATGCGCATCATTGTTGATCAAGACAGGCACCCCGAATTTTCGCGCCAATTTCAAAACGTGCTTATTGGCGGCGTTGTGTCCCTTGCGCGTAGTGAGCTCCAAGAAAATGCCTCTTTTCTTGGCAAGCGCTGCCTCTGCTTCGCTGATTTTTCCCGGATGCGCCAGAATGGTGATGGCGCTGGAAAGCGCCTTTTTATTTGTTCCCTTTAAGACCGGCTCACACACTGTCTCGCCATGCGCCACAACTACCTTAATTCCTTTTTTGCGCGCATAGGCAATCAGAGAGCCGAACTGTTCCAAGGGAACATGAGTGAGCTCAATGCCGGCGATTACCTTTATTCTTTGTTTAGGCCAACGCCTGCAAAATTCCACAATGGCAGGGACAACCATTCTGATATTTGACACATCCACGTGATCGGTTATGGCAATTGCCTTGTAACCCTTTGCTTCGTAGCGGCGCGCCAATTCCGAAGGCAACAACTCGCCATCACTTAAAATGCTATGGGTATGGAAGTCGTACATAGTGAATAAATTCAAATATCAAAAACCAAATTTCAAAATAATTCCAAGTTTCCAATCTTCAAAATTACTATTGTGATTTCTTGGTTTACTTTGTGCTTTGAATTTTGACATTTGGTATTTTTAAACATGCGCCTAGCAGGGCTCGAACCTGCCACACCAGGTTTAGGAAACCTGTGCTCTATCCAGATGAGCTATAGGCGCAATAGTTATTTCCTGAAAAATTATTCGCCTTCAAATTCTATCAAAGAAAATACTGGAAAGTCTTTAAGCTTCCCTCTTCCTTTTAAGTCTACAAGCTCAACCAGAAAGACAATGCCCTGGATCCTTGCCTTAAGCTGACCAAGCAATTTGACCACCGCGCCGACTGTCCCGCCAGTAGCAAGCAAATCATCCACGATAAGCACGCGCATGCCTTTGGTAATCGCGTCTCGATGAATTTCCAGAGTGTCTGTGCCGTATTCCAGATCATATGAAATTTGGTAGGTCTTATGCGGCAGCTTTCCTTTTTTGCGCACCGGTACAAACCCCACACCGAGTTTATACGCAAGCGCACCGCCAAAAATAAACCCACGCGCCTCCACGCCGACAACCACATCAATCTTTTTCCCCTTAAGGCATTGCGCCATTGCCTCAATTGAACTCTTAAACGCTTTTTTGTCTTTGATGAGTGTCGTGACATCGCGGAAGATGATGCCCTTCTTGGGAAAATCCGGGATGCTGCGTATGTACTGGGCTAAGCACGTACTTTTCATGGCCTCTCCGATTATGATTATTTTATTTTTTTCTTTTTTTCCTTTTCAACAAAATTGCGCAATTTCTTCAACGCATTCTCTTCAATCTGACGCACACGCTCACGGGATATGCTGAGGCGCTTGGCGATATCGGCGAGTGTATGAATAACGCCGTCGTTAAGGCCGAAACGCAAATTGAGCACTTCTTTTTCCTTCTCGTTGGTAGCCTCCAGCATCTGCTGAATGCGTTCCTTTGCAAAGAAAGCGTCAAGCTCATCCTTGGGGGAATCGGACTTTGTGTCAGCAACCAAATCACCGATGCTGGTCTCACCTTCTTCACTTACCGGCGCATCGAGCGAAGATGCCTTACCCATCCAATCATGGATCTTGCGGACCTTGGACACAGGTATCTGCATCGCTGTGGAAAGCTCTTTGAGTGTCGGTGGGCGCTTGTACTTCTGAGAGAGCCTCTCGCTGGTCTTTCTCCACTTCGAAATGAGTTCGCTCATATATACAGGAAGACGGATTGTCCGTGCCTGGTCGAAAATACAACGGGTAATGCTCTGCTTTATCCACCAGGCCGCATACGTAGAAAAACGAAAGCCTTTCTTGTAATTGAAACGTTCAACCGCCTTCATCAGGCCGATGTTGCCCTCTTCAATCAAATCAAGCAACGGCATGCCAAGATGCATATACCTTTTTGCGATGTTAATAACGAGGCGCAGGTTTGAACGTATGAGCTTCTCCTGCGCCTCGATATCGCCTTTTTTAATGCGTTTAGCCAAATCCACTTCCTCTTCAGCGGTAAGAAGCGGAATTTTCTTGATGTCTTTAAAGTATATCCTTATCGCATCCATAGGCAAACGCCTGCTTATTTCTTTTTTGTTTTTGAAGGTTTCGCTGCTTTTTCGTTAAGCACTGCCTGCGCTGCTGCCAATCGCGCAATCGGCACTCGGAACGGCGAACAGCTTACGTAATTCATGCCCACCTTATGGCAGAATTCAACTGATGCCGGTTCTCCGCCATGTTCTCCGCAGATGCCGACCTTTAAGTCTTTACGGCTGCTGCGGCCGCGCTCAATACCTATTTTAATCAATTCACCGACAGCACCCTGATCAATTGTCTGGAACGGATCAGCGGGCAGTATTTTCTTTTCGAGATAATCCGGCAAGAAACCACCAATATCATCGCGCGAGAAACCAAACGTCATCTGCGTCAAATCATTGGTCCCGAACGAGAAGAACTCTGCGATTTTGGCGATTTTATTGGCAATCAGAGCGGCGCGCGGTATTTCAATCATGGTACCGAGCAAATGAGGAATTTTCTTAAGCTTATATTTTACCAATACCTCATTATAGACATTACGCGCGATCTCAAACTGGCTTTCGATCTCTTTCTCATCGCACACAACGGGAATCATTATCTCAGGAAAGACATCAACGCCTGCTTTGAGCAATTCTGCTGCTGCTTCAAAAATGGCGCGGATCTGCATTTCAGTTACTTCCGGATAGGTTATCCCCAAACGCACTCCGCGATGGCCCATCATCGGGTTGCTTTCATGCAGGGCGGCAGCGCGCTTATCCAGATCCTGGCGGCTTATCTTTAAGCTATTGGCCAGATCATTGAGCTGCTCCTCCTGTTTGGGCACGAACTCATGCAATGGCGGATCAAGCAAACGGATGGTCACCGGCAGACTCTTCATTGCCTCAAGTGTACCTTTGATATCACTCTTGACATGAGGAAACAATTCATCAAGCGCTGCCTTCCTCTCCTCATTGGTATCCGACATGATCATCTTGCGCAGCTTAAACAAAGGCTCTTCCGAGTGCTTGCCGTAAAACATGTGCTCTGTCCGGAAAAGGCCGATGCCTTCAGCGCCAAAACTGCGGGCACGGCGCGCATCATCAGGCGTATCGGCATTCGTGCGGATCTTAAGCGTGCGTATTGAATCGCATATTTTCAAGAAGTCGTTGAGTATTTTATTTTCTTCGGATGCATCAATCATGGGCAGCTTGCCTTCATAGACATAGCCCTTGGTGCCGTTTAGGGTAATCCAATCGCCTTCTTTTAAGGTCTTTTCTCCTACGCTCATCGTTTTTGCATCGTAGTCGATCTCTATTGCGCCGCAGCCGACAATACAGCACTTGCCCCAACCGCGGGCAACGAGCGCTGCATGCGAAGTCATTCCTCCTCGCGCAGTAAGAATTGCCTCGGCAGCGCGCATGCCTTCAACATCTTCAGGGCTTGTCTCTTCACGCACAAGTATTACATTCTTGCCGAGCTTTTTCCAATTCACCGCATCCTGGGCAGTAAAAACAATTTTTCCCGATGCGCCACCAGGGCCTGCCGGCAAACCTTTTGCGACCGGCGTATAACCTTTCTCGACTTTCGGGTCAATAATCGGATGAAGCAATTCATCAAGCTGTGCAGGAGTAACACGACGCACCGCTTCTTCTTTTGCGATTAACTTTTCTTTATGCATATCAACTGCCATCTTTACTGCTGCGGGGCCGTTGCGCTTGCCCACGCGGCAT
>Ga0265297_10009017_pt1 | contig 13073 bp, 21 predicted proteins | sample Munlanlwell13791_FD_192502 | JGI IMG/M metagenome (GOLD analysis project Ga0265297, IMG submission 192502) | Leachate microbial communities from a municipal landfill in Southern Ontario, Canada - Leachate well 137-91 | ecosystem: Engineered > Solid waste > Landfill > Unclassified | place...
CTTTGGATTTAGCCAAGGATCAAGGTTATAAGGCTAGGGTTGAAGGAGTTGACGGTATTGACAATGCTCCTGAAGAAAAAGCTCGAGGAATTACGATTGCTTTGCACCACTCAGAATATGAGACGCCAAAGCGTCACTATGCCCACATCGACGCCCCTGGTCACGCTGATTACATTAAAAACATGATTACTGGAGCCGCTCAAATGGACGGCGCGGTACTCGTTGTTGCGGCAACTGACGGTGCGATGCCTCAGACCAGAGAGCACGTTCTTTTGGCTCGCCAGGTTGGCGTGCCGAAGATGATTGTTTTCTTAAACAAGTGTGACATGGTTGATGATCCGGAAATGATTGATATGGTGGAAGAAGAAATTCGCGAACTTTTGACCAAGCAAAACTTTGATGGTGCCAACACCCCTGTTATTCGAGGCTCAGCCCTTAAAGCTCTAGATGCTAAGAATATGGATGATGAATGGGCCAAGAAAATCTTGGAATTGGTCCAAGCGATGGATGATTACATTCCCGATCCGGTTCGTGAAGTTGATAAGCCGTTTTTGATGCCAATCGAGGACATTTTCTCAATTGAAGGTCGGGGTACTGTTGTAACCGGTCGTATTGAAAGAGGGAAAGTTAAGGTTGGTGAAGAAGTTGAATTGGTTGGAATCAAAGATACTTCAAAAACGACCGTGACTGGAATTGAAATGTTCAACAAGCAGCTCGACGAAGGAATGGCGGGCGATAATGCCGGTATTCTCTTACGCGGTTTAAAGAAAGAAGATGTGACTCGCGGTCAAGTTTTAGCCAAAACTGGCTCTATTACTCCCCATACTGAATTTACGGCTGAAGTTTACGTTTTAACCAAAGAAGAAGGAGGACGACACACTCCATTTTTCCAAGGTTACAAACCTCAGTTTTATGTCCGCACTACAGACGTAACTGGTGAAGTAACTTTGCCAGAAGATGTTAAAATGGTTATGCCAGGTGACACGATTAATATCACTTGCAAATTGATTGCGCCGGTCGCGATGGAAGAACAAATGCGTTTTGCGATCCGCGAAGGTGGTCGCACAGTTGGCGCTGGAGTTGTCTCTAAAATCATTAAATAAAAACTTCAATGTCTACCGCCGTTAAAACAACTAAAAAGACAACAAAAGCAACGAAAAAAGTTAGCGAAGTTAAAGATTTGCAAAAACTTCGCATCAAGGTTTCCGCTTATGAATATAAGGTACTTGATGCCAGTGTAAAGCAAATCGTGGATACCGCGATTCGTTATGATGGTCAAGTTTTAGGGCCGATTCCTTTACCGACGGAAATTAAGAAATACACCGTCAATCGTAGCACTTTCATTGATAAAAATTCTCGCGAACAATTTGAAATGAGAGTCCATAAACGCTTGATTGATATCTTGAATCCGTCACCTAAAATCGTGGAGAGTTTAACTAACTTGAATTTGCCAAGCGGCGTAAACATTGACGTCAAAATGATTTAAAAATTGGCGAAAGAGGCTAAACAAAAACCCCGCCTTATCAAAGGATGGGGTTTTTGTTTCGGCTTTTTGAAGATCGTTTTTGGAAAAGCTCTTCTTCCCAAGACTTAGAGAGGTTTGACATTGGGCTATTATCTGTTAAGATACATTGAAGCTCGGAGGGGCTATTATTTTTGCTTTTCTTTGGCGATTAATTTATATTTGTCAATGATTCGTGATTTAGCCTTCTTTGTTTCTGGGCAAAAAAGTTAATTTGTATAATTTAAGGTTATTGTAGGCATTTCCTTGAAAAAAATGACCTACCTCTAACAAAATGAAATTCATTCTTGGAAAAAAACAATACATGACCCAAATTTTTGATGGGTCTGGGAAAGTCATTCCCGGGACGATTGTCTCAGCTGGTCCTTTGACGGTGGCAGAAACCAAAAAAGGCCGAATTGTTGTTGGCTATGGTGAAAAAAGATTGAAAAATTTAGCTAAGCCACAACATAAAATTGCTCAGGTTTTGGGCAAAGAAAAAATCGGCTTCTTTTCCTTAAAAGAAGTTGTGACCGACGAAAATTACAATATTGGAGATAAAATTGATGCTTCGGTTTTTGCCGAAGGAGACTTGGTTACGGTTAGCTCGATTTCTAAAAGCAAAGGTTTCCAAGGAGTGGTTAAACGCCATGGCTTTAAGGGTGGGCGTCGCACCCATGGTCAAAAGCATTCCGAACGCGAACCGGGTTCGATTGGGGCCGGTGGCATGCAAAGAGTTTTTAAGGGATTGAGAATGGCTGGGCGAATGGGCGGCAAACGAGTAACCGTAAAAAATTTGACAGTGGCTAGAGTTAACAAAGATGAAAATTTGATTTTTATCAAAGGTGCTATTCCTGGTCGTAGGGGGACATTGGTTGAAATTAAGGGTGTATAAAATAAACATGATTGAAGCTAAGATTTACAATTCAGAAGGCAAAGAAAAGGGCAAAATCAATTTGTCAGAGAAAGTTTTTGGTTTGCCTTGGAATGGGGATTTGGTTCACCAGGTAATGACTTCAATGCTTTCAAACGAACGTAGACCAATTGCTCATACCAAAGACCGCAGTGAAGTTCGTGGTGGTGGCAAAAAACCTTGGCGTCAAAAAGGAACTGGACAAGCTAGACACGGTTCGAGACGCTCCCCGATTTGGGTTGGGGGTGGAGTTGCTCATGGTCCGCGCTCAGAAAAGAATTTCAGCCGAAAAATCAACAAAAAGATGAAAACCAAAGCGCTCTTTACTATTTTGTCGCAAAAAATGAGAGAAGGAGAAGTTTTGTTCGCCGAAATGAAAAGTTTTGATAAGCCAAAAACCAAAGAGGCTCAAGCTTATTTGAATAATCTGGCCAAAATTGGAGGTTATGAAAAATTGGTTTACAAAACAGGCAAAAGGGCTCTTTTGGCGGCACCAGAAAAACTTTCTTCAATTGAAAAAAGTTTTCAGAATATTAAAAGTTCAAAATTTTCTGATGTCCGAGAACTTAACCCGCTAGAATTGTTGAATTATAAGTATCTGGTAATTCTTGAGCCGGAAAAAAGCTTGGCGGTGTTGGAAACAAAAGTCAAATAAAAATATCATGTCAACGATTGGAAAAAATTTAAAAAATAAAATAATCTTGCGTTCGCCGCGGGTGACCGAGAAATCTACAGTTTTATCCGAAAATAAAAACGCAGTCTATGTTTTTGAGGTGGAGAAAGGAACCAGCAAACAAGAAGTGGCCCAAGCCTTCAAGACAAAATACAACATAAAGCCGATTAAGGTGAACATTGTTAATTTGCCGGAAAAAGTTTTACATCGTCGTGGTCGAGTCGGTATCAAGCAAGGAGTTAAAAAAGCCCTGGTTTTTCTAAAGTCGGGAGATAAGATTGAAATCGTTTAAGTTTCGTTAATTATTTTTTAATATGAAAAAATACGCCCCAACAACTCCTTCTCGTCGTCACACCGTTACGATTGAATACAAAAAATATTTGTCAGGTGATGAGCCTCACAAGGCTTTGACTTTTGGCCGAAAACGAAATGTTGGCCGCAATAACCAAGGTCGTATTACCACGAGGCATCATGGTGGAGGCAACAAGAGACTTTATCGTTTGGTGGATTTTAAATATAATAAAGTTGATATTCCGGCCAAAGTTGAAACGATTGAATATGATCCAAATCGTTCAGCTTTTATTGCTTTGGTTTGTTATCGCGATGGCGAGAGACGTTATCATGTCGTGCCAAAAGAACTTAAGGCGGGAGATGTTTTCTTGGTTTCTGAAAAGGCTGATATTAAGGTTGGAAATCGTTTACCTTTGCGCAAAATTCCGGTCGGCACTTTTGTTTTTGGTTTAGAGATTAAACCAAAAAGTGGCGCTAAATTGATTCGCTCGGCTGGTTCTTACGGTGAAGTCTTGTCTCATGATGGTGGTTATACCATGGTCAAGATGCCGTCTACCGAAATTCGCAAAATTGACGATAACGCCTGGGCTTCTGTTGGAATGGTTTCTAACGATGAATATAAATTGATTAACCGTGGCAAGGCCGGTCGCACCCGCTGGTTGGGGATTCGTCCAACGGTTCGAGGTACGGCGATGAACCCAGTTGACCATCCTTATGGTGGTGGCGAAGGAAGGCAAGGAAGGGGTACTAGGCGACCCAAGACAATGTGGGGTAAGGTAACTGGTGGCCGAAAGACCAGAACACCAAAGAAATATTCCAATCATTTAATAGTTTCTCGCCGTAAAACCGGCAAGAAACGAGGTTAAAGAAAAAAGGGCTGGTAAAGAGCCCTTTTTTCTTTAACCAGAGTCTTCTCTAGTGAAAGTTCTCCGTCTGTGATGTCCTAAAACGCAATAATTTTGATCCTTAGCCAGAGCGGCCTGTGTTTTGGTTGACATTCAGCCCTTATCTGTTAAGATATCTTAAAGCCTGCAAAGCTTTTTCTTGGCCCAAGGCCTTTGCCGTTGGGCTGGATTTAGCTGCTAAATTAAAAGGCTTTTAAACAATATGGCGAGATCACTAAAAAAAGGTCCATACGTGGACGAAAAATTACTGAAGAAAATTGAAGGGAAAAAACCGTCTGGGTCGGGAGTGATTAAGACATGGGCTCGTCGCAGTCAAATCAGTCCGGAGATGGTTGGTTTTACTTTTGGAGTACATAATGGCAAGAGTCATCTTGAAGTTTTTGTAACCGAAGAAATGGTTGGGCATCGTTTGGGGGAATTCTCGCCAACTCGCAAATTCGTTCGTCATGGCGGTAAAATGCAAAAAGAGCTAGAACAAAAGAAGAAAGAAGCTGAAATTGCCGCTGCTAAATCAGCCAAGGAAACAACTTCTTCGGCTAAAAAATAAAATATTTTAAAAATGAAAGCTTTTCTTAAAAATTACAGACAATCTCCGCGCAAAGTCCGCTTGGCGGCCGATTTGGTTAAGGGTAAAAAAGTTGATCAAGCTTTGGCCGAGTTGAATTTTTTAAGCAAACGAGCTGGTGATCCGATTAAAAAACTTATTGAATCAGCGATCGCTAATGCCAAGACGAATTTTCAAACAGAAGGAGAAAATTTGTTTGTTAAAAGTATCACTGTTGACAAAGGCAATGTAATGAAACGTTTCCAGCCGGCTTCCCACGGTCGAGCTCACCCGATTCGTAAAAAGATGAGTAATGTTAAAGTCATTCTTGAGGTTAAAGAGCTTAAGGTTAAGAAATCTGCCAAAGCGGTTTCAAAAGACAAATCTGGCCCCAGGGTTAAAAAAACCAAGACCAAAGAAGCTGTTGAAAAATAATCAAAATTTATCTTTTAATTTTTACATTTTACTTTTTTATTATCATGACCCATTCCGTTCACCCATATTCACATAGACTTGGAATCATCAGAGATTGGAAATCCCGTTGGTTTGGTGCTGGTAAAAATTATCGCGAATTTTTGCGAGCAGATGTTTTATTGCGAGAATATCTAGAAAAACGTTTGCGGGGGATGTATGTAGCAGATTTACAGATTGAGAGAGGACAAAACAATTACAAAATTATCATAAAAACTTCTCGTCCGGGTATGCTAATCGGTCGTGGCGGTGATGGGGTTGTCAAATTAAAGAATGACATCTACGCCCAAATGAAAAAAATTGGCGCCACTTTGCCGAAGGAGTTGAATGTTGATATTGAAGAGGTTAAAGATCCGGAATCTCAAGCGGCAATCGTGGCTTATATGATTGCTGAAAGTTTAGAAAAACGTATGCCTTTTCGCCGGGTGCTTAAACAAACAGTTGAAAAAGTTCTGTCCAGCAAGAATGTCAAAGGGGTTAAAATTGTTATCTCTGGTCGTTTGGGCGGAGCGGATATGAGTCGAACGGAAATGATCAAAAGAGGACAAGTTCCTCTACAAACTTTTCGCGCAGATGTTGATTTCGCTCGAGAAAAAGCCTATATGTATTATGGCGTGATAGGCATAAAAGTCTGGATTTACCGTGGCGAAATTTTCAATAAAGGCAAAGAATAGTCCATTTTTACATTTTAAATTTCTTATCATGGCATTATTACCCAAAAAAGTTAAATATCGAAAATGGCAAACTGGTCGAGTGAACCCCAAGAAACTTCAACGAGCTGATACTCGAGGAATTGAACTGGCCTTTGGCAATTTTGGATTGAAAGCCGAGACTCCCGGTCGGATTCGTTCAAACCAAATTGAGGCGGCGCGCAAAACAATCGCTCGGCAAATGCAAAAAAGCGGAAAATTATGGATTCGTATTTTCCCCGATCGGCCCTTTACCGCCAAAGCGGCGGAAGTGGGAATGGGTAAGGGTAAGGGTGATCCCCAAGGCTATGAATTTGAAGTTTTACCGGGGCGTCTGATTTTTGAGTTGGATGGATTAGAGGAAACAATTGCTCGAGAGGCTCTGAGAAAAGCGGGTGCCAAATTGCCAGTGAAGACGAAGATTGTTAAAAGATAGCTTAAGTTTTTGAAAAGATAAATTTCATTATGAAAAAAGTTGACCTAAAAAATAAAACCGAACAAGAACTAAAGAAAATGTTGTCCGAAAAAAGAACAGAGCTCTCGGCTTTTAAATTTGGGATTTCTGGCAGCCGAACAAAAAACGTCAAAGCTGGTCGAACAGCTCGTCGAGAAATCGCGTCGATTTTGACAACTTTACACGCTAAGTCCAATATGGCAGAATAGAACCTGCAAATTTATGGAAAACACCGTTAAAAAAATAAGTAAGAAAAAGTTGAAGGGCGAGGTTGTTTCTGCCAAGACCGATAAGACTCGGACCGTTTTGGTGAAGCGCTATGTCAAACACCCGCGTTATGGCAAATATGTGACAATTTCCAAGAAGTATAAAGTTCATGACCCGGAAAATCGAACCAAGCTTGGTGAGATTGTCTCGGTTCAAGAATGTCGGCCGATTTCAAAAGACAAACATTTCGAGATTATTTACTAAGTCAACAAGATTTTCCCCCTTTTAATTTTTACATTTTAAATTACAAAGTATTATGATTCAGCCAAGATCCATCGTAAAAATTGCGGATAACACCGGAGCCAAAGTCGGGAGGATTTTTAAGGTGCTTGGTGGATCAAAGAAACGCTATGCGCGGATTGGTGACCTCGTGGTTTTGTCGGTTCAGGTCGCCGAACCTCGCAAACAAGTTAAGAAAAAAGATGTCTTGCAGGCGGTTGTCGTAAGACAGAAAAGTCCATTTCGTCGAGCCGACGGTTCTTATCTGCGTTTTGACGAAAATGCCGTGGTTATTTTAGAGAAGGGTAAGTCAGAACCAAAAGGGGGTCGTATTTTTGGACCAATTCCGAGAGAAATTGCCGAGGCTGGTTATCAGAAGATTACTTCTTTGGCACCCGAAGTTGTTTAAATAAAAGGAACATGAATTTGAAAAAGAATGACAATGTAATAGTAATCGCGGGTAAAGACAAAGGTAAAAAAGGCAAAATCATAAAAATTTTGTCAGCCGAAAACAGAGTAATTGTCGAAGGCGTAAATCTGCGAAAAAAACGTCAGCGCCCACGCAAACAAGGCGAAAAAGGTCAAACGATAGAAATCGCTCATCCACTCCATTCATCAAATGTTTTGATTTTTTGTCAGAGTTGTGGCAAGGGAGTTCGTTTAGGCGCCAAGGTTAATGGCCAGAAAAAAATCAGAGTTTGTCGTGGTTGTGGAAAAGAAATCTAAAAATATGGATATTTTAAAAGATAAAATTAAAAAAGCCGTGCCGGTTTTAGAAAAAGAATTGGATGAAAAGAACCCGATGGCTTTGCCTCGTTTGGCCAAGGTGGTTATTAATACCGGGACCGGTCGTTTACGAGACAAAAAAAGAGACGAATTGATTGCTGATCGTTTAGCTAAAATCACCGGTCAAAAATGTGCGCCACGGGGGGCTAAAAAATCAATTGCTAGTTTTAAAGTTCGACAAGGTGAAATTGTGGGGCATACTGTTACTTTGCGAGGACAAAAGATGTTTGATTTTTTGAATATGTTAATTAACGTAGCGATGCCCCGTATTCGAGATTTTAAAGGCTACGACGAAAAATCTATTGATAATATGGGGAATATGACGATCGGTGTTAGGGAACACATTATTTTCCCTCAAACAGCCGATGAGGAAGCCCGAGATATTTTTGGTTTTTCTGTTACAATTCAAACCACGGCCAAAAACAAAAAAGAGGCCTTGGCTTTTTTCAAGGCGGTTGGTTTCCCTTTCAAAAAAATAGTTTAACTTCTTTATTTTTACATCAAAAATGGCTAAGCTTAAGTTTAAGCTTGGTCGTTTTGAGTTATTGTGAATTTTAAAAAAATAAAATGATTGCTATTATCTCAGATTCTCACGATAATCTTGCTAATCTTGAAGAATTCTTAAAACAGGCAAAACAAAATAAAGTTGAAACTATTCTCCATTGTGGTGATGTTACAACGCCAGAATTCTTGTCTTTTTTGGCGGATAATTTTTCTGGTCAGATAAAAATTGCCATTGGCAATGCGGAAATTAGGGAAGAAGAGTTTTGTTTTTTAGCTGAAGAAAACTCCAGACTGGAAATTTTTTCTGAAATTGGTGAAATGACTTTACCCCTAGCCGATAGCCGTAGGCTTAAGGTGGCGTTTGTTCACAAACCGGAGCTAGCTGAAAATCTGGCTAACTCTGGAAATTATGATTATGTTTTTTACGGTCACACTCACCAACCCTGGCTTGTCAAAGACAAAAAGGATGTTATTTTGGCTAACCCGGGCACTTTGGGCGGGGTTTTCTCCGAACCAACTTATGCCTTGCTTGACCCAGAAACCGGGCGCCTAAGACTAAAGAAGTTGTTTCGGTGATTGTCGCTTTGATAAATTTGGGGTCTTAGCTAAGACTAGCCTTCCTTTAATTGACATAGGCCTATCTTCTTGATAGGATAAATAGTGGCTCTCGGAGCCTTATTAGTTTGCTATGGCTAAAAAATCAGTAATCGCCAGATCAAAAAGAGACCCGAAATTTGCTTCACGCGTTGTGAGACGTTGTTTTCGTTGCGGTCGAAAAAAGGCTTATATGAGGGATTTTGGTCTTTGTCGGATTTGTTTTCGCGAATTGGCCAATGACGGCAAGATTCCCGGAGTCCGAAAATCTTCTTGGTAGTTTTAAAATATGACAACTGACCCTATTTCAGATTTTTTGATTCAAATAAAGAATGCTAGTCGCGTCGGCAAGGAAGCGGTGGTTTTGCCTTGTTCCAAGCTGAAAATGGAAATTGCCAATCTTTTGGAAAAAGAGGGTTACTTGAAAAATATCGTTAAAAAGGGTAAAAAAGTTAAAAAATATCTTTATTGCGAAATTGTTTACAACGGCAAAGAACCAAGATTGAAAGATGTGAAAAGAATTTCCAAGTCCTCCAAACGAGTTTATATAAAATCAAATGAATTAGTCGCAGTTCGTCAGGGTTACGGTTTAGCAATCGTTTCTACCCCTAAAGGGTTGATGACCGGTAAAGAGGCTAGACAACAAAAGATTGGAGGCGAGCATTTGTTCAATATCTGGTAAAATACTTCTTAATTTTTAATTAATCACCATGTCGAGAATCGCGAAACAACCAATTATCTTACCGTCTGGGACCAAGGCCACGATTGAAGCCGGGGCAATTTCGATTGCCGGACCACTTGGCGCTCTTTCTCGTCGTTTGCACAACGAAATAAAAATTTCTTTGGAAGATGATAAGGTTAAAATCGAACCAGCCCATCACTCGATCTCGTCTGATGCTTTATCTGGAACCTATGCTTCCCATGTAAAAAATATGATCGTCGGCGTTACTAAGGGTTACGAGAAAAAATTATTGATTGAAGGAGTTGGTTTTCGTTTTGCCGTCAACGGAAGCAATGTTAAATTGGATTTGGGCTTTTCTCATCCTGTTGAAGTTCCAATTCCGGCCGAGCTAAAGGTATCCGTTGAAAAAAATCAAATGACAGTAAGTGGTACCGATAAAGAATTGGTTGGTGAATTTTCTGCTAAAATTAGAGCCTTAAAAAAAACCGAACCCTACAAAGGGAAGGGAATTAGATATATTGATGAGACCCCTCGACGTAAGCAAGGGAAAAAGGCGACTGCCTAGTTTAAATTTGAAATAAAATTATGAGAACAATTAGATTCAAAACTAAAGAAGAAAAGAAAAAGCGTAGGCAGGCGAGAGTCCGGGCAAAAATCTCAGGGATTTCTTCAAGGCCACGTCTTTCAGTTTTTAAGTCTAACCGCCATCTTTTTGTTCAATTAATTGATGATGTTGCTGGTAAAACTTTGGTTTCGGCCAGTGATACAGAAATAAAAATAGAGAAGGGCAAGAAAACTGAATTTGCAAAAATTGAAATTTCAAAGGCAGTTGGGAAATTGATTGCCGAAAAAGCTTTGGCCAAAAAAATTGAAATGGCGATGTTTGATCGAGGAGGTAATCAATTTACTGGAAGAATTAAGGCTGTGGCCGAAGGAGCTCGTGAGGGTGGGCTTAAATTTTAAAAATGATTATGGAAAACAAAACCGCAACTGAAAATAAAAAAACATCAGCTTTTGCTCCCCGAGGACGCCGTCCGATGGGTCGTCGTTTTACCGAAAGAGAAAAGCCAGAGTTTGATCAGAAGGTGATTAATGTTCGTCGCGTGGCGCGAGTTATGGCTGGCGGACGTCGTTTCAGCTTTTCTGTTGTAGTCGTTGCCGGTGATCGAAATGGCAGAGTCGGGGTTGGCATTGGCAAGGCCGGAGATACTTCACAGGCAATAACCAAAGCTTACAACCAAGCCAAAAAAGAAATGATCAAGGTCTCTTTGACCGACAATAAGTCTCTGGCTCATGAGGTTGAATCAAAATTTAAATCAGCCAAAATAAACTTAAGACCGGCGCCTGGCCGTGGTTTGATTGCTGGCAGTTCCGTTCGTGTTGTTTTGAATTTAGCCGGTATTAAGGACGTAAATGCTAAAATTGTTTCTCGAAGTAAGGATAAATTGAATATTGCTCGCGCGACAATAAAGGCCCTGAAGGAGTCCAATAAAAAATAAATTTTATGCAAATCCAAGACGTTAAAAGACAAACAAAGCAAAAAAAATCCAGACAAATTGGTCGGGGTGGCAAGCGTGGAACAACGGCTGGTCGAGGAACCAAGGGTCAAAAAGCTCGCGCTGGACATAAAATCAGGCCGGCTTTGCGCGATGAAATAAAAAAGATTCCCAAATTGCGAGGCTATAAGTTTCAAAGTTTTACTGATAAACCGAGACCAGTAAATTTAGAGGTGTTAGAAAAAATTTTTTCTAACGATGAAGTGATAACGCCAAAATCTTTGGCCGTCAAAAAGATTATTCGCAAGGAGTCTGGTCGCTTGCCAAAGGTCAAGATTTTAGGCAATGGCGTTTTGACTAAAAAGGTTAGAATTTCTGGCTGTGAGGTTTCCGCTTCAGCTAAGATTAAAATTGAGAAAGTCGGTGGCCAGATCGTCTAGGTTTTTTCGATGGGGTAAAAAATAAAAAATATGCTAAGTACTTTTTTTGATAAATTAAACCTGGTTTTGTCAGATAAAAATTTAAGAAATCGAATCTTGTTTGTTTTTGTGGCGATGGCCCTTTTCCGCCTTGGCTCAGCGGTGCCGATTCCCGGGGTGAATACTATCCAGCTTGAAAATTTTTTGAGCAACAACCAATTTTTTGGTTTGTTAAATGTTTTTTCTGGAGGCGGTTTGTCAACCCTTTCTATTTTTATGCTTGGAGTTGGCCCTTATATTACTGCTTCTATCATTATGCAACTCCTGACTTTTGTTTTCCCTTCCATTAAACAGCTTTACCACGAAGAAGGAGAAGCTGGTCGTCGAAAGATCTCTCGTTACTCTAGACTTTTAACTGTGCCCTTGGCTGCGGTCCAAGGAGTTTCGCTCTTGCTTCTTTTGGAGAGGCAAGGAATTTTAATGAATTTAACGATATTTGATCGAGTTGTGAATATTTTTGTGGTTGTAGCGGGTTCTTTGCTTGTTACCTGGATTGGGGAATTGATTACTGAATATGGAGTTGGCAACGGTGTTTCTCTGATTATTTTTGCTGGTATTGTTTCGCGCATTCCAGCTGTCGTTTCTCAGCTTTGGTTGACTTTTGATATTGCTTCAATCCCAATGTATTTAGTCTATCTTATTATCTCAGTGGTTGTTGTTGCGGCCGTGGTTTTTGTTACCGAAGCTGAACGTCCGATTCCGGTTACTTATGCGAAACGTGTTCGGGGCATGAAAATGTATGGCGGTCTTTCGACTTATTTGCCGATTAGAGTCAATAATGCCGGAGTTATGCCGATAATTTTTGCTCTATCAATTGTTCTTTTCCCCCAAATGATTTTTGGGTTTTTGGCTGGATATGAAAATCAGGTAATTAGCCAGATATCAACCTTTATCAATTCGCTTCTAAATAATACTTGGTTTTATTCAGCTCTTTATTTCTTGTTAGTTTTTGCTTTTACTTATTTCTATTCAGCGGTTACTTTTGATCCAGAAGCGATTTCGACTAATTTGCAAAAAAATGGAGCTTTTATACCTGGTGTTCGCCCTGGGCATTCAACCGCTGAGTATTTGTCACGAATTTTGACAAGGTTAACCCTGGTTGGTGCTATTTTCTTGGGCTTGGTGGCAATGTTGCCGATTCTCTTGCGTGGATTAACTGGCGTTGAATCTTTGGCGATCGGTGGGACCAGTCTTTTGATTGTTGTTTCAGTGGCGATTGATTTAGTTAAACAAGTTGATTCGCAGATTTCGATGCGTGAATATTAAGAAAAGTAAAACCCACGAGAAAAGGCAATTGCCTTTTCTCGTGGGTTTTACTTTTGGAGAACAATGTGCGAAAATTTGAGTTATGATTAACCCAAAAACTTTTATTTTTATTGGTCCTTCTGGTTGTGGCAAAGGTACCCAAGTCGAGTTATTGATGAAACATTACACTGAAACTGGTGATTTTTCGACTGAAAACCCAGCTTTACATGCTGAATCGGGGAAACGTTTCCGCGATTTTGTCAAACAGGAAAATTTTATCGCCCAAGAAGCAAAAAGATCAATAAACCGTGGTGAACGCTTGCCAGATTCTTTGGCAGTTTGGAATTGGGCTGGTTATTT
>Ga0265297_10009018_pt1 | contig 13070 bp, 31 predicted proteins | sample Munlanlwell13791_FD_192502 | JGI IMG/M metagenome (GOLD analysis project Ga0265297, IMG submission 192502) | Leachate microbial communities from a municipal landfill in Southern Ontario, Canada - Leachate well 137-91 | ecosystem: Engineered > Solid waste > Landfill > Unclassified | place...
AGAATGGCTCCGGGTTCGCAAGGCGTGTGATTCATCCCTTTTCTATTTCATAAAAGACATCGGAGGGTACGCCCGCAAAGCAGGCGGAGACGTATCCCCTATTATCCACAAGCCAATATTTGACTGGTGGCAAGACCCAACCATAACTAGGAAATATACGTTTTGGCCTCGCGGTTGGCGCAAGACAACGTGCTTGACCGAGTGGGGGAACATACGCGAGTACCTCATCAACAACGAAGTCCGCATCCTCATTCCGTCCGAGAAAGTTGAGACGGCATCTACTTGGCTCCGCTGGATGGAGGCGCAGATTCTTACCAACCGCCGCCTCAGGTGGGTTTACCCAGAACTCTCCGTCGTTGATCGAGCGTACACTAAGTCTTATACGTGGTCTGGGGACAGGTTCTTGCTACCTAGGCAGGGAATCTATCCAGAAGCAACTGTATCCTGCGTTGGCGTACATGGCGCGTCTCAGGGCGGGCATTTTGATATCATTAACCCGGATGACGTAGTTGGCGAGAAGGGGATGGAGAGCCCTACGGTCCTAGATGACGCTTGTAGATGGACAGATAATTCTGAAGAACTTTTGGTTGAGCCGGATAGAAGCAAGCCACATCCCAGTATTATCCGTGGGACTGGGACACATTGGGCCAACGGGGACCACGGACACTATATCCAGAACAACTTCCCTGAATACGAATGGCGCATCGTACCCGCGCTGAAAGACCCAGAACTAGTTGACCACGACAGTATAAAATACGTCCAGAACCCAGATTCAGAACCAGGGGAATCTAATTGGCCGGAGGTATGGACGACCAAACATTACGTGGACATGAAGGCCAACCCAGAGCTAGAGATGAAGTTCTATTCACAGCACCAGAACAACCCCGGAAAGTCTAGCGCCATGAATAAGTTTGAGCGGGCATGGCTGAGGTACTTCCGGTGGGAGGATTCAGACAAGGGGAAGGTCATAGTCTGCGAGAAAGAGGACGGGTCTGACGGGGAGAAGTTCCTGTTGCGCGAGATACCGCTTTTCGGCGCGATTGACCCCGGCGGGTTCAGCGACGTAAAGATGCTGAAGCACGGCTCGCGGAACGTCATCCTGATCGGCGGGCAACCGCGCACGTCAGTAAAAAAGTTCATTGTGTTCACGTCTGCCAAGAAGATGAAACATCCCAGTATTTTTCTTGAGGAATTATTCCGTGCCAATGATGAATTCCACCCCCGATCTTGGAGCCTAGATACTATCGGGCCAGGACAGTTCATGTATCCTACGATCCTTGAGGAGCGAAGCAAGCGGCACAAGGTAATGCCGATATTCCCGTTTGACATAAGCACGGCCAAGAACGCCAAGGAAGATGACATACAGAGCCTGATACCGCCGGGAGAGAACGGGGAGATTTACATACACAGGAACATGAAGGAGCTTATAGGCGAGTGGTGCAGTTACCCGGCGTACCCGCGAGACTTGCTGGATATGGCCGGGAAGCTGAATAAGAATAGGTGGAGCAGACACCCCAAACAGAAAGAGACAGACCCGCTAAAAGAGTTCGGGTTTGGCCAAACAAAGAAATTCGTCCAGAATGGAAGGTCCAAAATTACAGGCTACTGATAAGTAGACTAATTTAGGAGAAACTAAATTGCAGAACATTAAGCAAGGCATCCAATGAGTAAAATTGTCCCGATGACGTTGTTTGAGCATCCCGGTTTTATGATTTTAGACCCCGACGAGAAACAGGGGATTTTCGCTTGGCGCGATACTGGGTCTAGGCCGAGAAAAAGAAAAGTCAAGGGGAAGGGTCCGCTACAGGTCTGGGATAAAATTTGGTTTGCCAGCACATATAAATCAGACAGATACCCAGATATGCCGTGGAGGTACGCGGTAGCTGGCGGGAAATACCCATTCTGCAAAATGCATTTCGATGCCCATCAGTTTGTTCTTTTTTTTGACTTCATCCCATTCCTATATCAGGAATGGTTCGGCGCGAAATGCCCGTGGAATACGGCTCCGGTAGAGATAAAGAAAGAGTTCAAGCCGAAGACGGAAGACGATGAAGTGGCAAGACTAGAGCGGGAGCGGGCTAGGCTTATGGCCTAAGCCCTATGAAAACAACAAATATAATTAACAACCTACAAGCCTTTCCATAGCCACTTGTAAACAATCCCATTCTTGTTCACCCAGAACACGCGCCGCGCATCGTATGACGCGATAACTTCCGGGGTGTACCTTATGAGTACTCCGCGCCGCGATGTCTCCCCGGATAGACTAGGCGGGCAGTAATAAGTACCCCGCGCCTCAGTATAAACCAGAACCATCCCACCGCTCCCGTCATCGTAAACTCCCGCAGGATAACCCAACTCGGCGTACAGATCGGTTGTATGGCGGCCCTCAAATCGGCGCATGGAATTAGTGACCATGAAGCAGGACGACAGGGACAGGGCCAGGATGATTAGGAGAATTGTCTTTTTCACTTTTTTCCCTCCTACTCACCTAAAATTGCCACCAATTTTCTCTCTTACCACACATTTTGCATGCGTCCCACACACTAATGTCTTCTTTCATAAATTCACACCACACCTCTCCGTCCCCTCGGTCATCATAATAATCACATCGCCTAATTTTGGTTGCGGGCCATCCGTTCTCGTCCCACGTGGTTTTTATGCGCTTATAACAATAAGCCCCGCGTGGAATAAATTTTCTTTTAAACATGATTCCTATTATCCTTACGTTCTTTTCTTCATAACCCTTTATTCATCCAGCGGGAATCTCTCAACAATGTCTCTCAGGATTTCCTTGGGCCAATGGGCAATCAATTTAAAATGCATCTTGGCGTTTGGGTCGGCGGCATATCCGATGGCAAGACAATATTCATTGTCATCCTTGACAAGATGGATTGTTGTCTCATATTCGTCTCGCCATGTAAGGATTGGGGCCATCTGCCCCCCGCTCTCCATGTCCGCCTTAATCCAAGGTTCCAATTCCAGTTTAAACATTTGTCCCTCCACTTAAAATTATTTCTCCACTTGGGAAGATAACAAGCGTTGGCCTCCCAAGTTTCCTAGCATATCTAATTGTCTGCCACGTTCCCGACCGGGTATCTTCTGATTCATCTTTAGGGCAGGCAAGAAGGATTGTAGATTCTTTAACTATTTCCTTGTTGCGGTCCAGGTATGGGAGGGGCTTTCGGTAATCATTGGCAATCCCATGCGCCTTATTGCGAGGGTTGATGGGGGGATGGATGATTACCCAAATTCCTAATTCTTTCACAAGATTATGAAACATCGCGTCTGCCCCAACGCAATCCCCGTGATGTACCTTGGCAATCTTTTGTCTGCGGATTATTAGTCCCAAAAGAGCTAATTGGAACTGAGTTAGTCCCTCCCTTGATCCGCTAAACCCAACCGATTCCCATTGGTTCACTTAATCCCCCTAATCAGCCTAATGTTATTTATTACTACCCTGCCGCGCCAGCCGATAGCGAACCCGCCCAACGCATACCCGGCCCAGGGACGCCATTCGCCAAGTCCGACAATAGCAAGGATAACAATAGTCCCAAGAAATGACATTGTCATCCCGAATAGAGCAACGTCGTCTTCTCCGAGTATCCGCTTTAACCAGGGCGTTGCCTCCCGAAGCCCCCGGCTAACCCCGATAGCCGTAGTAACGATATCTGCCACCACCACCGCCAGCCATACGATGACTATGACGTATATCATATCATGCCCCCTCTTCTTCTTTTTCTGCCGCCAAATCAATGGCCCGGTCCTCGTTCTTTAGAATAAAGAAGCGGAGCCAACGAAGGAACCCCCGACTCACGGACTTCTTACAGTACCAGTTCATGCGCGTCGCCAAAAGATGTTCTGACTTATAAATTTTTTCTGTCCATTCCTGTTCAGGATGTTCTGGGGACGAATAAACTAGATGATGAAATTGCACGACGCGCGGTTTCTTCATCGTTTATCTCTCCGGGGAGACTTCTCATACAGGCCGTACAGGCGCGACTGCCAATCCCAATAAGCCTTGTTAACCTTCTTCAGTTTTTCGTACTCCTCGTCAGGAAGTTCGGCCTGACATTCATAGAACTCCGAGTCTCCGTCCTGTCCGCAGACGGCGAACTCCTCGCTGAGATCACGGGAGATGTAGATAATCATTTAGGCCCCCCCTGTCTATTAAATGTTATTATAGTCCTTAGCCCACGAATAGTCTGGTTCTGATTCACCATAAACCCGCTTAACCCGCTTCTTTTTACATCCCCGACAAACCCAAGTTTCATCCCATTGGGGCGGGTAGGACGTGTAAATGATATGGTCAATATTACCAAGATTCTCCATTTCTTTTCCGCATTCACAAAGTTCTTTCATCTTAACCTCAGTAATAGAATAATTACTGCGCCAAGCACCATGAGGGTAATCCCCGTATGATACTCGCCCTGTGTGCGGTCCCATTTGCGCCCCGCCATCTTGTACCCGGCGCACAGCACATACCCGCCGATGGCGAACTGTACGATGTCCGCCGCCAAGTAAAGCAACTGGATTGTCGTCATGGTTTCCCCTTGATTTGGTCATCTGGTTTTTCTATCCATCCTGAGCCTCCACAGGTTTGACAAAATATCATTGGGACGGTTTCCCCGTTTGGGCCGAGCCACGAAATGCTCCCGGTAATTTTCGGGTCAGGAATGCTCCCCCGGCCTTGACATGTCGGACATAAAATTCTCACTGTTCCTCCTTCGTCTCGCTTAGTTCCTCGTAATCGTCCGGTTCATTAAAACACCTTTTAAGGTACTCGCGCCCGCCATCCACGGCCACCGCGCCGCACTTGCACCACTTGAAGTCATGGACGCTAACGGACTCGATGGTGTCCCCGCATTTAAGACAGCGGATTTTGTTCACTATGATTTTCATGCCCCCTCCTAACGGTTATCTTCCCCGTCTCCACGAACTCTTTAAGCCACGCAAGGTACGTCGCCGCCTTCCGTAAGTCTGCCAACGGTTCACCCTTTAGGTCGTATCGGAACAGATACTTGAGTACGTTCGCCCGCAGACACCCCTCGAACTGCGCGGGCGGCAACTTGAGGCGCAGGATGTCTATGACTTCCATGCCCCCGGCGGCGTAGTGTTTCGGCGCAACGTATTCTGTCATTTGCTTTTACCCCATTGAACCCACCCGTAGATGTTAAGGACCATGAATATCACCTGCGCGAGTACCGCTATGTACAGACCCTTCTTGATGTACAGCGTTATCCATGCCACCCCGCCGCACTCGTACACTAGCCATGCGGTACGGTTCTTGCGCGCCGTAAGTAATATGCCGCCGATGACACAGGACAGCGCGAACAACTGAAGGAAGATAATCATATTGATGTCTTAGCCTTATTCACGTACCCTTCAAGCAAGTGGTAGACCTTCTTCGTAGAGGCCACGTCCTCCAAATTATGCGTCCAGATAAAGTCCAGGTCAGGCTTATTCCCCATAGATGCCCTCTGCCAAATGTCGGGTGTCAGCGGGTGCGTCTTGGCTTCAATGCCAAAGAACTCGCAGATGACAGCCAGCCTGTTTGACCTCAGTTTAAGTTTGTTCTTGGACATGAGCCACGTATCGCTTACCCAAATATCCTTGTACAGCGGGAAGTCACACCCGTGCTTTATGGCGCGGGTCCTGGCGAACGGACAATCGAATCTTCGGTCGCCGCCGTAATGGACGACGACTCGATTGAACTTGCGAAGGTCGCGGCACATCTCGGCGACGAGGTTCTTATCAAACTTCCCGGACCTGATTTCCTGCGGGCGCAGTACGCGCCCGTACACCTTGTCGTCCGCGTCGTCTAGGATGGCGTAGGAAAAGATGTAGGCGAAGTCGGCGGCAAGCCCTGATGTTTCAAGGTCAAAGAACCCTACTCTCTCATGGAACGGAGATTCCAGAGGTTTTTCGCGCAGGAAGCAATCGTAATGGCTTATCCCGTCCATGGAGTGCGCGGCGCACCGCCAGTTGTAAAGCCATCTGATGTCTGCCAGTTTCATGCTATTAATGGGCGCTTTCAACTAGTCCTCCTTCTTGGCCTCTCCAACAATATCTATGTCCGGGCCATAGTGCTCAAGTCCCTCGGTTACCAGATAATTGACAACCTCTCCCGTCTTTTCATTCTTGGCCTTCCATTTGATTTGTCTGCCGGATTCAGACTTGCTGATTTCAGGATCGTTAATAGCCCGCATAAGCAGGGCCATCCCATACCCGCACTCTGAAAAGAGCACCCCCTTTTTGATACCGCGCTCAATCTCTGAAAAGTTCATTTAATCAACCTCCTTTTCGTTCATTGGGCCAAAACATCCGAGAAGTCGTTTTTTCATGTCTCATTTCTCGGGGGGATTTTTGTCAAAAATAGGGGGGTCTGCTATATTCTGTCTATTTTCAACAAATGTCTCATTTCCCCCTGATGGCTTTTCGGGGCCGTTCATCCACGCAACCGCCTCGGCGGAGGGCGTTAAATCGGTTGTTTCCCATCTAACAATCGTTCTCCTGTCCACCCCCAAGATTTTGGCTAGTTCTATTTGTGTAAGTTTTGCCCGCCTTCTTGTCCTAAGTAACCTCCGCCCCATCGTTTCCCCGACCCGATCCTTCCGCTTAAGATACTCTGCTACGTAATAGTGGAATTGTTGGGTATTATTAAATTCTTTCCCAACGATTTTCTCTAATTCAGAAACGACAGAACAAACATCATGCCCATCCGTCATTTTCCCGGCGCAGATCATCCGGTATAATTCCTTGGCCCGCGCCACCCGCCCCTCGCTTCCTGCGTCTACCTGGGTAGACATCATTCCTTCTCCTTTAGTCCGTCCCCGAACCGCCATGCCGTTCGCGCCGGGACCTTCTCGTACTCCGTATATCCGCATTTCGGGCAGGACCATCTAAGCAGTTCGCGCTCAATCGCGCTGTAACTATGCCGCCACACCTCGGATTCCTCCTGGCAGAACTTACATCTGAGAACATATGCGGGGGACATTATTTCTTTTTCGGTTCTTTTTTTGGCGCATGGAAATACTGTTCGTGTTTCTCCATACAGGCGTCTACGTACTTCAACTGCCCGTCCGCCCGCGCCGTAAGGATTTCAACTCCCCGCTCCGCATTGGTCAAGTCGCGCCGCACGCCGTCAATCCGGGCGATTAAAGAAGACCGCCATTCTGTCCAATCCCGCCTATTTCTTTCTTTCTCTTCCTCCTTCTTCTCCTTGAGGGCGCCTATGGACGCATCGATCAATACAGCCCCAAGGCCCAAAAAAAGCGTCGTAAACATTCCTGCAAAAAATAGCCCCATCATTTCCTCCTACTTAAAGAATCTCTAAACATCACCACCGCCTATAGCCCTTGGTTTTCCCAAGCGACTTATCGGCCTCGTCAAGGCTTTCGCGGTACTGCCAACCCTCGGCCCCCGGCTTCAAAATCGCGCCGTGGACTATCTTTAGTTTCAGCACCTTCCCGTTCGGGTTCTCCTCCGTTTTCCAATCCTTTGCCTTAATAATCTTCACCTCCCCTGGGAATACCGAAAGATACAGGCTTGCCAAGTCCATCGTGATAGACCCGCCGCGCCCGTACTCCTTGCCGGGGTCTTTCTGCAACGCGACCACGGCTATCCCGTTATTGAGCTTATTGAATATCTTCTCCAAGTCCCCGCCCGCCTCATAGAACGCCGTCCCCGACCACAGCCAGTCAATGATGTTGATGTCGTCCGGCTTGAGCGCGTCGGAAAAGTCGTGCGACCGCGCATAAACCTTTACGTTCCAGTCGTCAATGGCAACGTCCGGGAACAGGGAGAACCGCTTCTTTACCTTGCTCGGCCCGAACTCGCTAGTAAAGTAATGGACCGGGAACTTCTGCATATTGTCCTTAATCATGTTCAACAGAATCGCGCTCTTCCCCTGATTGCTTTGCCCAGCCACAACGATAAGCGACTTCCCGTAGATGGACACCAACTCGTTCAGCCCGAGCGGGAGGATGAGCTTGACCTCGTTCTCCGGCGCGGACCGCCAGTCCATCTCCGGGCAATTGTTCTGTATGAGGCGGTACACCCCCTCGCGCTTACCCGTGGGCTCGATTATCCCCTTCTCCTTCAGCCTGTGCAGGGCCGTCCTGATATTCGGCCTGTCATGGTTTGACATGCCCTGACATGAATTGACACAATCTGATATGCTGAACGGCGCGTCCGTAGATTCAACCCACTTCTGGACTTCCTCAGATATGATTCTGTCACGTTTTCTGGTTATTTTTCGTGACTCAAGGTCTGCTATCAGCCGGGATATCTCGTCAAAGTCACCGCCCTGCGCGGCCTCTGATAGCCGCGCCGCCGCCGCGAGAATCTTCCGCAACTTGCTTTTCTCGCGGACAATCCCGGCATAGTACTTAGCATCGGAAGACTTAGGAACCCCGTCTATTACCTTAGACACTTCTTCCATCGTCATCTTCCCGGAAAGATGCGCGTGCAGGGACGGGATAGACACTTCTTTGTTGTCGCAAGCTAGGGTTATGACGCCTTCCCATAGGGCGCGGCACTTATCGGAGTAAAAGTTCTCTGGGTCAACAAGCTGGATGAGGGCCGGAATTTGGGCATTATCAAGGACCGCAATCCCTATCAATGCCTTCTCAGCCTCCTTGTCGTGCGGGGGGACACGCCGATCTGTCATGCTTTCTCCAATGGTTCCTGGTTCTCGTAGATGTTGCCGATGACCTCTATCTCAGTTGCTTTCTCAAAATACCAAAAGGCCCCTCCATCACTTAACCCGAATGCTCCCCAGGCGTCGGCGTAGACAACCTCTAATTCAATCGGGTTCTTTGTTAAATACGGAAGTTTTTTCAGACGGCATCGAACGCGGTCAGATTCATAAATCTCCTTGCCGTTCTTATCGTGCAGGCCCGTGTATTGTCCTAGTGTTGATTCAATTACTTCTTCATAGGGACTTTTTGGTTCTCTATCAAACAATTCATATGGAGTGTGGATGAACCCGGTCGGGTGCCCATCTTGCTTAATGGTAACATAATCCCCATATACCCACGGGGCAATCTCAAGGACATTCCTTGGCTTGGCCCTGAACTTGATTTCTCTCATGTTGCCCCCCAGATACGAAAGATAAATGAGAAAAAGTAGTCTCCCCAGGAAGACTTGTAATCGTTCAGGAATTTGAGCGGGCTCTGATGGTACTCTTGGTGACAACTCCGGCATAAAGGCACGGTTTTGCCCAGGTTGTCAGTTCTTACGCGCCCCTGCGGGAAGTGGTGTGCGTCAGATGGCGGAGGCGCGGAGCAAATCATACATGGTTGGTCGCGCACGTAATCCAGATAGGTCGGATATTTAGAAAGGAGGTCCGCAATCCCTTGGCTTATGTGCTCCTTTTGGCTTATTTGCCCGGCGGGAGCACTAAGGGAGGAAAGAGGAGGCTTGCCAAGATGACTACGGACCTCCTGAATTAAGTCAGATTTTGATAGCTCAGTTTTATTAAGCCATTCGTCCTTGTTCTCCTCGTTTACTACTGGCGCGATAATGTCTAGTTTGCTTGGCCCGGCCTCTATGAGCCGGGCATCGGGGACGCCGAGTTTCTTAGAGAACAATTCCCAGGCCCGGCACAATTTATAGAGCCATGCCCTGTTCCCCTCGGCCCCGAGAGTTCCAAGGTAGGACTCAAATGTTGGGTGATCTAAGACACGATACAATTTCTCGTCCCGCATCTTGCAAAGAAGGCGGGCTAGCACAAGAAAATTTGCCCTGATGTTAAAATTTGCGGCATGTATTTGAACATCTAGCTCATAAGCCGTGGATGCAATAGACTCGGTCGTCATGTTGTCTCCCCGGAAAGACTTTTCCGTACCGCGCCCATGGACTTCACGCCCAGAACATCCTTCAATATGTCCTCCCCGTCCTTATGCGTCAGCCCTGTTTCAGCCCACTTACGCGCCGCCTCGTTTATTGAAACCGATTTCTCGTTGCACGTTATCTGTACGTCTTTTAACGCCTGCGCCCAGCAGGTCTTGTCGCAATGCGGGGCGCGGCAGGAAAACATCTTGTCCATCGCGGCGCAGAACTGGTCGAAGTGCTTTTGGTTCCCCATGAGGTTGATGTGAATCATGGCAATGTTATTCCTCCTGCGTATCAATTATGAACCGAAGTACCCATTATGGGGCACCCTTGGTTCAACTTGTCATTTATCCCCCCGCCAATCACTTGGGTAAGGAAAACTCGGAAGCCGTCTCCCCTATCGAAGCATCGATCATGCGGTGGAATTCCCGGAAGATCATCTTCTCCTCGGCCTTAGCCTCCTCGGTGAGGATATTCCGGTTCTCGGTCGTCCCGCCGCCAAGGTACCAGTGTTTGAGCCACCGCTTGAATTGAGCCCTAGCCGTCTTTCGTTTTGCGCCCATGATTATCCTTCCTTTTATCGATTCCCCCGCCAATCATTCCAGATATAGATTATGAGCGATGGGATGAAGATGATAACGCTCCAAATGAAGGGCAGGATTTTTTTCATAGCCTCTCCTTAAACTCATCGAACAAAATTAAAAATAGATAGGGCAGGCAGAAGACAGCTTGGGGCATTGATTCTATCCAAGCCCAAATCGAATCATGGAATTTCATGATCTATCCCACCTGTCTAGGGCGGCCTCAAAATCCTGAGTGGACGATCCTTCGTTCTTCACAACATCAGCAAGATTGTCTGCGGCTAGCAAGCGTTGCTTAATTGAATGAACGATGTCTTTAATGGTGTATCTTTCTATTGAATCGTGGTCTGATTTATCTGCTTCCCACACCTCCTCGGCCCACCACGCGCACCGCTCTTTGAGACAGTTAAATGTCCCGCTCCCCACTCTTTCCTCCGTGGGCGCGACATTAAACGTCATCGGACAAAGTTTGTCGTCGCTCATACGCTTCTCCTCTCTGTCCCGCCCCGGCCCTCCGTCGCATCATAGATGAAATTAAGGCCAATCTCTCCCCTGACCACGTGCTTATACTTGCGGGCGTGTTGGGCGGCCAGGGCTTGGGCGTTTTTGTATTGCTGAAATGTTTTTCCGCAGTCTAGACATTCGGCTATACAATGAACGACTCCGATTGTTTTTTTCATTTACTACTCCTCGCGTTCGAATGTTTCCCGTTCGGCAAGTTCATCTTGAACGCACCGGTCTGGCCTTATGAACGTTGCAAGTAGTTTGTTTCTTTTATTCTCGTATCCCAATTTACAACTGGACTTTTTGTCTCCCTGTAAATACTCACAATTCATCGGACAATAATAGATTTCCATGCCCCCCCCCCTTACCCAATTTCCCTCTTTAATTCCTCAAGAATTTCTTTTGCCCTACCCAACATGTCCCTAATTTCCCGATGCCTGTCTTGAATCGAGTAAATTAACGATAAATTTATCTTAGCTTCTTTTTTTTCGTTTTCTGGAATCATGGGAGCCGGGCCGACCAAGCTATTCCTAAGCTCAATCAATCCGTTTCTGATTTCAACGGCCTCGTTCCAGATTTCAGCCAATTGCTTCTCGGTTCTAACCCGGATCGAGTCCTTTACCGGGGATTCGCCTGAACCGCCTGTGAAATTGTTCATCTTATTCTCCTTTTTTCTTTCAGGGAATTATCAATTTGTTCAATTATTGGAGACAAATTACTTGTCTGGGTTGACAAATAATATTCTCTGTCTACTGCATCATCATCGCCACTGGGGGAAAGAGAGTGCAAGGGGCGGAGAATGTCTTTTTCCACCAAATCCCTAGCTATCTCAAAATAAACTTTTTCTATCCCATGACAAAACCTGCCACAGCGCTCACACCCAGACCAAAATGTTGGTTCATCAGAATTATTAACGGTTTTTATGGGCGTCACCTTGCCTCCACAACCAGGGCAAACTCCGCTAATGCTGTCCCGACATTGTTTTTTCGTGATTTTATATCTTTCACTATCATCCTCAAGGCACTTCTGCGGGCGTTTAAGCGAATGCCCAGAAACAGGCCGCCCACCATCCCAGTAGCTTAAATTACAAACAAAAAATCCGTTGTTTTCTATTAAGTCTTCACATCCATCACAATAATCCCAATTCAAGGCTTCGGCTAACTCCTTTTCTGTTTTATTCATTTTCATCTTCCTCCATTTTTCATGTTCATTAAGCGAGATCAAGGCGTTGGTGATGTCGTTCATGCCTTCTTTCCATTCTCTGTAAGCCAGAAGTATTTGAGCACCGCTAGGAACCGCTTGCCGCCCAACTCCACCTCCTCGCGGCTGTACTCTTTCGGGTCCGGTATCCCGGTCAGCTTGTCAAGCCGGACCGAAAGATACCTGCGAATCTTGTTGCCTGTCCGCTCGCGGAACGCCATGTCGTAGGCCCCAAGTTGGAGCAGGTGTTCATCCCAATGCCCAGTTGACACCTTGAAGTCAGCCAGGGTAAGTTGTCCGCCAACCTCGCCGTACAGGTCGAGAGTCCCGGCGTACCGCTCGGCGGACCATATCCGCTCCTCTACACAGATGGGATGCACGTTGTTTTTTTCTGTCCAATCTAGGAACGCCTCAATTGGGTTATACAATTCATCTGCCGGGACATCCTGAATCCCAGGCCCGCCCAAGAATGTTTTATAATAGTTCTCTATCCACGCATGAACCGCGCTCCCGATATCCATGGCATCGGTGCTAGCCTTCTTGTGCGCGGCCTTCGCCTCTTTTACCAGCCGTTCAATCTCTTTCTCGGTAAGGTCTTCTGGCGCCCTGTCCCCAACCGCCATGTCGTTGAGAACGCCGCGCATGTACTCGGCGGTCATCTTCGCGGCCCAACCCATAAGGAACGGTTTATTAAGGCACCTTAATACGGTTGTCGCGCTCGGAAGTTTCCCAATAGGAGTGTCGTACCAGCGTTTTGAATCCTCGTCCTCGTATCGCTTTAGTTCAGCCATTTTCTTCTTCCTTTGCGGCGTACCACAGATAGAATAACGTCCATAAGAACCCAATTAACAGAACCAAGCCTATCAATATCTTCTCCCTCATTCTTTCCACGCCCTCTTGAATTGGTTGTCCATTTCCTCAAGAAGTTCATCCCTGCTCCGGCTGGCAAGT
>Ga0265297_10009019_pt1 | contig 13069 bp, 9 predicted proteins | sample Munlanlwell13791_FD_192502 | JGI IMG/M metagenome (GOLD analysis project Ga0265297, IMG submission 192502) | Leachate microbial communities from a municipal landfill in Southern Ontario, Canada - Leachate well 137-91 | ecosystem: Engineered > Solid waste > Landfill > Unclassified | place...
ATGGCGGGTGATGGACGAAAGCGTGTTGAGTTTCTTGTTTGCAAGCTGGATTGCCTCCTCGAATTGTTTGCGCTCCTCGATCTCGGAGATAAGGCTCTCGTTTGCCCGCGTAAGTTCCCGCGTCCGTTCGATGACCCGCTCCTCGAGCTCGATCCGGGCCTTGTGGATCACCCGTTCGGCGAGCTTCCGCTCGGTGATGTCCATGATCGAGCAGATGATGACGTTGTTGGGGGAGGGGGATGCCGAGATGAGGAACTGGCGGATGTCCCCGTCACGGGTGGTGAAGTGCAGCTCGATATCCCCGGTCTGCGGCCGGCTACGGATCTCCCGGAGGAACACCCTGTATTCGTGTGCATCCGAGAATATCTCCTCAAGTGCCATTCCCACAAGATCGGCCCGGTCATACCGGAGCATGCGGGCACACTTCCCGTTAAGTTCCCGGATCTTCAGGTTGCTGAGATTAAATGTGAAGATCCCCGCCTGTGAGTTCTCGAAGATGTCGCGGTATTTTCTCTCCTCTGTGACAAGCCCCTTGGCAAAGGACGAGGTCACAACGCCGATGGTTACGAAGATGACGAACCATGCGGTGGATACCGCGACGATGGCCGGATTAAACTGGGAGAGGGAGTAGATTAGCACGAGGTAGATGGTGCTGATGAGGAGTGAAAAGACTACGCCATGTTCGGGATAGCAGTACACGAAGAGGATGATCGGGAGAAAGTAGAGGAACGGGTAGACCTCATGGATGCCGTGCGACAGGGAGAAAATCGTTGACGAGATCGCGATGGCAACGCTTGCAACGATGGCAATCATCCAGAAAATCCGTATCGTACCGGGCAGGAGGAACGGTTTTTTCTCGCCTTCGTGGAAATTCATTCATCCCCCTCCAGGTCCGACTTAGACGCCGGTTCCGGGGAAAGGATGGATTTGGTGGCCCTCCTGCGTTCAAGGATCTCGGCCTGGAGCTGGGCATTGATCTTCTCCAGGTGCGCAGTCCGGGCCCGGACCTGCTCCTCGAGGTTTTCGAGCGTCTTCTTGATCTCCTCGTCAACGATCTTGCTGCCGGTAATGTCGACAGCCGAGCAGAGCACGCGGTTGCGGGTGACAAGCTCTGCAGAGACAATGAACCGGTGCAGGCTCCCATCCTTGGACCGGAAGACGCCCTCGGTCTCCAGCCCCGGTGAACCATTCCGTATATCGGAGACGAACTGGTCGCGCTCGGAGGGTTCGGTCCAGATCACTGAAAGGTCTTTTCCGAGGAGTTCCACCCGGTCATACCGGAGCCACTGGGCACACTTGATGTTGACCCCGAGAATCTGCAGGCCTGAGAGGTCAAAACAGAGGATACCGTCCTGAGAGTTGTCAAGGATGCTTTTGATCCGTGTCTGTTCTTCGAGAAGCCGTATGGCATAGGACGAGGAGACGACACCGATGATGATGAAGATTGCAAACCATGCCGTTGCAATGGCGATGTGCTCGGGATTGGTGAAGTCGTACAGGTAGATAAGGCCGATATAGGTCAGGCCGATCCCGAGAGAGAAGAGCACCGCGCGTTGCGGAAAGAAATAGACGGAGAGGATGATGGGGAGGATATACAGGAAGGGGAAGATCTCGAAGATGCCATGGGTCAGGGAGAATACCGTGGTGATGACAGCCCCGATGGAAGCAGCGGCGATGATGAAAAGGTGCAGGACTTCCTCGTTCTCCCGGGAGAGTTCTCTCATGGATCAGCCACCTGTATGCAGTATTGCAGATAATATCCCCAGTGGGTGGTATATACAATAATCGGTTGATCTTATCACATATATTTTAAGGCATTCGCCGCCCGGCTGGTGCAGGTGGGCGAAACAGCCCGGTTTCAAGGTGACGGCGTCTATTGCCCGTTGATCTGCTCCAGGTCCTCGAGCTTGTTGATATTGGTGAATGACCTGAGCTGCGGATCGAACTCCTTTAATCGGTCAACCGGGACATAGAGGGTATTGATCGACCGGATCATCGGGCGAAGCGAGTAGGACTCGTGGGTCTTTAAGTACTCGATGAGCGTCTCCCTGCGGTATACTGCCATAAGGGGTTCGAGGAGTTCTGCGCTCCAGCAGGGGATAGCAGCATCGTTCTCCCCGATCATGGAGAAGAGGTAGGAGACCACGTTCGCCTCAATGCAGGGCATGTCGCACGCGGAGACGAAGATCAGGTCTCCCTTTGCTGCATGGGCGCCGGCATGGAGCCCGCCAATGGGGCCGATGCCCTGGCGGATATCGGTGATGCACCGGACACCTTTGAGCTGGTTAAAACGGCGGCACTGTTCCGGATCCCGGGCAACGAGAATGATCTCGTCCACGATATCCCGCAGGGTGTCTGTGAGCCGTTCGATGAAGGTCCTGCCCTGATACTGGAAGAAGTACTTCTCCTGCCCGTTGGCACGCCGGGCCTCGCCGCCGACCAGTATCACCGCGGATCTCATATCGGTCCATTCCTCCCGTATTCAACCAGATTTATTGGCTCTTCCTTATGTAGTAGTTTACGCACTGGTGTCCCGGTTTTTCCGCCGGTTCCTTTTCTCCCTGGCAAGGAGCAGTTCCTTGATTTCGATGTCGGGAGAGAACCCGCCGATCCCGTTCGCGGCGACAACCCGGTGGCAGGGGATGATGAGTGGTGTAGGGTTTCGTGCCATTGCCTGTCCGACCACGCGGGGCGAGGTCCCGACCTGGCGGGCGATCTCACCATAGGTCGCGGTCTTTCCGTACGGGATTTTCTGAACGGCCCGGTAGATACGGCTGTATGGAGTGTTGTCCTGAATTGCAATGGAGACAAACGACCTGAGGTCAACGGGTTTTCCCGCACAGTACTGCCGGATCAGCAGCGGGACGCTCCCGTCGATCCCTGTCCGTGAGAACCGGATACGGCTGACCAGATCCCCGTTCCAGTATACGTGAACATGCCAGAGCCCGAGCCTGCATGACCCGCTTATGGTTTCCATTGTGCAAGCACCTCCCGGAATGTATCGTAGTCACAGGTGATCATCTCTTCCTGCATCCATGCCGGCAGAGCATCCCTTACTTTCTTTTCGAGGAAGCGTTTCTCTCCGAGCACGAGCACGCCCCGGTCTTCCGGTGTCCGCAGCACACGCCCGAGTGCCTGGAGCGAGCGGTTGACGGCTGGCAGGGTGTAACAGAGGAATTCCCCTTCGGGCCCGAACTTGTGCCGGTAGTACTCGATCATCATCTTCCGCACGCGGTTGAACGGGGCAAGCGGGAGGCCGATCACCATGGCGCCCGAGAGCATCTCCCCGCGATAGTCAAGGCCCTCGCTCCATTTCCCCCCGGTAACGGCGAACATGATGCCCGACTCGTGTCGTGCTGGCAGGGAGAGGAACTCGGTCAGGGCAGCCCCGGCACCCGCAGCGTCCCGGGGTTCGATGTAGACCTTCTTTCCGCGGATGTCATGTCGTGTCTGTTCCGCGTACGTCTCGAGGATCTGGTAACTGGGGAAGTAGATGGCACGGTTACCTTTCAGGGCCGAGAATGCCCGGATATACCCTGCGATGCGGTTCGTGTTGTCCTTGTTCTGCCGCATCGAGTATGCGGTGGTGATGTCGCTAGCGCACGCAATAAGCCGGTTCTCCTTAGGAAAGGCGTTGGGGAGGGAAAGCGTGGTCACATTCGCGTTACCGAAGTAATACTTCCGGAAGCTCTCGACCGGCGAGAGCGTCCCCGATATCAGGATGGCGCAGGCATGCGATCCGCAGACCTCGGAGAGCGAAGCGGCAGGATCGATACTACGCACTTCGAGCGTGATGCCGGACTCTTCCCGGCGGTATACGGTCAGGAACGAGGGATCGGTTGCAGAATTGGAGAGGCGGAGCAGGAACTCTGTCAGCCGCTCGATAGCAGTCTCGCGGAACTCCCCCGATTTCTGGTTCTTCTCCCGGATCGTTTCGGAGAGTCCCATGAGGTCGTCCACGATCTCGTCCATGTCCTTATAAAGCGATTCCCGGACAATCATCCGGTCGAAGATCGCCGGGTCGAACCAGTCCTCTGCCTCGGCCGAATTCTGGAGGCCCCGGATGAACTCGGTGAGCCGGGGGATTATGTGACGGACCGCTTCTGCTCCTTTGTGGCGCCTGGCCATGCCGGAGAGCTCGCGGGAGGCCTGTTCGAGATCACGCTCCTCCATGGTGACGCTTTCGATACCGGTGATGACGTCGCCGCAGTTGTGCGCCTCGTCGATGAGGAGGAGGATGTCCTGCTCCTCGACCCCGAGGTTCGCATAGAGTTGTTCCCGGATCTGCCGGTCGAAGAGATGGTGGTAGTTGAGGATCACGACATCGGTATTCTTTGCCGCGTGCATCATCAGCTCGTACGGGCAAAGGCCGGAAGAATATTCCGTGAGATCCCGCGGGGAGACCGGGTTTTGGATCACCCGGTCGGCCTTGTTGCGGAGCTCGGTCGAGGGCACCATCCGCACCCCGACACCTTCTGCGGGGACGAACATTTTACTGCTGATGTAATACGGGCAAAGGAGCGGGTGCTCTTTGTCCATCCTCCGGATCTGCTGGACGATGAACGGGTCCTTTGCCGGGATCATCGCCCCCTTCTCGGCCCGGTCCCGCATCAGCGAGTTGGAAAACGCCTTGACCCCCTCACAGCGCCGGTACACGTCCCCCTCTCCGCCCAGCGGGCACATGCTCCCCTTCCCGACAAGGTACACGGTCTTGATCTGTGGCTGTTTCTTCTTCACGAGCTCGAGCTCGCGGATAAATGTGGTCAGCTGACTGATCGTCCGGACCGCGATGACGATCTTCCTCCCTTTGCGCTCGGCAAGGAGCGAGGCAACGACGCTCGACTTCCCGGAACCGGTCGGGGCATCGATCATCGCGATCCCGCCATCGCGGGCAACCGTGGCCGCGACCTCGAGCATGTGACGCTGGCCGGGCCGGAACCCGCTGTACGGGAAGAATGTGTCGATAGTGTCCATTGTGTGTCTTAGTATTGGTGCCGGCGGGTTTATGAGTATAGGGTGCGGGGTGAAGATGAAGAACCCGCTCCCACCCCTCACCCCTTATATCCCGGCACATCCCATTTCTACCCATGGCAGTCCACCCCATCGAGGAGCGCTACGGCACACAGGAGATGCGTGCCGTATGGAGTGAGAAGAACCGGTTCACCTGCATCGTGGCGGCAGAGGTTGCGCTGGCAAAGGCCGAGGCCCACCACGGGATGATCCCGGCAGAAGCAGCGGCAGAGATCGAGAGCAGGGCAAAGAACGCCTCGCTCGAGCGGGCAAAGGCAATCGAACTCGAGATCAGCCATGACATGATGGCGATCGTCAAATCAATCTCTGAAGTGACAGGCGAATCCGGGCGGTGGGTACATTATGGCGCAACCAGCAACGACATCCTTGATACCGCGACCGGTCTCCAGCTCGGCCAGTCGCTCGACCTGATCGATGGGAAACTCCGGAAGCTCCTTTCTGTTCTGCTGAAGCGGGCAGAAGAGAACAAGACCCTTGTCTGTATCGGCAGGACCCATGGCCAGCACGGCGTTCCCACGACTTACGGGCTCCGGTTTGCCATCTGGGCAAGCGAGGTCGGGAGGCATATCGAACGCCTCGAACAGATACGTCCCCGCGTTGTTGTCGGCCAGATGACCGGTGCTGTCGGGACGCAGGCAGCGCTCGGGCCAAAGGGGATGGATGTTCAGGCGACCATGATGGCAAACCTCGGGATTGGATCGGTGGACGTCTCCAACCAGGTGATTGCCCGCGACCGGTACGCCGAATATTTCATGTTCTGCGCGAATGTTGCCACGACCCTTGACAAGATCGGAGTCGAGATCCGCTCGCTCCAGCGGACCGAGATCGGCGAGGTTGAGGAAGCGTTCGGGGCAAAACAGGTTGGCTCCTCAACGATGCCCCACAAGCGAAACCCCATCAAGAGCGAACAGGTCTGCGGCCTTGCCCGGATCATCCGCTCGGCTGTGGAACCGGCACTCCAGAACAATACGCTCTGGGACGAGCGGGACCTCACGAATTCCTCGTGCGAACGGGTACTCTTCCCGGAAGCCTCAATCCTCACCGATCACTGCCTCAGGCTCATTGCCGGGGTCATCGAAGGACTTGTCATCAACAAGGCGGCTATCCGCAGGAACCTTGAGTTCCTCCACGGGATCAATATGGCAGAATCTGTGATGATCGAACTGACGAAGAAGGGCATGAGCCGGCAGGACTCGCACGAGAAGATCCGGCTCGCGAGCATGCAGGCCCTTGCCGAAGGCAGGTCCCTTGCCGAGATCCTTGCAAAGGACCCGGAGGTTATCCGGTTCTGTTCACAGACAGAGATCGAGGCGCTTCTCGCTCCTGATGCCTATATCGGAACTGCAGTACAGCAGGTGGAACGTGTAATAATAAAACTCTCGCCGCTTGCTGTCTGATATCCCCGGAAGCGTATCCCTGTATCTCCCCATTGCCCGTTGTGTACAAAAATGGGAACCCGATTCATGGGAGAGATACAATGTTTATAACCCTTCCCGGATAATACGACAATACTCATGGATCGATCTCTCTCGGTCGCCGGGCAGACACTATCGCACACGGAAATCGTGCGACTTTTTGTGATTGCCTCGCTCACCCTCTCGTGCATCTTCATCACGTCCATCTCGCTCACGAAACACGTTGAGACGATCTACTCCCAGCTCTTCTATTTCCCGATCCTCTATGCAACGTACTTTTACCCCCGTCGCGGTCTCTTCCTTGCCGGGTTCTGTGCCGTGGTGTACGAGGTGCTGGCATACATCTACGTGTTCCCGGACATAGCCGGGATGATCTACACGACCGGCCAGGCAATCCTCTTCATCTGCATTGCAGCGGTTGTTGCGTATTTCACTGAAAAGGTCAACACGAGCGAGACACGGTACCGCAGCATCTTCGAGACATCTCTCCTGGGAATTGTCCTCTTCGACCAGAATTCGTTTGAGATTAAGATGGCAAACTCTCATTTCTCGGCCATGACCGGCTACGGGGCTGTGAATCTGCCCGGGATGAATTTCTCGCAGTTCTTCGATACCCAAAAAGAGCAGCGCAGGTTCTTCGAATATCTCGGGTCGAGCGAGGACGTAATCAACTTCGAGACCCGGTTCCTGAAAGAAAGCGGTGAACCGTTCTGGGTTAATTTATCATGGAGCCGGATCGACGCTAACCTGGTCAGTTGCTCGGTCATCGACATCAACCAGCGGAAAACCGCCGAGCAGGCTGCCGAAGAGAACTTACAGCAGTACCAGCAGGTGACAGACCATGCCCCGACCAGCATTGTTGTCATAAAAGACGGGAAGATCACCTATACGAACCCGACATTCCGGTTGTTCACCGGGTATGATACTGATGAGCTCATAGGAAAGGACTTTCACGTCCTCGTCCACCCGGATGACCGTGAAGGCTTTCCAGCCTTGCCGGAGTCTCCTGATGATTCCGTCACACTCCTGCCCGGACTAACGGAAGTGCAGTTCCGGACAAAGACCGGTGAAATAAAACTTGGCACCCTCTTCTTTACGTGGATCCACCAGAAGGGCAGTCCGGCAATCCTGATCAATCTGGTCGACATCACCGAATACGAGCGGCTCAAGGAATCGGTCCAGCATGAGAGCATACGTCGCCGGGGCATCATCAGCACTGCCGTCCATGAACTCCACTCCCCCCTCCAGCCCATCACGGGATACCTTGCCATGCTGACGGAGAACCCGGAGAAGTATGGTGTTACTGATGAAACAAAGGCCATCCTTGACCGGGTCGCAAAGAGCATAGACCACGAACGCCAGGTCATCGACCAGATGCTGGAACTCTCGGTCCTTGAAGCGGAGAAGATCCCCCTCGATTACACGGCGTTCAGTGTACCGGCTCTCCTGAAAACCATCATCGATAACGGAGGATATGGCGCACAGGCCGAACTTGCGCTCGATATCCCAAAGGATCTGGTCTTTGAAGCAGATCAGGCCAAGATCACAACCGTCCTCAACTCCATGCTCTCGAACGCAGTGAGTTACTCAAAACCCCCGCGGAAGATTCGTATTTCGTACGTCTCGACCTCACAGGATGCCATGCACCGTCTCGCAATCCGCGACAACGGCATTGGCATCACGAACACCCAGCTGGACGAGATTTTCAAATCCTCCCACTCCCCGGACGCGGCTGCCAATGGCAGGAAGCCCGGGCGGATCGGCCTTTCGCTCTCCATCGCGAAACGGTACGTCCAGCTTCACGGGGGTTTTATCAGCGTTGATTCGGTGGTGAATGTCGGGAGCACCTTCACGATCCATATCCCGAAGCAGCGGCCTGCGGAGGGTTCCTGATGAAATACCGGGTCATGGTTGTCGAAGACGACAAACCGATTCTCGAGATGATGGATCTCCTGATCCGAAGGCTGGGTTATGAACCGGTCCTTGAGCCGGACGGGCTCATTGCGCTTGAATCGATCCGGGAGAACTCTCCTGCGCTGATCCTCCTCGATATTATGATGGTCCCAATCGACGGCTGGACATTCCTCCGGCGGCTACGCGAGGTGAAGGGGATGCAGGAGATCCCGGTCGTCCTCTTCACTGCCGCCCCGGAAGTCGAGGAGCGAATGATGCAGGTGCATGATCCCTGGGTCAGTGTCCTCCATAAGCCGGTATCGCTGAATGAGTTGAAAGAAGCGATCGGGAAATATCTACCCGCTGGGTGAGATGGGCCTGATGCCGCCTTTCCCGTTACCCAGATACCGGGATTACAGTTACCGGCGCCGTAAAAACAGTCTCCGTTTATTCTCACCTCCTGGGAGATGATGATCCATGCAAAGCGCCGGTGTTCTTGTGGTGGAAGACGAGGCGGTTGTCAGCCTCGATATCCAGAAGACTCTCCGGAACATGCAGCACCGGGTCATCGGCACAGCAAGTACCGGTGACGGAGCGATAGGAAAAGCCCGCGAGTGCCTGCCGGATATTGTCCTGATGGACATCGGTATCCCCGGAACAATGAACGGCATCGGTGCAGCCCGGGTGATCCAGGACGAGTTAGATATCCCCGTGATCTTTGTTACGGCTTGGGCAGACGATGCAACACTCCACGAGGTGGGCGGTATCAATCCGTACGGTTATATCGTCAAGCCATTCCGTGACCATGACATACGGGTTGCAATAGAGCTCGCCCTTTCACGGAAGTCTGGCGAACGTGAGGAACAACGATCGGAAGCGCAGCAGGGTCCTGCAGCAATGACTGGTGATGCAACGGGAACAGGCCCGAATGCAAGTCTCTCGGATATCCGTGCCTTGTTCAGGAAGGGGTTTTTCCATGGTATTGTTCTCCTGCTCTATAGTAATGCTGACATCAAGGAGCGTGTCTTCTCATCGTTTATCGAGCATAACCTGGAGAGCCGGGGTGACCTGATCTTTGCCTATTCTCAGTCGCGTGCCCACCGGAACTTCCTTCCGGAGATCCAGAACGGAAAGATCCATATCTGCCGGATCAAGGCCGGCGAGGTCGGACCCGTAAAATCGACCCTCTTACGTATTTTTACGTCCACATCCCGGACAGACCCGGTCCCCCAGAAGGTCCTTATCGACTTTTCCGAACAATACCGCCAGGGAGAGATCCGGGAGGTTGTTGACCGGGTCATCGCGGTCCAGCAGGCCGGCGTGCCGGTCTCCGGCATCATTGCGCTTTCAGCAAGGTCAGGCGATGAGTCCCTGTTCCGTGATCTCTCGCAGAGGATTCCCAGTGTTGTGGCAGCCACCGGCGGGGGGACACTCATCTCCTGCGCGGACCAGTCGTTCCCCCTGGAATCCCTGTCATTCCTTCCCCAGGCAGTTGTTGATGAGACTGTAAAGAAAGTACTGGAACCTGTCGTCCTCTCGCTTCTGCAAAAGCCGATATCCGGGCAGGACATTCTCCTGGAGATCCGGGATCGTTACAATATCTCGGTACCTAAGGCGCGGGTTTATATGCTGCTGTACGACCTCCAGAAAAAGGGGTATCTCACGGTCAGGATCGTGGGAAAGTCGAAGTTGTACTCCGCTACCGATCCCGGGAAGAAGCACATCCGTCAGAAACTGGACGAGTTTACGTCCACGTTTCACCATATTCTGTCAGAAATGGCGGACAGGAGCACCAGTAAGGGATTTCCTGGCTGGGAGGAATGAGGGGGTCTTTTACCCCCTGTTTTGGTTCATTCTTTCTTTTGTTGTTTCTTCCGCGATCCGGACCTGCGTTCGTATACAATGATCCCGACACCCGCTGCCAGCAGGAATGTAAAGGCCCCAATGACAATGGCGAGGTTGTCGCTGACAAACTTCCCGGTGGCATCTGCAGTATTCTGGATGACTCCTTCCTGCTGCCCTGAGGGTATGGATGCGGGAGCTGATGTCCGGCCCGGCATGGTCTGCTGTTCAGAAACGGGCTGGTCTTTGAGGGCGACCAGGCTGAACGACGACAGCCCGTTGGGTGACGTTGCCTCGAAAATGATATTCCCGCTTGTATCCTGTCCGGAATAGGTGGTGGTAAGCAGTTCTGCCGTGCCATCATCTGCAATGTGGACAATTCCCACCGCGTTTGTACCGCCATGGGTCAGTACCCAGTCCGGCGGGGCTGTCAGCATGACGGTTGCCGGGCCGGTTGTTGCAAGGCTGTTCCTAGTGACCGTAACGCTGTAAGCAACATCATCAACCCGTTTGTTGTTCTCAAGGGCTGTGGACTGGTACTCATTGAGCAGATCCGGGGTTACGGATTCCGCGATAAGTGTCGTCAGCGTCGCTGTTTCGGGAACTGCGGCAAGCGGAGTATGGAGCGAGAATGTAATGGTGCCGATGCTGAGGGCAGCTGGTGTGGGAGCGGCGGATAACTCCACGCTGCTGACGGTCCCCGAGATCTCCCCGTTTCCAATAACCGGAACCTCGGATGTTGTTATAATAAGGCTGAAATCCGGTTTATTGATCGTGATCCTGTTGTCCGTGACAGAGACGGTTGCGCCGGATTGTTCTGCAAGCCCGGTTGCGAGACGGATTGTCTGTGTGCCGGAAGGTTTGGTTGTTACGGATAATCCTGCAACCGAGATGTCCCGTGTCTTCTCAACGGACTCCTGGAATGGTGCGAGGAGTTTGTTGATCTCCTGGATGACCGGAGCCAGCGCCTGCTGGACCGGGCCGGCACGGCTGACAGCCACCGGGCCTTCGCTGCTATCTCTGCTGACGGCACTGTAGCTGATGCTTGTCGTGCTGTCTCCCCCGCCACTGCCACCGCTCCCCCCTCCGCCGCCGCTGACAGTGGAAGCAACGGCCGTCATGCCGAAGGTCGAGAGGCCGTGGGGGGAGATGACGGTGAAATAATCCGTAGTGGCGGTTGATGAACCAGTATCGTGGGACGTGCTGAGTACTTCCCTGGTCCCGTCATCTCCAAATCGGAAGACTTTGATACTGCCGGTGCCGCCATTGGCCAGAACCCAGTCATGAGCTATGCCCAGCTTGAGTGTTACTCCGGTTCCCGTACTGCTCAGGTTTGAATTCAGGGCTGCCGTGTTTTCGAATTTCACCGTATAGGCAACGGACTTGATGTCAAGGTTGCTGCTGGTTGCAGCGAGCTGGAAGGCATTGGCTGTGTCGGTTGTTGCCCCCTGGATGATCTTCTGGGAAAGGGTAACCCCGGTGACTGGTTTTGTCAGGGGAATATCAATCTTGGCGCTGGCTGTTCCGATATTTCCGCCAAGGTCTTCTTCGAGTTTTTTCGTGGACATAACAACACTCTGAATGTTGTTAACGGAGAGGGTTCCTGTACTGGTGTCCTTAACGACCTCCGATCCGACATATTGTATGGAATCCCAGTCGCTTCCTGACTGGGCTTGGATAGTAACAGATGTTGTGGTATTCGTAGTTGAAACGCTGGATGAAATATTGACCTGCGGGTTTCCGTTTGAGGTAGTGTTGACATCGACACCTGCAATGGTAGTGGTTGCAGTCTGTGCAGGGAATTCGTATCCGTTCGGGTAGGTGGTTTTGAATGTGGCATCGGTGCTTGTATTGGTAAGGCCGTCATTCGTTGTTGATGATACATTATAATGATAGGTTGTAAACGATGAGAGTGGAGTAAGCATCACATAATGCGAGGATGTTAACGTGGTGTTTGTCACGGTTGTTCCGTAATTATCTGTAATGCCGTATTTAGCAATACTATTTGAATTGCCATTTGTAGTCCAGGTAAGGGTGGCACTGTCAGAACTGATATTTGAGATAGAGAGGTTATATCGAAAAAGAGCGATATTCCCTGTTATCGTCACATCCCCGGCATCAGCAGGAATAAAGAGATGACCTGAAGCTAAACAGAAGAGCAAGAAGATTGCACATGAGAAAAATTTTTTTTTATGGATCATTCTTTTTCCCGGCAAGATATCCGGCAACCGTCAATCCGAGTGTGATGGAAATAATTGGTATCAATGCCGGCAGGGGAAGGTCCTGTGTGGCGGTTGCAGCAGGAACATCTGCGTTTGCTGAAGTACCGGTTGTCGACGATGAGACCATGACTGCCCAGACACTTAGGTGGTTTGTCGTTGTTGTCAGCGTTGTGCTACCTGTATCAATTGTTGTAGGCAGGATTACCCAAGTATTCTGCGCAGCATCATAATATGCAAGTTTCAGTTTTGAGGCATCGCCCCCGGCCGTCGTGAGGTCATCAGCTGAATACTTGACTGTGACGGTTGCATCCTTGCTTAGTAAACCTGCAAGGCCGGAGATCTCAAAACAGGTTGCACCCAATTTTGCCGCTGATGGGGCTGGCTGCAGACTCTCTTTTGCATACGGCCTAATGGTAACTACGGCATCACCCAGAACCGCTCCCTGTGGGAATGAGACCGAATACCTCCCGTCAGGTGATGTCAGGGTTCCTGCTTTTCCCGGGGATAGTGTAACGCTGGCTTCGGTTATCGGGGGTACATAATCGGTTTTTACGGTGAATGTCGTTGTTTTTTGGTCGAGGACTTTTCCGTCTTCAAAGAGAATTTTTGAGGTAATTGTATATGATCCCGGTTGAACGTCCGTTACGTCCGGTTTTATTATATACT
>Ga0265297_10009020_pt1 | contig 13068 bp, 13 predicted proteins | sample Munlanlwell13791_FD_192502 | JGI IMG/M metagenome (GOLD analysis project Ga0265297, IMG submission 192502) | Leachate microbial communities from a municipal landfill in Southern Ontario, Canada - Leachate well 137-91 | ecosystem: Engineered > Solid waste > Landfill > Unclassified | place...
ATACGTTGAGCCTTCGCCGTATCTTCATCACACATCCCTCCCTTTCACAACTTTACAACGTTTATTCAACGTTGCTTTGCTTCCAATATAACAAGTTAGACACAAAAATCAAGAATTATTAGTTAATTAACTCGATCTTCCACCAGATTTTTGAAATTCTTATCGCCTGTTTTGTCAAAAAAATCAGCATCTTTCCCCACCGATTATTTTTTATGCCCTGCCTCTTGACAACTCCTGATGATCCCCTTGACAGACCAAACGCTCAATCAAACCGTCGCTATTTATTATTTTTGAGATTTAACCTTATATCTTCCAACGGCTTCCGGTCATTTCAATATCCTACGATCAAAACAAGCTGCCCGCATCCAGCATAAATATACAACAAAACCAAAGCAAGTAGCAATGGGTATTAGTACTCTTTCCCCTTGCATATTCTACTCTACTTAAAAATCAAGAATAGGGTTACTCCGCCCCAGAGATAAACGAATTAAGGCTAGGAAAGATGCAGGCCTTAAGCAGGAAGATGTTGCTAAGTTGTTAGATAGGAATTTGCAAGAATCTACAAGAAAAGCTTGGATTTTTTTATTAAATAATTAGCTCAATCCTCCTTCTTCCCGCTTGCTGATGAATGCCCCTCTCCAAACCATTCGCCAGTACTAAGCCATATTTCATAATAAAACAACCATAGAGATAACCAGGGAATAATTGTATCTGCTATTAGCTTGTTCCCAGTCCATTCTTTATTGCCAGGCAAAAACAAACAAGGACGAGGTCCATCGTTTTCATATATATGTGGTATTTTTATTTTTTCATCGTAACTTCGTAAAGGTGGAGATAATACATATACTTTCGGTAGATAACCAAGGGTATAGTCAATTTCTACTGTATAGGTTGAACTTAATGGAGTGGGCTGAAGAGTACCAACCCAGCAATATGTCTCTTTTAGCTTTTTGCTTACGAAAGAAGGAAACTTCTGACGGATTTGAAAATCTTGAGCTACTAAAGCAATGGGTCTGTTTTTGAAATATTTATGTGCCATAGAAAGTATTGGGCTTTACTTTTACCACTGCTGATCCAAGCCCAGTCAATATACCACTTTTGTCGATCCCCAGTACCTCTGTTTTCCTTTTGCTTTGCATTTCATTGGCGAAATCATTAACAGAAAGCCTAACTACGTCTTCCCCAAAAAGCTTGCCTAATTTTGCAGATATCAAAGGCATCCCGCCCCCCAAAAACAAACTATCCCATTCTTTCTTAAACAGAACCAGCGCGTCACTAAACTTGTTATACCTTTTTGGATTTTCTATCCACTTTTCACTTAGGCACTCTTTTTCATTTGTTGGGTTAAGAACCACAAGTGGCCCAGTAGAATTTCTTGTCTCAAGGAGAATGCCATCTAACACCCCAGACAAAGCTGCGGTCACCAAAAGTTCCTTTTTGTAATTCCTCGCAGCCAATGTTGTAAGCACAATTGAAGGAGGCATTGAATCGTCATCGTCTTTAAAAGCCAAACGGCTCCATCGCTTGAAAAGCTGAACAGTTTGTTGAAGTGGTAATTTATCACTAAGAGTTTGATATCGTGGCAAAGGCTCCACCCTAGCTGCCTCTAAAAGTTTTATGATAACCCTTGCCTTTTCTTCAAACCAGTCAGCATAACCAATAGGATTACTGGCTTTCCATTCTTTAGTTTTTTTATCTGGCACAAGAATATGGTTTCTGTCGCCTTGCGGATCTGAACGTGCCGGCAGGATATCTAAATGGAAATCTCCTTTATAGTTAATGCACACACACCTATTTTTCTTTTCTGCTATGGGAGGCTTATATAAATCATTCGATATTATGCGGTCGTACACGTCATCCAACAACTTCATGGGATCTTCAATACTGGCATCGTCCAACAATTGGCAAACCAGATCCACGTCATATTCCTCCCTTCCCAATGGCCTAACAGTCGTTCTAATTCGAAACGATCCCTGAGGATATATAATGGGTTGGTACTTATAGAGAGGGCTATCCTCGGCACCCAACCAATTTCCAACCGCCTTATATTTTTCTTCTGCTAAAGCATATTGAGTAGGGGTTATTTGTAATCTGTTACAGATTAACTCCAAAACATAGGCTAACTGATTATTGGACAGTTCATTAGACATACCTACTCCTTTCGTTATGAATCAATAACTCTACACGGCTTAAATGTATCTACATGCGATTTTAGAAAGATCCCCCTTAAGCTAGGGAGTGCTTTTCTGGCTTCTGTATCCCCCAAACCTTTAAGTGAGGAAATTTCTCTAACTTTGTCTAATCCGAATCTACCCTGAGGAACAATGGGATTTATACGAATTACATTTTCATGTCCTGCAAGGAGTTGGGCAATGCCTAATGAAGAAGAAGATTGAGCTGACATGAACACATCTGCAATTTTCACTCCCCAATATAATCTTCCTAACGGCAGGAATCTTCCCCAGTTAACGTTCAATGGCTCATACGTGCAGCCGAGACTTAACACACGCAACGAATCAGGAATCTCACCAAGGATTCCGATTGCTTCAACTACAGCAAAACCCATGGGATTATTTGCCCACATTCCTCCATCGATTAACGGTGTGCCAGCAGCGGAACGATGCGTAGGAAAATAAGTTGGAGCAGCTGCGGTCGCCAGCGCAACATTAACAGCTGTTTCTTTATAGTCTATCTCAAATCTAGGATGATGACATGTTTTATAGACATGGACTTCCCCCGTCTCTAAATTAAAGGAGGGAACGACCAAGCGCTTTTTGCTGTTACCTAATCTTTTTTGTTTGAACAAATCCTCTAGGGCGCACTTTAGAGCCGTAGTACTATACTTTGATATGCCTATCTGCCGAAGACACCGCATCCATGAAGCACCTGCAAAAATCTTAGGACCTTTTGTTTCATAAAATTTTAATATTTCTTTAGCAGAAAATCCTAAACCAAGTCCAAGCGCTATGATGCCTCCTGTGGACGTCCCAACAATAAGATCAAAATAGTTTGCTATATTATCATTAATCGTGTCTTCTATCGTTGCAAGAAACGAAGCCGGGAACACACCTTTAACACCGCCTCCATCCAAAGATAGAATTCTAAATATTTTTTTGCCCTCTCCCCCGCTATTGTTTTCCATAAAAACTCCTTTCCTACAAAACAAAAAACCTTCGCCGGTCATAGTTTGACCAACGAAGGTTTTACTTTTTTAAAGTCCGGGAATTCCCCCTTCAAACTCGGGACTTACCTAACATATAAAATTACTATAACACTTTTTTGGAAAAAGTCAATGGAGCTATCTGTTCTATCTCATGTTTACTCTACGCCAGTAATTCATCGCCCTTTTGGCCTGATAATAACGATTACATTCATCCCATTATTATTGCCCGAGAGGTCTCTCTCTAATCCATTGGGATTACCAATCCTTCCTTCTGGATCATAAACAAAACAAATTAACGTCTTACAATCAGGGTGTTCTTTATATCTATCAATATCAATAATCAATTGATCTCCTATTTCTTTACTCCCCAAGCCTTTTCTGGTCCTCTTGACCTCGAGCACAAACTGCTCTCTTTTCAAAAGAAAATCCATTCTTGAACTTCCACCTGCATAACTTGGTGTCCATTCTTCAGATCTAATATCATCAAAAAATATAAACATTAAAGCATGCATCAAATCCTGAACGTCATATTCATCATTAACTTCTAATGTTGTTCGGTTATCATATCTGTTTTGTAATTGCCGTGCAACTAAGAAAAAGGTATTGCAAATGTTTTTAATAATTTCAATTTGACCAGGGGATTTTTGCATAACTTCTGAATCTTGTTTTCCTTGCCAAGGATATGGATTCCCACATTTATGGCAGAACTGAGGAGGAGGTGGTGCATCGAAAATACCCACCACCCCTGGAATATGATGGTAACCTCTTATCTTTTCTTGACAATGTGGACATTGGCTAATGGTTTTCGCACCGCATCCAGAGCATCTTTCGACAAAGTGATCGGGATATGAATCAAATAAATCAGTTATTTTATGTCCGTTTTCACAAACAAGCATCGTATCATACCAAGAGTTGCTCATGTCTCCTCCTCAGTTATCAAAATTGAAACCTTGAGAAAAATTGAAACATCTTTATGTTCTTTTAGAAATTATAACTCCTTTGTCTCCATAAATTAATACCAAGGATCGAAAATGCACATCAAAATGCTCAGCTTCTGGAGAACGATCCGAAAAGCCTTATCTTTCTTGAGACACTTATTATAAATTCCTTCCACTTGAATGATGGGATATTTTCTCTTTATTGAATCACGGACGAACCTAACTCTCGCACCTTCAACTCTTGTTGAAACAGTCCGAAGCGATCCGACATTTTTCAAGCCCTTGGCATACTCCTCTTCTGAAACGCCATCTTTACAGACATGTTTGCCAATAAATTTTTCATGCCGCACCCAGGCATCGATTGCTGTGTGTGGTACGCGAAGATACTCTGAGACTTCGACCCGGCTTAAATTGACTCTGTTTGCTTTTTTGAATGTTCCGGATTCTTGGAGGGATTTTTCGTCTAAAAACTCACCACAATAGCGGCACTTGATGGCTTCATCTTGAATTTCTTCAGCACAAAAAGGACATTTTTTCATATTCCATCTCAGGACATATTTATCTTTTTGAATTCGGAGTTCCGTTCAGTAATAGTACATAGCGACTAATTATATTGGATTGATATAGTTATAATTTAGAACGCAAATTCTTGAGGTTTTCTAAAATTTCATCATAAAGTATAAAGTTTACATTTTTCAAAGCCGTGGAAAGTTTACGAAAATCTTCAAATTCCTTTTCGCTTTTAAATTGCCTGCTCGTTCCAGCCACAATGTATCCTCTAGGACGAATAACACGCACATCCAAATGCTTCTTCCGCTTTATTGCTCTGGTAAAATCTAACGCATTATGCGTTAACGCATCAATATAATTCTCGATCTGCGCTATGGCCTTAGATACATCCGGCTTCCAGTAGTAGTTTTCGTGACTTTCATCAAACGCCAATAAAGAAATGCTGTGTCTTTTTATTTCAAAAATATCTATGAAGCCATATACATCCATAAGAACAAAGTCAGGATAACTTACATCTAGGCTAACATTTTGTTTTTCGATAGAAGTTACGTAACTGGACATAAAACGGAAAACTTTATTTTTCAGGAATTCTTGCCAGACACTTTCTGCAAGTGTCCCTTTTTTCAACTTCACTTCAAATTCTTTAATTACTTCATCGAGGAATATCTTGTCTGTAGTATTCTTCGTTCTTTGAATGAGGGCGTCTCGCTTGGATCGGATGATTTTTCTATTTTTTAAAGATGCTTCGAAAATTTTAGGAAAAAAATTCTTGAGCGATTCTAAATCCTCTTCATCCAACTTTTGTGCAACTTTATTCCTACGAAGAAGAGCAGCGATTTCGCCAGGCTTATACTCATCAAAATCACTAGTGGAAATAATCACCTTCTTGGGAAATTTAGTACTTAGGAATGAGGCGACTGCCTCCCTAAGCTCGTTGTTGTTATCTTCATTGATGTGCCCTAGCCGCTGTAATAGATTTCGCACGTCTTCAAATGGCAGCGTAACATTTGTTGTAACAGCTGTCTTACGTATTGACTTGATTTTCTTGTTTATAACAACAAAATTAAGCTTCTTATCTAAACTAATATGATTCTTGAGCGCGGAAAGAAGAAATGTCCCTTTTTTTCCGAATCCGTACCCCTCTTTATTAAGAAAAAGACCTGGGGGCAAACCTTCATAGCCCTGAAGCGCAAAACTACTTATATACTTTGCCTGGTAACCTCGAATATGGTAAATAGTCTTTTTAGACCGTTTAAATATTTCGTAAACACAAAATTTGCCATCTTTATCTAAATGTCTCTCAGGAATCTCTAGAGATTGTTTGCGCTTCTTACGTGTCATAAGCTACTCCCCCTCTTTAACTTTTTAGATTTTTGATCTAAAAACTTATCGCAATATCTACATTTAATTGCTTCATCTTGAATTACCTTTGCTCATAAACTAGATGAAATTAGAAACATTTCTGAGACAAATTCAACGAATCGTTCTAACTAAACCTTTAACTAACTTGCAAGAAACTTTCCCCATTCTTTCCTTCCCACTTTTACACGCAGCTCCTCTTATACAAACCACGTCAACCCCAGTAGCCCATAATTTTGGCAACTCTTTGCACCCTATGGATCCGGCTATCCATGCCTCCAGCCCTAAAGAGTGACATTTCTTAGCAAAACTCCTAATTTCTTGATAACTCAGGGATTTTGTTAACTTATTCCCTTTGGATTTCTTATCGAAAGTATCTATGAGAACCCCGTCTGCTTTAATTGCTTTCCCTAACCTTGGACCTTCTTTTATTGGGTCAAAAATTCTCCTTAGATCTTCATCGGCGAAAACTGCTGGGATAACTTTTTTATGAGGAAACCAATGCTTAACAGTTCTTACGATATTCCCACCAACATATTTTGCTTCCGCATATGGGTATCTTGCCAAACCAGCTTTAACAATATTTGCCCCCGATAATGCCACCCCTAAAGCTGCCTGGCAAGCCGTGCTCCTTCGTCCTTTTTGATCTTCACCAATATTTGTTGCGATTTCTATTTTCTTCGGAATCACTTTACGGACAGCTTTTATGTTCAATGGATAAGGTGTTCCTAAAGCTGAGGCTGGATATTCAACATCAATAATATGAGCGCCTCCAGCATACGCCTCTAAAGCCTCTTGTGGTCCGCGGATACTAACTAATAGTTTTTGTTTCATGGTATTTTTGCACACACCCTTTCTCTAAGATAAAAATATTGTTTTACTTCGGGCATAAAGCCTGCGATATGTCTCGCAATTTGCTCCTTCCATTCATCGCTTTTGCCATTATAAGTACGAATTCTTAAGCCAGATCCTGAAACCATCTCTGAAAGCTTAAATCGTGATTTTGTATTATATAAAGCCAAAATAGGCTTGCCTTTCATAATTGCATAAGTTAACTCTTGACCAACTCCCCACGAAACTACTGAAATTTCAGCCACCAAAAAATCAGCTTTATCTATTTCTGCCAAATCTCTCCAATAGATTTCATTGGATTTTTTATTTGAATCTTCTTTTATCGGATGAAAAATATTTACTTTGTGGTTCTTTTTCAAACATTTCTCAATATGTTCGTAAAACCTTAAGTACTCATCCACATCCTTTTGATCGAATTGCCTCAATAATGTGATTGCTTGTGAAATATAACAATTCATTCTCCCTCCTTAAACAATAGTCTGTAGCTGTATCCGTTCCCAATATGTCAGATTCTCGAGATTCTGCTGAAGAAAAGCAAGTAATTTATTGTCACTTACTTTATCTTCTACGATAATCTTTATATTTTGCTTATCGATCCTTTTAAATATTTTTAAAGCTGTTTCCCTGGGCACCCCAATTTCAATCAATCTTCTAGTGATCGGTCTATATGCACCCATTTCGATAAAACTTAAGATAGGGTTATCAATATCTTGCATATGAACTACAGGTCTTAGCAATTTAGGAAGAGAATATCTTACTTCTTTCCCAATTATTTTAATAATATGATCAATTTCATTAGTATCTTGAACATCTCTATTTCTTAAGATTTCGCTAAGAGGTCTTTCTTCTGCCCAATTCTGAGCATTTGCAACTATCGACCACTTCATCTTATCATTTTTGATTTCAAAATATTTATTAAAATAATATGGGGTTACTTCTTCGATTCTCTTTACTAAATGAAGCGTTGTCTTAACGAAGTTACTATCGAATGGAGTTTTCGGTAATCGATCCCATTTACCTACTTCTCGAAATAATTCATCAAGGACAATGGGATCCCAATAAGGATTTCTTAAACATATTTCTCTTGGCACGCTTAGATTCTTTAGTGGTCCTTGAATACTAGCAAATTGTTCCATCGACAATACTACTCCTACTTGCTTCATCCTGTCTAACGCTCTATCTCCATGACGAAGAATCATTTGCCTGACATAGACAGCTAAATCATTAAAGGGAGTTTCTTCTTTAGGAGCATCGCCCGCTTTCAAAACTTCAATAAGCTCCTCTTTATTGTCCTCAAATCTAGTTGCATAGTCAGGAGTTAACTCTTTATCAGCATCGCCATCTAAATATTGAATGTCGCCAAAAGCACCCTCATCCAAGATAATCGCCCTGCCTACTAAATCTTTCATTAAACGACCGGCTCGACCTCTAAGATTTGCAAATTCATACGGTGTTAATTGCACTGAATCTTTAGAATATTTAATAAATAAGTTCGGGTTGCGAGCAATAATATTTTTTGCAGGGAGATTCACCCCTTGCATTAGAGTAGTCGTACAGACTATTGTATCGATCAAACCTTTTTTAAATGCATGTTCTATTACTATTCTCACATCTTCTGGGACTTTCCCGTGATGATAGGCTATGCCTTTATCCAATGTTACGAGCAAAGAATATTTAGGGTGAATCGTTTCTTCTAGATATTTTTTCAATGACGATAAAAGATTAAGAGATTTTTGTTTTATTTCATAATTTTTCCTGCGTTCAGCCAGTTCAATCGCAATCTTAGAAGCGGTGTCTGATGTGGGAGAAAACACTAAAGTTCCAGATGAATCTCTGTTAACAATACCAAGTATATGGTCAATAAAATCATACAATTCATTGGTGTATCTTTTTTGACCATACCATTTACCGAATTCTAGATTGCTTAACTCAATTTTTAACGGGTCATTTTTCAATGAAGACCGTATTGTCAAATAGGACCTATTGTTCTTCTTTGAGAAAGAATAATTTAAATTTATAACGGGTGGGGTTTCAATTTGAAGACTTTGACTATCAGTACCAAACAAGGATTTTGTTACATCTTTAATGTTTTTAATGCGTGGTCCGCTGATGATTATTTTATCAATTTTAATACTGTTGTGAAACTCACAGACAACATCCAGTAAAGTATGCGATCTCTCCTCGCTCTCATCCGCCACTCTTTCCACATTTTGAATTTCATCTACAATTAACATTTTACATCTTTCGAAAGGTTTTTCCACCTGTGCAAATGCTGCCATAGCTCTTTCTTGAGTAAGAACATAAATTGCATGCATGTATTTTTTGGCAAATTCATATGAATACGTCTGCAGGATTTCGCAGTCCGAAATCTGCACTTGTTTAAGAGCTAATTTTATATCCGATGATACTTGGCTTATAAGGCTCAATGTGGGAACGATATAGATAATTTCACCCTGGTCACTCGCTAAGCAGTCAGCGATTTTATATGCTAAAACGAAAGATTTTCCAGCAGATGTTGGCGCAGATATGCCTACCCTAGAATTATTAGTTACTAAATCCCACATTCGCTTCTGAAATTCTGATAATAGAATTGTTTTCTTTCCACCAACCAATACTTCATTTTTTAACAAACTACTAGTCGCATATAATTCTGATAAAAAGCTACCAAGCGTACTAAAGCTATTCAATTCAAGATCATAATTTTTATCAGTCATACTAGCCGAGGGACCTAACCCAAGTCTTATGAGAATACTCGTTACGAACATTGGTAGCGCCTGCCATTCTGGTTTTTTGTGTTCCCACAATAATCCACAAATCATCAAACATTTCTGGCGAGTCCGATCATCTATATCTCTTCTTGAATATCTTTCGGCAAGGTTGAGTAATCGCGTGGCTTCGATATCTGTCAAATCATAGGAATTCTTGGAATAATAACCTAAGTGAGATGCAAAAGCCTTCACATCCAATTCAAACAGTTTATTAATTAATCTTTTTTCAAATTTTTTATCCATCAGAGGCCTAGTTTTCTTTTAAAATCATCTAACAACTCCTGCATCGAATTTATTGGAAATATTATGTAATTAAACCTTAACTCTAAATCTGTCGGTATTCTATTGAAAATTTCTTGCCCAATATCGGCGATAGCCTGCTTTACTGTTTCTATTATGAAAGCCAACTTTTCATCTCTCGATTTACCTTGAATTGTAAGTTTCCCATCGAATGCGATTAAACACACCAAATGAACTTCAAAATCATTACGTTCTCCCGATAGATACTCCGTAGCCACGCCTTCTAATTCCTCTGGAATAAATTCTTCATAGCTATATAAATTTAACTCACTCCTATGATTTTTATAGTGCTCTAATATACTTTCGATGGAATCTTCTAAAGCAGACTTAAGCCCATATTTCTTACGATCGTACGTCTTGGCTTCCCCCAAAAACAGAATAAATTTTGAATCAGACATAGCGATATGAAAAGCATCCGCACCATTTCTCTCAAGATTTGGCTCTGTCGTAATTGGCATTTTTCGTAAAAGAGGAACAGCATGAAAATGATGTTGTAATAATAAAAACAGTAACATTTCTGAAAATTGACCCTTAATGCTTGCTTTTCTAAATTTTTCTTTTGCTTTTATGCTGAGTTGTTCATTAGCTTGGGCTATTGATCTTCTCCCGCCCTCTAAGAACTTATTCCGTATTGATGCTGATTTTTTAGTACTATACACATAATCAACGACTGACCCTACAAGCTCCCTCACGAAATCTTCCCGCATTTCTATTAAATCGCTAAAATTAATACATGTACATACATGATCCTTTTTAGGCAAAAGATTCAGGTGGTGTTTAACATAGTACATCGTATCGATAAAGGCACCTGTCTTTATCAGTAAATCTTGCATGTTTTTTTCGGTGATATTGAAGCTCAATGTCTCGGACCTCGGTTAAGTGTTAATTAGGCTACTCTTCATCTAAAAGATATGCCGTGGATTTCTTAAGTACCTTAGCAATTTTTACCAAAGTCTCAATAGATGGCATCGAAAGCCCATTCTCATACCGCGAAATACTCTTCTGCCTGGCCCCTATCCTGTGAGCCAAATCAGTCTGATTCATGTCTAGTTCAATCCGAGCAATCTTAATTTTTTTCCCTAACTTTTTTGCATCCATTTTCCCTCCAAAATATTTCTTGACATGTTATACCTTTTGAGGTATATTTTAGTCATAAGTGGAATATTGTTATTTTAACCAATTTTATACCGTATGAGGCTAATATATACCTCAGCAGTAATAATGACAAGGTTTTTATGGGTACTACAAACATAGCCGAAACTAAAGAAAAAACCGGCAATCTGCAGCTTAGCTGGCAGGATTCGCCTTCTATCCAACGCCTCCTGGATGTGATCGCTGACATCATAGCCAAAGAGTATGTCCAGATAGCCAGACAGAACCCCACAGTCTTCTCGGGACAAGGGCCTAAAATATGAAAGCTGCCATCTATGCCCGATACTCATCTGAAAATCAAAGCGAAAAGAGCATTGATGATCAGATAAGGGTCTGCAAAAACTACTGCAAAGAGCATGATATCGTTGTTTCAGACCAGAATATTTATGTTGATGAAGCGCTTTCCGGCTCCCTCCTTACCCGCCCAGGCCTCCAGGCACTTGAAAAGGCGGCTGAAAACAAAGAATTTGAAGCCGTAGTGGTAGACGACCTCTCCCGCCTATCCCGCAGCAACCACCAAATGCTCACCCTTGTTTTAAAGTTCAACTACCTTCAGATTAAGCTCATTTCAGTGTCCGATGGAATCATAACTGATGACGAAAATTCTAAACTCGGCATCCAGATGCGAGGCCTTATTAATGAGCTCTACCTTGATGACTTAAAGAAAAAAACTATGCGGGGTCTTGAAGGACAGAAGCTGAGAGGATTCAGCGCTGGCGAAAGGGTCTACGGTTATCAAACACAGCCAGTAGGTGAACTAAAATTGAATAAAAAGGGCGTGGCAAAATACGAGGGCAAAGTCCATAAAATCAGCCCTGATGAAGCTGAAGTGGTAAAAAGGATATATTCAGAGTTCACCTCGGGAAAAAGTATTCACAAGATTATCTCTGATCTAAATAGAAACGGGATCCCTACCAAAAAGAATCTTAAGGGTGGATGGAACATCTCAACAGTAAGCCGAATCCTCAAAAACGAGAGGTATATCGGCATCTGGAAGTGGAAAACGCACAAGAATGTCCGCGATCCTATCACCGGCAAGAAAAAATTCGTGCCACGGCCTGAACATGAACACATGTCCTTTATCAGGGAAGACTTAATAATTGTGGATAAGGAAACGTGGGATAAAGCGCAACAACGATGGACTAAGCTTAAAGGGACATGGCCAGTCAGCAAAAAGAGAAAAACCTATTATGGCCAGAAAAGCTACGTCCATACAAGCCCGACCCATCTATTTTCAGGACTTATGAAGTGCGGCCTGTGCGGAGGGGCAATTCTTTTGATCAGCGGGAAAGGAACGGGATACTATGGCTGTTACAATGCCAGAAGAAAGACCTGCGCGAACACCCTGTTTGTCTCACGCAAGCGCATAGAGACAAAGATCATCAATGACCTGAAAGAAAAAATCCTTACCGCAGAAAACCTGGATTATATCTACAGGAGTGTTGAGAAACTCGTCAGCGAAGGCATGAACGAGACGCCGGAGCTCATGAAAAAGAAAAAAGCACAACTGGAAAAACTCCAGGTTGAAATCCAGAACTACCTGAATTTTATAAGGGTTGGCAATTTCTCAAAGTCAGTCTCTGATGCATTGAATGAAGCTGAGAAGAAAAATGAAGGATTAAAGCTGGAAATCGAAGCTTTGGAATTTCAGGCAAGGAATACTTTTAAATCACCGCCTAAAGAATGGATAAACTATCGCCTGGAGCGGCTTGGCGAAACATTGCGTCAGGATACAATCGCCTCCTCCCTGGCGCTTAAAGAGATCATGACGCCCATCAACCTTGAGCCTGTATTGACCAAGGAGGCCGACCTTTTTAGACTTTTCGAAGGCAGTGAGCGGGACTTTAAACCCTACTATGTAGCCCATACAAAAATCAACACCCTGGCCCTTCTTGATGAGAAGGACCAGGGTGCGAATTGGTCGCAATGGTGGAGCTGCCGGGAATCGAACCCGGGTCCTCAGATAGAGAAGCGAAAGCCGCTACATGCTTAGTCTGTTATTTCGTCTCGCCCTGCGATCTCCGAC